>JAAUXY010032139.1_pt1 | contig 24407 bp, 27 predicted proteins | sample 7278121 | NCBI WGS metagenome assembly JAAUXY01 (sample SAMN14350117, study PRJNA611818) | marine sediment metagenome | isolation source: surface marine sediment (1.8m) | place: French Polynesia: Moorea | collected 2018-08 | reverse complement strand
GTTTTCTTTAAATACGAGGTGCGAGGTTTGAAATACGAAGTACGATAATAAACGAATAAACGACTAAGCGATTAAACTTTTCAACGCTTCAACTAAAGGCCTTTGAATCATACTTTTTCAACCTTCTCTTCCGGGGTAGTGAAATAGTTATTCTCTTTAATCATTTCTGCAATACCTTCAGGTAGTTTATCTTCCCAGCCTTCTTCACCACTTTGGATCTTTTTAAGCACATCTCTTGAGAAAATATCCATGATCTCAGGATCGTAATCGATGATATCCATCACCTTACCGTTGTATTTAAAGAACTTGTAGAGCTCTTTCATCCTGGGGTGTACCTTGATATTATTACTGGTCATCACCTGTCCTGTATCAGCATTCTTCATGGGGTACAGGTAAACGATGAGTTCCTTGAAGAATAATTTCCCAAAGGCCTCGAGAATACCTCCACTGAGGTGACGATAGTACTTTTCGTCAAAGACGTCTATCAGGTTGTTGACTCCCATGGTGAGAGCAATCTTGTTCTTGGTGTAATTGCTGAAAAATTCAACCAACTTGTAGTACTCCTGAAACTTGGAGATCATGACTGTATGGCCCAGACTACAAAGTAATTCGGCACGGGCCATAAAATCCGACTCATCAATTTCCCCGGCAGCTCTTAAGTTGGAGAGCGTGATCTCAAAGATCACCATGGCATTGTCAAGGTCAACATTCGGATCCCTGATAAAGATCTCGTATGATTTCTCAAACATATCCATGTTCACCTTGGTCACAGGTCTGAAACTACCTCTGAGCGCAAGGATATTCTTTTTGTATAAGGCCGCAGCAGGTAAGAGGTTATTGCCGTCAGGGCCGAACATGACAGCATCGGTCATGTCATTTTTAATGAGCTGCAGACTCATAAGCCTGTTATCCACATCCTTGAAATTAGGACCTGAAAAATTCACCATATCCACTTCAATGGTGTCCCGGTCTATATGGTCATATAAGTACTTGAGTAGCTTCCTTGGCTTGTTGTATTTGTAAAAGGCACCGTAAATCAGATTAACGCCAACTATACCTAGGGTTTCCTGTTGCAGACGTGCTTCATTCTGCTTAAAACGAACGTGTAATATGATCTCATCGAACTCCTTTTGATCAGGATCCAGCTGAAACTTAATGCCTACCCAACCATGACCTTTATATCGCTTTGAAAAATCTATCGTGGCTACCGTATTTGCATAGGTAAAGAAGAGCCGGTCTGGATGTTCTGTACGGTCTATCCTCTGCACCATCAGGTTCATTTCATGCTCGAGCATGCGCTTCAATCTGCTCTGGCTTACGTAGCGACTATCCTCCTCTTTGCCATAGACTGCATCACTGAACGACTTGTCATAGGCGCTCATAGCCTTGGCGATAGTACCTGAAGCGCCACCTGATCGGAAAAAGTAACGGGCTGTTTCCTGACCCGCACCTATTTCGGCAAAGGTGCCGTAGATGTCTGGGTTCAGATTGATCCTTAGAGCTTTAGCTTTTAACGAGGGGATGTTTTCAAACGCAGATTCCTTTTGTAGTACAGAAGCCATATAACGCCTTATTGCATTAACAAAGTTAAGATTATTGCAGAATCTAATAAATAAATAAGTTATAAATTTGAATTAAATAGATGAGGGGTTGAAAATAACTTTTTTGGGTACAGGAACTTCACAGGGAATACCCGTCATCGGGAGTACACATCCGGTTTGTCTGAGTGATGATCCCAAAGACAAAAGACTTCGTGTTTCTGTACTTATCTCCTGGGATAATTACAATTATGTGATTGATTGCGGACCTGATTTCCGCCAGCAGATGCTAACGAACGAGGTAAACCATCTAGACGGCATTCTGTTTACCCATGAACATGCTGATCACACAGCGGGAATAGATGATATTAGGCCCTACTTTTTTCGTCAGGGCGACATCCCCATATACGCGCACCAAAGGGTTATTGAAATTCTGAGAAAGCGGTTCGACTATATCTTCGCGGACACCAATCGATACCCGGGTGCCCCGGCTGTTCATGTCAATACAGTGAAGCCTGATATGCCCTTCCGATTAGGTAATAAACAAGTTGTTCCGATCGATGCGCATCACAACAGACTTCAGGTATTCGGATACCGTATAGACAACTTTGCATACCTTACGGATGTGAAGACAGTAGAAGATAAAGAAATAGATAAATTAAAAGGCGTTAAAGTATTATCAGTAAATGCTTTACGAATTGAACCACACCACTCACATTTTAACCTGGAAGAAGCTCTTGAGTTTGTGGAAAAAGTTAAACCGGAAAGAGCGTATTTCACCCATATTAGTCATTATATGGGATTTCATGAAGAGGTAGAGAAGCAGCTGCCAAAAAATGTCCATCTGGCTTATGACAATCTGGTTATCGACCTCTAGAAAAATACCTAATAAACCATATGAAGAAAAATATTTACCTGTACCTGCTCGTATTTACACTGTTGATCGGAATGTATCTGGTAGTCAGCAATCAAAATAGAGCGAAGATCGCCAACGAGCGTTATGAAAAAATAAGTGCGGAAATGGGGAAACTAAAAGATTCTTTGCAGCAAGCGCGGCTCGACGTTCTTGACATGCAATATTTTTCCCTTGAAAATAATGATGATGCCCTGGCATATTATGATCATTTAGGATTGGAAGACCCTGGCAGATATATCAGTGACAAATTACTTGAAACCAATGAAACTAAAGGGGATAATCCACTGGTGCCCTATGAAGGGATGGAAGGCAGTTTTAAGATCAATAAGATCAAGTTACTCAACCATAAATGGATCATCGCTGATTTTTCGGATGGCAAATTTTGGGGGGAGCTTTATATCCAGTATGAATTAAAAGACGACCTAAGTGTAGATTTTACTCTTCTTGATCACCTGCTGTATACCCGCAGCAACTAGATGTTCTTAACCAGCCATTCGCGGAAAGAATGAAAATTCTGAGCTGAAACACCATGTCCGGTTGGATATTCTTCATAAACGTGATCCACTTGTAATCGCTTTAAAAATGGCGGTGTTCTTTGGGCCCATTCAGGAGGGACTACCTGATCTACCTGACCATGAGAAGCATATATTTTAAGTCCGGAATGATCTTTTTTGTCATAACCGTCTATAAGGATGTTTTCGTCTATATAGCCGCTAAGAGCCACCACTGTATTTATTATTTCCGGGTATGAGAGGGCAATGGCATAGCTCAGCACTGTCCCCTGGCTAAATCCCAGCAAGTTTATATTTTGTTTGTCCAGATCATAGGCTATAACGGCCTCATCTATAAACTGCATGATCCTTTCCCTTGAATTAATCGCTTGCTCTGTATCGCTCCATTTGCCATGACTGGCTCCAAAATTGATGGTATACCAACAATTTCCAAATGGCTGTAAGGGCAGGGGTGCCCTCACTGAGATAATGAACAGGTTTTCTGGAAGTTGAGGAGCAAAACTGAACAAGTCTTCTTCGTCGCTGCCATAACCATGGAATAAGAATAGGGCAGGAGCCTTTTCAGCCGGTACCAAAGGTGTTCGTATCAGATGGAAAAGCGATAAATCTTGGGTATTCATTTGGGTTGGTTTATTTGAGTTGGGATTTGTCGGGGAACTTATAATTCAGTCTCTAACCGAATGCGCAGAGTGTAATGTTGTAATTTGATTTATACTCACTGGATAAATGTAAACCATTTTTGAAAATAGTTGCCAACTAAAGGGACTTCCTTCTTGGAATTATTCAGCGCGCCGATAAAACCGTAAAACCATAGAACAACATAAAATATATACAGACCATACCAGGCATATTTATTAAAAGCCGTACTTAGAAAAATAGCACAACCAATGAAAACAAGATGGAGTCCGAAGGCCTGTCTTGTGTGAAAACGAGCGAAATCGTGTTTCGGTTCAAGATTCATCGTAATCGCGATAAGTGCGCCCAGCATCGTCATATATGCTATAATCGCTGTAGTCTTTCCTTGTATTTGTTTGTCTGTCATTTTCTTACTTCTGAATGGTGGATAGGTTGTTAGAAATGACTCCGTAGACCTTTCCTTTTAAGTTCTCTCCTGTGAAGACGCTGTTTTTAGATGTAGACAAAATGTCGGATTCCTTAAATTCTGCACTATTATCAGGGTCAAATAAACTCAGATTAGCTTCCTGACCTTCGGCTAAATGAACAGTCTTTAAACCAAAGCGTTCTCGTCCCCTGGTGAGTAGTTCAATAGTGGTATCTGTGTCATAGATCTGGTTGAGTATTCCAAAGGAGGTCTCAAGTCCCAGTGTTCCGTATTCCGCCAGATCGTATTCCACCCTTTTTTCTTCAATATCGATAGGTGTGTGATCTGAAGTGACCATATCAATTATTCCATCACGAAGCGCTTTTCTTAGAGCCTTAATATCATTCTCCTCCCGTATAGGTGGCAATACCTTGGTATTGCTGTCAAAAGTTTCAAGGATATCGTCGGTAAACCAAAGATTGTGAACCGCAACACTGCAGCTAACATTTAATCCTTTCTTTTTAGCCTCAGCCACCAGGCGTACCGATTTAGCTGTAGAAATTGTAGGTATGTGCAATTTGCCTCCAGCGTATTCCAGTATGAACAGATCACGTGCAATCCGAAGTTCCTCTGCCAATGCGGGTATTCCTTTCAAACCGAGTTTTGTTGATACATTGCCCTCGTTTACAACACCATTGACAGCTATTTGTGGTTCCAGGGGGAACGACATTACCATACCGTCAAATGCCTGTGAATATTGGAGTGCAATTTTTAACAAATTGGCGTTGTACAGGGGCTTCTTGTAGTCGTAATACCCAACTGCACCTGCATTTTTCATATCAAATAGTTCGGCCAGGTCTTCACCCTTGCTCATGGCAGTTAATGTCCCCAACGGATGCAACTCTGTGCTTTGCCCTTTGCTCTTATCTTTTAGAAATACGATATCCCCGCTGCTATCGGGTAATGGGTGGGTATTGGGATTGAGAACAACGTCTGTAAATCCGCTCTTAGACGCTACTCCCAGACCGTGATCTATGGTTTCCCGTTCCTCGAAGCCAGGTTCTCCAAAACAAACGCTGCTGTCAAACCAGCCGCATGAAACGTGAAGGTTGGGTAGCTCTATAGATTTAGTTCTGCCCGAATTTTCTATTCTGGAAGCTATACGATCAATTATGCCGTCCTTAATAAGGATGTCTCTCTTTTTGCGATGTAGTTTTTGATTGGAGGTATCTACAATCGTAGCCGATTTCAAGAGGATATTCATCTAACTAATTTTTGGATAAGAACTTCAGCTATTGCAAAAAGCAATGCTAAAATAACAAACGGCAGCCAAAGCTCCTTAAGCTTATTCTCATTTTCGATACTTCTGAGCAACTCACCGATATCGTTGCTAATAGAAACTCCGCTCAGGGCTGTGATATCTGCGTATTTAAGCTCACTTTCCGCTCTGGGATAATTAAAGCTGATCCTGCTGATCAAGGAGTCCTGTAGAACGATATCAAAAATCCCGTCTTCTGCAGGATATTCCTCGAAATCCAGGGTCGTCTTATTGGTAAACGATTGTTGTAGGGGGATGAACTCATACCGATCTTTCACTACTCTCGCGATCCCATCCTGTGGAAGAGAAACAGGTATATCAATTCTGGTGCTGGAACTCAAAAGATGGTAAAGCGATGGCAATCGGAGGCTTTTTGCTCCCATGTTGTAAAGCGTTGGGACGATCAGGGGCGAATTCATGAAATTAGTCTCCTCCTGATTTATAGGACTGCTAAAAATGTATATGCCGTCATCACCGGAGAGAAAGCTATCTCCATTTTCCATGCGCAATACGGCAGGCAAATTACCGGTAGTCCGAAAGTAGGATCTCACCAGCGGATATTGAAAATTCGAAACTGTTTCCTCAAACACATTGCTGAACAATGGGTGTTCGAATTCGATGGTGGTAATCTGATGCTCGGCCTCCATTTTTGCGGTAAAACGCGTATTTCTAAAATTGGATACAAACTGATTATAATTGTTGATGTCCGAATCTGCAGACGGAATGACCACCACACTCCCGCCGTTTTCATGAAAGGCCAACAAGGCATTCTGCAAGGCGATTGGAATACTATTCAGTTGATTGATTATTATGAGATTTTGCCTCTCGATCGCACTGTAATTGAGATCGTTCAGGGCCAATTGCTCAAAAACGAACTCATTAGTGTTGAATATACGGGACAGATAAGCCGAAGCTTCCGGCCCGACGGAGATGGCCCGTATTTTCTCTTTTTTATTGATGTTAAAATACAACTGATTGTCGTATGACAGCCCGTTGTCATTTATCTCAACTTTTCCGTCGATGACCATATTCTTTGGTATTGAGAAAATCACCTCAGCAATACCTGTATCCGAAAACTTTGCTGCTGTTTTAGCAATAAGCGTATCGGCATTCCACATAGATACCGGTGTAGGTTCTCTAGTGCCTGTTGAGGAGAGTATAGCGCGGAGTTGAAGTTGGGTAGGGGACTGCTCGCCTATGAAAAGTGAGTCTATCGAAATATTAGAAATGTTATCAACCTCTAATGGTACTAAATGAAGATCCATGTTGGCCAGGGAGTCATTAAACCGAAACATCCTCTCCTGGAAATCGGAGATAATTAACATCTCTTTTCGGCTGTTTCCCTGATTTCCGAACATAGCACCGGCCTTTATTAAAACCTCGTCTACACTAAACTGATTATAAGTATGGGGTAGTCCCAGTAATTCATTTTTTATGGTTGCCGGACTGACATCTTTAAAGCTTTCAACATTGGTGAAAAGGCTGATCTCCTCCTCCGATGGCAGTGCCTGGATCAGATCCTGGATGGCAATTTGAAGCAACTCACCTCTTTCAGATTTGGCCTGAGTACTGAAGGAGTCATCCAGATAAATAATCCTTGCTTTGTCTTGAAATACGCCTTCCCTGGCCATGTAAGGCTGAGCAAATGCAAGGATCAGAGAAGCAAACAGAAGAAGCCGGGTTATTAGCAGCAGCCATTTCTTGAAGGATTGACTCTTACTGGTCTGCGAAACTACTTTCTGAAGCAGTACCACATTGGTAAAAGCGGTCTTTTTGTATCTGCGTAACTGAAAAAGATGAATTATTATGGGAATGACAAGGAGCAAGAGAGCCCAAAGAAGTTCCGGATATTTAAACTGCATTCCCAATTTGGATTTGACAAATATAGTAATTTACCATCCTTACTACCCTGTCTGCCGATTGATAAATTAGCGTTAAAATCTGTGGTGCAAAATTGTTACTGGGAGTTGTCAACAGAAAAAAAAGTAGTCTGACATCGGATGCATATTCAAAGCCTGCATATAGCTTTTAATTTCGGCCTGTGCGTCTTCGTTTGCCACAGTTATAATGCTCTGAGGTTGTTGCAGAGTCTCGAGTTTCCCGAACGGTACCAGTTCTCTATCATAGATCTTTTTGCCTATTTTCTTCGGGTTATCGCATAGCCAGATATAATCGTATCCTGATAAGTTGAGTTTTTTAGCTATTGTTTTACCCTTACTGCCCGCGCCCCAGATCACCAGAGGTCTGGAGCTATCGTAGTCCAACTTTAAGAAGTAGTGGAGCTTTATGTCCAGGAAGTAATTTTGTGCATAATGTTCGCTCGTTCTTGAAGTTCGATTGGCATAATCCCTCCAGAAGTGAAGCACTTCTTTGCAAGGAATACAATGAAAATCACAGCTATAAAATCTGAAGGTAAGGTCGTAGTCTTCAGGATATCTGTCTGGGGTAAACGCACCGGCTTTTTCCAGGTCTTCCCGGTGAATCATCCAACACGGAGAAGGTATTACGCATTCCTTGTAGATCTCACTGTAATTAGTACCGGTAGATGTGAGATTGTTGATCCAGCGTTCATAACGTGCATATCCGTCGCTGATCCCGTCTGCAGAAAAGTATTGTACCTGTCCGACGGCCACATGTCCCATACCCTTGTTATTCAGATGGTTGCTCAGTACTTCCAGTTTATTTCTTTGCATTATATCATCCGAATCCATTCGGGTGATATAGGTCCCGCTACAATTTTCAAATGCCAGTCGCAATGCTGGAATGATGCCATTGCCCTGGTTGGTAAATACTTTTATCCTTGGATCGGATTTTTCATAGTACGCCAAAATTTCGCGACTATGATCCTCTGAATGATCGTCTACGGCTATAAGTTCCCAGTTTGAATAAGTCTGATTCAAGATGGATGTGATACACTCCTCCAGAAAGGGCGAAGTGTCCTTAAAAGGCATAAGGATACTTATTTCAGGCGAATCTATCACTGCGCTTAATAAAATGGTTTTGTCTCATTCGACCGTTAGATCGGGTATAATACTCCCTACAAGGACGCTCAAGGGAAGATAATTAGATCTAATTATAAAGTTCCTGCCATTCAATGGTCCGACCAGTTTGGGCAGAAAGCTTAGCCGCCTCCAGGATCTGCATTACTATACGATTATTTTCCAGGCTTGACAGATCGTATTCCGGAGCCTTATAATCCTCCTGTACTACTTGCTGAAGAAATGCAAACGGATCATGAAAGCCGGCTTTGAGTTCAGGAGCTTTCTTTATTTCCGTTTTTTCTTTGCCCCTGGCCAAAACTACCATATCCGTACTGTTTTTACAGAAAATGTAACCATCCTTGCCATAGACCTCCATATCCTTCACATTGTGCGGCCAGTTCCATGAGGCTTGTATGATAACCTGGGCCTTAGGATATGTAAGCACTATCGTTGCTTCATCTTCCACTTTTGGATACATATCTGGTTTTATCTGTTGTACCGTGCAGGAAACGCTCAGTGGTGTTGCTCCTTTCATAAGCCAGGTGCTAATATTAGCTCCATAGCAACCAAAGTCTGTCAGGGCGCCACCACCGTTTAAAACCGGATCTGTTAACCATTCCAGGAACTCAGGGTTGCAGCCTATCTCCACCGGACCGGGATGGCCGGTGTGAAAAACGATCTTCCTAATTTCGCCTATGGTATTTTCAGCATGAATTAACCTGTATGCCTCATAATTACTTCCATACCAGGAACTCTCATAGTTTGTAAGCAATTCTATATTGTGCTCTTTGGCCAGGGAGATCATCTCCTGGCTGTGCTCCCAGTTAACAGCCAATGGCTTTTCTACCATCACGTGAATACCGAGAGGAGCGCAGTGACGGACCACCTCAAGATGGTCATAGATTGTATTAAAAGCCGTTACGGCTTCGGGCTTTGTTTCTTCGATCATCTCTTCCATAGTATCGAAAACCAGATCCATGGAATAACCGTGTCTTTCTGAGTATTCCTCTGCCAGTTGCCTGTTTGGCTCAACAATTCCAACAATCTCAATATCACCCTGATCCTCACGCCCCAGGATCCAATGTACATGGGTGTGTACAAGACCGATCACACCCACCCGTAATGGCTTTTCAGATAAACTCTCTTGCTGATTCGATTTACTAATATCATTCATGGAGCTTATAGAGTTTGTGTGTGCATGGCTGTAACCAAGTGCAATTAAAAATAACAGAGTTAGAATTCGGTGCATGTACATCATTGTTTTTTCAGATTAAGGGCTTTTTTGATGGCCTGAGTTGTAAGCGGGGCCATTATACCATAGCCTTCGCGGTTAGGATGGACGCCGTCATAAGCATAGGATTCTATCATACCATTCTTGTCATTGCTCATACTGGAAAAATAATCCAGATAAACACACTCATTCTTCGCAGCATATTCCCGTATCATGGTATTCAGTGCCGGTATTTTGGTATTCGGAGACAGACCCGGCCGCCATGGATAGTCGAATGCAGGTAAGACCGAGGCCAGAACAACATGTATATTATTGGCCTTTGCTATTTCGGTCATGCTGCTGATATTGTCAAGGATCATTTCAAGGCTCGATGGACCGGTATTACCTGCTATGTCATTGGTGCCTGCAAGTATGACCACTACTGCAGGTTTCAGTGCTACTACATCCTGTTTGAAACGAATAAGCATCTGAGGTGTGGTCTGGCCGCTGATACCCCGGTTTATATAAGACTTGTTTTCAAAGAATTCAGGAAAGTGCTGTAGCCAGCCTATGGTAATGGAATTACCCATAAAAACCACCCTGTCTGATGGTAATTGTTCCTTACCAAGTTCCTGATTCTGTTTTTTATAGTAAGCTAATTGTGCCCAGTCCTGAGCGTTGATCACATCAGTGTACATCATTATAACTACTAATAAGACAAGTCCTGATTTACGGTACATGCATTTTCCGATTAAAGGCGGAAAGATACAAAATGATTGATATGACAAAAGCCGGGCTCTTTTGTAAGGCCATAAAAAAACCCTGATGAGAAGATCATCAGGGTCCTGGATATTTTAATTTGTGTTAATCACAGAGTACATCTTCGCCGGTTCCATCCCAGCAGTGCCAGTCCTCATCTTCAAAATATTGTGGAGCCTGAACTCTACCAAAGTAATCTGATCTACTCCATTCTATACGGATCTCAGTGAAAGCCTGAAGCTCTTCATCATAGGCCCTTGCATCGAAATACGCATCGTAGTCACCTTCCTGAATACCGTATTCGAGGTAGCTGTCCCTGAAAAGATCGTCATTCTCATTGGCATCCAATTCCCGTACCCAGGTGTATCGGATACTGCCTAATTCTTCACCACTGCGCTCCCAGTCGATCCTCAGCATAGGATCAGGACGCTCGTGACTTTCGTTCAATAACCAGTGTCCGCTATTACCATTCAGGTCTGACACTCCGGAGAACCACAGAAATTCATCAAAGGGTTCTATTCCCGCTTTGGTAACATACATTTCCCAAACTACTTCTTCACCAACAATTTCACCGGTGAGTCTGGCAGTATATTCACTGGTAAATCCATCAACCGAATAGGACCATTGCCATTTCAGATCACCTATAACCTCGGGATCATGTTGAAACGCTGCCTCAAAAGAAGCTACGGGAACAGCCAGAGTGGAAAAAAGAGCGGTGTTCCAGAATCCGACAACTAATCTTGAAAAAACCCAGTTACCATTAGGCCCTTCCTTAGCGCTAAGGCCTTTTCCTGAAGCGGGATTCGTGGTAAAACTGTTAAAATCATAGGCCATGGTCTCAAATGGTGGCAATTCGAGGGCCTGCGACTCGGATCCGGTATCATCTGAGGACTCACAGGAGATCAGGCATACCGTGATAAATGCGAAAAGAATACTGTAATACTTGTTTTTCATAACTGATAGGTATCTAGTAAGATTATCTATCAGTTTAACGATCCGGCTGTCCCAATAGTATGGAGAACTGGGTATTTAAACGAATAATTCCTGAATAAAATGAAGTTTTTTAACCTTCCCAATCCCGGGCCTTATCTGAAACTATTAGTATTTCGCACTTTGACCACCTGCCTGTGTCTTTACAATAAAGGCTCTCAGGTCGTCATTAGCCTTTTTCAGGTCTTCTCTTCTCAGGTACATCATATGTCCACTGCGATAACCTTTAAAATCCATCCTGTCCCTCATTCTACCACTGGGATCTACCTGCCACATGGTGTATTTAGCATTGAAATAGGTGGTAGCTCCGTCATAATAGCCACTTTGCACGAGAATGTGCAAGTAAGGGTTCTGGGCCATCGCTTGTCTTAGATTATCCCGGGTATTGTCATCTTTATCATCCCAGGGCCTGACAGGACCGAACATATTATACTTTATATCGGTTTTGAACTTAAGCTCCTCCTGGAGATAGTAATTGATAGCAGGGGTGAAGCTGTGCAACCAGGAGGTGATCTCAGAATTGTAATCCGGTTTATCTCCTGCCAGCTGACGGTCTATACCCAGATATCTGCTGTCTAATCGACCCACCGTATAGCCGCCATCGTTCCTCAACAATGCCTTCCAGAAATAAGATGTCGGGATTACCAGATTGTGGTCGAGAACTTCTTTTTTAGTAAGGCCGGAGTAGTAAGCCATTTTTTCAGCTACAGCATTGCGTTCATTCTCGTCTATGAAACCGCCTTTGGCTATGGCGGGCAACAGCGTATTAATAGTATAATCTTCGGACCCTGGTAATATATCCAAAAGGTCCTGCTGTTGTAATTCGGGGGCCAGGGCCTTTTGATACCAGGCAGCAGCTGTATAATAAGGCAGATTCATGGCATCACTTACGGGTCCGCCAACCCGGATAACCTTGTAATCTGCAGGAGACACCAGGATCACTCCGTTGAGGTACATCCATTGCTGATTTTGAAGGGCCAGAGAAAGTCCCATCACTCTCGTTCCTCCGTAGCTCTCACCAATTATGTACTTAGGAGACCGCCAGCGGTTATTTCTTGTAACAAATGTATTTAGCCACTCGGCCAGATATTTGATGTCTGCATTAATGCCAAAAAATTTGGAACGATCCACATCATCCCCGGATTCAGGAATAGTTCTTGAATAGCCCGTATTGGCAGGATTTACATAAACTATGTCTGTTACGTCCAATACGGAATACGGATTCTGGCGTACACCGTAAGGTTGTACAGGATAACCTTCATCGTCAATATTGAGTATTCTCGGACCTGTATAGGCCAAATGCATCCACACGGAACCTGAACCTGGTCCACCATTGAAAGATATAAGCAGTGGCCTTGAGGCCCTGTCTTTAACACCGTTACGGGTGTAATAAGTATAGTGTAATGAGGCAATGGGTTTGCCCATCTCATCCCATACAGGTTGAGTGCCTGTTTGAGCAGTGTAGTTAAAGGTTGTTCCGTTTATTGCAACACTATGCTGTGTTGTGACCATGGTATCAATCGGTAGTTTTCGCTCCTGTGCCAGCGCAGCAAGTGATATGAGAAAACTAAAGAGCAGACTTAATTTGAGAGGATGATTCATCAGATTTCTTATTTAGCGTCCTAAAATAAATAAAAAATACATCCTTAAGCTCGGGGAGGCATATGTTATACTTATTTTAAATTCCCTCTGCCCGATAGATTCTTTAGTATCTTTAAGTAGCACGAATATTTCAAAACCGATTAGATATGAGAAACTGGAGTCGGCGTGAGTTTAACCGTAAATTATCATTTGGATTGGGAGCCAGCGCCTTGATGAGTTCTATGCCATTAGCCTGTGCCATGGATGATAAAAAAAAGGTGCAGGAATCTCTGGGTATTGCTTTGGTTGGGCTTGGAAGTTATAGTACCTATCAACTGGCACCAGCTTTAGAACAGACCCGTTATTGCCATCTGGCCGGTATTGTGACCGGTACAGCATCCAAAGAGAGGCAGTGGGCAGGTAAATACGATATCCCGACAACCAATATTTACAATTACGAGAATTTTGACAATATCGCTGATAATACTGACATCGATATTGTCTACGTGGTTTTACCGAACTTCATGCATGCAGAATTCTCTATACGGGCCGCCCAGGCTGGAAAACATGTGATCTGTGAAAAGCCGATGGCGATGAATGTAGCAGAGTGCGATGCTATCATAGATGCATGTGCCAAGGCGGGCGTAAAGCTGGGGATGGGCTATCGCCTTCATTCGGAACCCTATACACAGGAGGTAATGCGTTACGCACAGGAAAAGACATTTGGGGACATTCTCTATCTCACGGCGGAAGCCGCATATCGCTCTACAGGCAATCCAAACCAGTGGCGACTCAACAGATCATTATCAGGAGGCGGAGCACTTGTGAATATGGGGGTATATTCAATACAGAGTGCCGTTTACGGGACTGGTGAAAATCCCGTTTCGGTTACAGCGCAGGAATTCAGTACGCGACCCGAATATTTTAAAGACACCGATGAGACCATTACCGCCCAGTTCGAATTTGCCAGTGGGGCATTGGCTAATATCATGACCTCCCATAATATCTGGGCCAATAGTCTGAGGGTATCCTGTAGTCAGGGTTCTTATGAACTGGAGCCTGCCAATAGTTACGGACCTTTAAGTGGAAGAAGTACGAAAGGTAAGATCAGCTTCCCACATGAGAGCCAGCAAAAACTTCAGATGGACGATTTTGCCAGACATATCCTGGAAGGTACAGTAAATAGGGCACCGGGGGAAATGGGTAAAAGGGACATGATCATAGTTGAAGCTATATATAAGTCCATTGCAGAAGGTAATCAGAAAATAGCACTGGCTCTTGGCAATATGGGGATTGTTTGAAAACTCAGGGTTTCAACTCCATTGCTGAACTTCAAAAGGCTCATTTTCCCTATCGTGTAACAACCAAACCTCGGCGTTTTTAAGTGATCTGAATACTCTTAATAGTGCAGACCTGTTAGTGGCTACCGACTGGAAGAACCTGCTGTTGTGAATCCCGTTCCATACTACCGCTATTTTGATATGGTCTCTCAATACCTCGGCCAAATGTTCCCCCAGAAAAAATTGATCCACTATAGGCATTTCCTGTATGGTGAGGTCTAATGCATTAATAAGAATCTTAAAATTTCTGGTCTTTAAGCACTGATTCCTGATGATCTTAGGATATTTGATGAGGTCCCAATAATGGTATGTCCCGGTTATCTTCATTACCAGGTGATCCTTCTTATTCTCAAAGGAATAATTACTATACATAGGACAAGGGCCGCTAAGTGGGTTTGAAAATTAATCGGAATGGAGCTGTTTGATACCTGTAGGAATCAAATTACAAAAAATATTTCTAGTAATTAAAGAAATTATGAAAATATTTGAGTATATGATAATAAAATCAACAATTCATTAACAATATTGTAGGAAAAAACGCAATAAATTGTAATTTTTTAATTGAAATCCAAGTGAAGAATATATTCACAGGCACAATAGTCAGAACTGAATTTAAAGATAATAAACGTCTTAAAATCTTTCAAAGACTCCTAAACCAAAAAGTGCGAAATCATATTTTACAGGGTCGTCAGGATCTAATTTTCGCAAAGCCTTGTCCAGCTCTGCCACGGCCTTAGCGTCATTCTGTTTTCGATGGAGTAGTCCCAGTTTTCGGGCAACACGCCCGGAGTGTACATCAAGCGGACATGAAAGTTGAGCAGGTTTTAAGCCAGTCCATAGACCAAAATCCACACCGGTATTGTTATCGCGTACCATCCAGCGCAGGAACATATTGATCCTTTTAGCAGCCGAACCTTTTTCAGGATCCGAAATGTGTTTAGTCGTCCTTTTTTCATGGGGGACCTTAAAGAATTGTTCTTTAAAGCGCGAGATAGCTGGCTGAAGGCTTTTCACTTCGGCAAAATTGCTAAAAATCTGTTCCAGACCTCCGTACTCCATATAAATGTTTTGCAGTGCCCTCACGAAAGTATTCAGGTCCCTGCCATTGAATGTGCGATGTACAAAGGACTCAAGTTTTAAGGCATCGCTGCTTTTATAGTCCATTACAAATTCGTAGGGTTCATCTTCCATCAATTGCATCATCTTCCTGGCACTGTTGATAATACTTTTTCTATTTCCCCAGGCAATGGTAGCTGTAAGGAATGCACTGATCTCTATATCTTCCTTTCTGCTAAAAGTATGAGGGATGCAGATGGGGTCATCCTGAAGGAAAACAGCCTGGTTGTATTCATCTACCTTGGCATCCAGAAATTCTTTTAAATCTTCCTTGTTCATGATAAAGGGATGTCAAGGCTTTTTAATAGCAACAGCGGTCCAATCAGAATGAGATTATAGCATGCGTGAAGCAGGATGGCCCACTCCAACCCAAGGCGGACCCGTATATAACCAAGCATTAAACCGATGATTAGCTGAGGAGCGACCAGCAGTGGCGATAAATAAAGGATAGTTGAGTCGATTTCAAAATTGGTTAGATGGTAAAATCCGAATGCCAGGGTAAACAGATAGAAAAGTATGTTGAAGTATCGGCTATTACGAAATAAATACATCGGTCCCCTGAATAATAATTCCTCCAGGACTGGGGCAAAAATAACTGCCATGGCAAAGATGAACTCCGGGCTATAGTCATCAAACAGCCGATTCATAGCATGCTCGCCAAGGTTTAGATTGAATGCACTTTCAACAATTCCAATAATTAAGGCCAGAGCGAAACTAATCAATAAGGCCAGGCCTAAAAGGAAGAGTAAGAGCCTGATCTTTTCATTTAAAGAAACACTCTTATCTTGCTTATATACAGGATTTTTAAGAAACTCAAGCAGCTCCTGAATCATCGTCATTTACAATTTGACCATCAACCATTACGAGTTTTCTGTCTGCCATATTTGCGAGTTCCTCATTATGCGTTACGATAACGAAGGTCTGGCCAAACTCATCGCGTAGTTTAAAAAATAGTTGGTGCAACTTGTCCGCGCTTTCCGAATCGAGATTACCACTGGGCTCATCGGCAAGAATCACTGCCGGCTTGTTGATCAGGGCCCTCGCGACGGCTACACGCTGTTGCTCGCCACCGGAGAGTTCACTTGGCCTGTGATCCTTTCTGTTTTGAAGCCCGAGGAACTCCAGTAGTTCTAATGCCCTGGATTCTGCCTCTTGCCGGTCCGTTTTTTTAATAAATGCGGGAATACAAACATTTTCAAGAGCCGAAAATTCAGGTAGAAGCTGGTGGAACTGAAAGATAAACCCGATTTGCTCGTTGCGGAACCGTGCAAGGGATTTATCGTTTAGGACATTTACATTGACATCATTGATCTCAAGCTCGCTATCCCCCCGGTTGGATTGTGTGTCAAGGGTACCGAGGATCTGCAATAGCGTTGTTTTTCCAGCCCCGGAAGCTCCAACAATAGAAACCACTTCGCCTCGCTTTATATGAAGATCTACGCCTTTTAGCACTTTAAGATTGCCAAATGATTTTTGAATATTGCTGGCTTTGATCATCAATGCAGAATTAGGTTGTGAAAGTAATCAATAGCCCAAAGATGGCAAAATGGTAAATAGTCCACGCGGCTTGAGCGATCCTTAGAATTTGCCGCCTATATTTTTCCTTCAGTTATGAAGGAAAGAACTACCTTTAAATATCTGATATTTATATACACACGCTATGTCACCTTATCAAAATCTGGAAGAGTACAATATTGAAATTACGAATGAGGTAAAAGAAAGATATTCAAAGATTATCGATGAAATAGGGGAGGATCTGGACCGGGAAGGCCTTGTAAAGACCCCGGAAAGAGCGGCCAAAGCTATGTTATTTCTGACCCAGGGATACAAACAGGATGCGGTTGACATTCTTGAAAGTGCCATGTTCCGGGAAGATTATGACGAAATGGTACTCATCAAAGACATAGAAGTCTATTCGCTTTGTGAGCATCATTTACTTCCATTTTTCGGCAAGGCCCATGTAGCGTATATCCCTGACAAGCATATTGTAGGCCTGAGCAAGATACCCAGGATTGTTGACGTATTCGCACGAAGGCTCCAGGTACAGGAAAGACTTACACAGGATGTGCTGGAATGCCTGAACAACACATTAAAACCAAGGGGAGTGGCCGTGGTTATAGAAGCAGCCCATCTTTGTATGATGATGAGAGGTGTACAGAAGCAGAATTCTGTTACTACCACTTCGGGATTCCGCGGACAGTTTGAAAAAAGTGAAACACGTAACGAATTTTTAAAACTCATTAGCTCAGATCTGCATTGATCAGACTCTGTCCACACTTTCGACAGACTATTCAGAGGCAAAATGTATAATTGAACAAGAACTTACTATGGACTTTGAAGCTAACAAAAACAATGCTATAGCATTCTATAAGATGGCGTACGAAGGCAATCCAAAAAAAGCAGTTGAACTCTATATAGGCGATCGCTACATTCAGCACAATCCGGATGTTGAAGACGGTCCTGAAGGATTTGTGGCCTATTTTGAAAAGATGCAGGAGGAGTATCCCGATAAATCCATCGAATTTGTAAGATGTATTGCCGAGGGTGATCTCGTGGCACTACATACACATCAAACCTGGCCCGGGAATGAGGAATATATTACTATGGATTTTCTGAGATTCGATAAAAATGGTAAAATTGTAGAACACTGGGACGCAATCCAGAAGATCCCTGAAGAATCTGCGAATGGAAATACCATGTACTAGTGACTAAAAAGTACTTTTAAAGCTGAATTGAATGAAAGATAAAAAGACAAAATATCTGTTGCTTGGAATACTTTTCGACGGCATAGGTATGCTTTCCTTTACATTACCGGGAATAGGCGAATTCTCAGATCTGATATGGGCACCGATTGCAGGATGGCTTATGACAAGGATGTATAAAGGACGAATTGGTCAGATAGCCGGGGTTGTAGCGTTTTTAGAGGAATTACTTCCCGGACTGGACTGGTTTCCAAGTTTTACGCTCATGTGGCTGTACACCTATGTATTTAAGGGCAGTAAAGCTGAAAAGCTAATAGAGAGTTCAGACTAAGAATCTGTTTCCTGGTCCGATCGCAACAGGAATCCCAATCCCATCTTGGTCAACATCTTTTTTTCGAAGTTCCAGAAAAAGTTAAACTGCCCGAAAACCCACCCAAAGGTCACCAGCAGCACCTGGTAAAAGGGAAATATCAACAAGAGCCTTAATGTCCAGTAAACCCAGCCGCTCCACCATGCATCAGGAAAATTCTCCTTGCTCATACCTATCCATGTCAAAAATGGTTTGGCTACATAGACAGATGCAGAACCAGTAATTGCGAAAACAATGAAGATTATTACCAGCTGGAAGTTCGATTGAATTCCCCAGCGTTGTTTCAATTTTTCCATAGCTACCTATTCCAGGGCAGCAAATATACCACTAAATTCTAGGAGGATACAGAGTTAATTGCTCTTTGTATTTGCGCTGAACGTAAATGAAGTAATTATAGAGTTTATAGTTTACATCATAGCCGTAATCTACTGTCGGGTCATAGTCGATCTGCAAGACGTAAATATTCGGATTGAAGCGCATAGGCTCTAATACACGGCGGTTCCACTCCAATACGAATAGTTGATTGCGATTTTCCAGAAAATGTTGAGAATAGTATCCTTCGGGTCTGGCTATGCTATTAAGCCAGGCGTAAAATCCAGGCTCTATGATAACAATTTCATATTTGCTCTCCTTGTGCTCGATGGAGATGGTATCTTGCTGCATTTCACTAAAAACCTTTTTCTCTTCCTCACTGATAACAATCTCTGTCGATTGTGAATAGATTGCAGCTGCACCCACAAGCAAAAAGACCACTACCAAAACTTTCTGAGCCAATTTGTTCATAATCAATTTATTTTCTCTATAAGATACGAAAAAACCGCCCTGAGAATAAGGCGGTCCTGTTAAATTATGTTAAGTAAATGCTCTCTCTTGTTACTTGCCAAATAAGCCTCCGAGCAATCCTCCAAGTCCACCTTTCTTTTTGTTCCCACTATCCATAACCATACCGGCAACATCATCCAATATACTTCCATCGCCATCAGCATCGAGTAAGCTAGTTATCAAACTTTGGTTTTGCTCCGGCTGACCTCCTAATAGCCCACCTAAAAGACTGTTCATGCCAGAGGCATCACTAACACTGCTATTGGCCCGTTGCTTACCCAGATAACCGAGAACAATGGGGGCAGCGATTTTCAATATGCTCGCTATGGAAGCGGCATCAATTCCGGAACGTTGACTCAGTGCATTTTCCACATTAGACTGTTTGTTACCAAATACATGTCCCAGGATACCGGCGCCGTCGTCCATGACGGCCTGATCAACACCACCGCCGAATAATCCGCCAAGATCGTCCAGAATGCTGCCGTCATGTTTAGAGGACAGGGCGTTGAGCAAGCCCTCGGCTCCTCCGGGTTTTGATACATTCTTTTTCATGGCACCCAGCAGCAAGGGCATGGCCATACTGAGTACGTCTGCTGTTTTATTTTCGGGTTGACCGGTCTGACCAGACACACCCTGGATCATCTGTTTGCCCAGGGGGCTGTCCAATAAATCTAAAAGTCCTGACATTGGTTATGTGTATAATTGTTAGCTATGTAATGTACAAAAATGCTCTCAAAAAAAGCCTCCGTAAGGTATTGATAATCCTACTTTAACAGGCTGATTATCTGAGAAGCCAGCTCTTCGCCAATCCGGGACTGGGCTTCACCGGTTGCCGCTCCAATATGTGGAGACAATGAAATGTTAGGATGCATTAAAATCTTGATATGGGGCGAAGGCTCGGTCTCGAAAACATCAAGTCCGGCAAAGGCAATATGACCACTTTCAAGAGCATTAACCAGGGCTTCTTCATCAATGACACCACCTCGTGCTGCATTTACCAGTCCGGCGCCCTCCTTCATGATCTGAAATTCTTTTTTACCGATTACATAAGCATCCTGAGCAGGAACGTGTAAAGTTATCAGGTCTGCAGACTTAAGTACCTCTTCTTTTGTCTGGCTTTTAAAATCAAAAGATAAACTTCTGCCGTCGTAAAAGTTGAGATCTATGCTAGCCTTATCAATATAAGGATCGTGGTAAATGACATTCATGCCAACTCCCAATGCAATCCGCGCAGTAGCCTGACCTATACGGCCGAAGCCAATTACACCCAGTGTTTTCCCACGCAGTTCAGTACCCTTGGCATATAATTTTTTAAGCTTCTTAAAATTGCTATCACCCTCCAGAGGCATTTGTCTGTTGGCATCGTGCAGGAAACGCACCGACCCAAACAGATGGGCAAATACCAACTCCGCTACCGATTCTGAAGAGGCAGCCGGAGTATTGATAACATGAATGCCTTTAGACCGGGCATAATCCACGTCTATGTTATCCATGCCGACGCCGCCACGTCCAATCAGCTTTAGGCTTGGACAGGCGTCAATTAGTTCTTTCCTTACCTGGGTTGCACTACGCACTAAAAGGGCAATCACATCCTGCTCATTAATGTAATTCACCAATTGCTCCTGGGCGACCTTTGTGGTTTCTACCTCAAATCCGGCCTCTGTCAGGGCCATTATACCTGTGCTTGAGATTCCGTCGTTAGCTAATATTTTCATATAATGTTATTCTTATCGCTCTTTAAAACTTCAACTAGTTTGGGGTTGATTCGTTTTTCGTTTTTCGTTGATTTGTTTATAATGGAATATCTTCCAACTTTATTATTCAATAATCAATAATCAACAATCTTTACGCTTTCCTTTCAAGATCACTCATGATATCTACAAGCACACCTACACTCTCCAGCGGTAGCGCATTGTACATGGAGGCCCTGTATCCGCCAACAGATCTGTGGCCATTCAAGCCATTGATGCCGGCTTCTTTCCACATGGCATCAAAAGTATCCTTTAGTTTTTCGTCGGCCAGGGTAAAAGTGGCATTCATATTTGACCGGTCCTCTTTTTTTGCAAAACCGTTGAACATCGGATTCAGGTCTATTTCAGAATAGATGAGATTGGCTTTTTTCTCATTGACTTCCTCTATAGCTGCAATACCGCCCATGTCTTTGAGCCATTGAAGGGTTAACATGCTGACGTATACTGCAAAGACGGATGGGGTGTTAAACATACTGTCTTTGGCGATATGTACCTGGTAATCCATCATCGATGGTATTTTTCTGCTTACCTGACCGAGAATCTCTTCTTTTACCACAACCAGGGTAGTACCGGCCGGCCCCATGTTCTTTTGTGCTCCAGCGTATATGAGATCGAATTGCGAGAAATCCATTTGGCGAGAAAAAATATCAGAACTCATATCACAGATCACAGGGACATTGGTTTTGGGAAACTCCTTGATCTGAGTTCCAAAAATGGTATTGTTTGAAGTCAGATGAAGGTAATCCAGGTCCTTAGGTATCATATAGCCTTTCGGGATATAGTCATAATTTTTGTCCTTGGAAGATGCTACTTCCAGCACCTCTCCAAAGAGCTTCGCCTCCTTGATAGCCTTATCACTCCAAGTGCCTGTGTTAACATAGCCAGCTTTGGTCTCCAGAAGATTGTAAGCTACCATTAGAAATTCGGTACTTGCTCCTCCCTGGAGAAACAGTGCCTGGTAACCCTGGTCTTCTAGTCCGAGTAGCTCAAGAGACAACGATCTTGCTTGTTCCATTACAGCTACGAATTCCTTGCTGCGGTGTGATATTTCAATCAAAGAAAGTCCGAGACCGTCAAAATCAATTACGGCTTCTGACGCCTTTTGCATGACTTGCTGTGGTAGTATACACGGACCTGCGCTAAAATTGTGCTTTTTCATTGTTCTATTTTTGATCTTTTAGATGTGTGGATTCTCTTTATGATGCTTACTAAGCGGATTAATTTCAGGTAGAAGAGCTAATAGAAATAACCTCTTTTATACCAAGCCTCAAAGGTCATAAATTATCGCGAAAATACGTGAAGAAAATGCCATTAATTCTGTGATATTCTCAACAGGAATTCAACAGTATCAACACCGTCTGCATAGTCGCTTAAGCCCGGTCTTTGGGTCTGACCAAAGGCAATGTCTTCAGTCCTGTATCCATTTGACACGATGCATTGTATTTGTTCCCTGTCTGCTTGCAGCCTGGCTGCAAGATGCTGTTCGTCCCTGTAATACTCGTAATACAAGGTGGCTATGGGGGATGCGTAATTCTGGTCTTCCTTGAGCATAAAGAAACCGTTATCCAGAATTTTGAAATTACTCATCAGGAATACAGCCTTATTATAATCGTAGTTATTGAGATATTTTTGCTGGTCCAAAACATCGCGGTATTTATACAACGCTTTGAACAACAGATCAAAATCATAGTTTTCGGGGATGAATACCTTGGAAACAGATCGGCAACCCAGCCCATAGTACCTAAAAATATCTTCGCCCAGCAATTCGAGTTCTGCGGATGATTCTTCACCGCTAAGAATGGCTACAGAATTTCTGTTCCTTCTAATTATATGAGGTTTCTTTCCGAAATAGTATTCAAAATACCTGGCGGTATTATTACTGCCGGTAGCAATAACAGCATCAAAATCTGTTAGTCTTTCCTCTGTAAAAACGATCTCTTCCCGCAGAGACGGTTCGTTTTCCATGAGAAATTCAGCTATCCAGGGTAAGAGTGTTTTGTCATTGGAAGAACACTTTACCAAAGCCTTGTTTCCGGTAATTAATACAGTGAGCAGATCGTGAAATCCCACCATGGGAATATTGCCAGCTGTAATAATAGCTATGGTATGTGTTTTTAGTTGATCCATTTCGTATAGATCAAGCCAGGAACTCAGGGATTCTTTGTTCAGGAGCTCACCCCATGCGTTCAGCGCATGAATTATATTTTCCCTTGTAAACCAACCATTTTCAACGGAAGCCCTTGCAATGGCGGCTTCCAGAGAATCAAATCTGGGATCTTTGGCCCGGACTTCTGCTGTTTCAGTCAAAACAAATTCTCTTAAGAAATGTCCAAGTTTAACAAAAGCTTGTAGTCTCAGTTCAATACCCGCCATTATATTTGTTTGCAAAACCCCTGGGAATTAATTTTGCCCAAAAATAAGCATTAGAAAAAGAAAATTATGGCAATTATTATTACCGACGAGTGCATCAACTGTGGCGCTTGTGAACCTGAATGCCCTAATACAGCCATCTACGAGGGCGCCGATGAATGGCGATACAGCGATGGCACCTCACTTAAAGGAGATATAATCCTGCCCGATGGAAAGGCAGTCAATGCCGATAATATTCAGGAACCTATCAGCGATGAGTTCTATTACATAGCTCCGGATAAATGCACCGAATGTATGGGATTCCATGAGGAACCTCAGTGCGCTGCCGTATGTCCTGTGGACTGCTGTGTTCCGGATGAGGACAGAGTAGAAACTGAGGAGGAGCTACTCGGCAAGCAGAAATTTATGCACCCGGAAGATTAGGAATAGCCTTATTGGTTTGTCAATATTACGGCGCTGATCTCTTTTAGCAGTTTGGCGCACAGCATTCCCGTGCTGTCGTTTATATCACGATCGGGGTTGTATTCTACTATATCAGCACCGATTACAGGGACCCTGATCTTTTGGATAAGATCTATAAGCTGGCGACTGCTAAAGCCACCTGGTTCGTAATGTGAGATCCCAGGTGCAAAGGCGGGGTCTAAGGCATCCATATCCAAACTTATGTATAAAGGACCTTCAAGACTTTCTATCACTCCGCTGGTTGACTCGCTAACAGTATATATTTCTACCCGGTACTTTTCAGCCTGTTCTCTCTGATGCGGATTTAACGTTCGGATCCCCAGTTGAACTAATCTATTAGCCAATCCATCCTCCATTATTCGTGCAAACGGACAGGCATGGGAATATTTGTCTCCTTCGAACTCATCGTAAAGATCAGCATGGGCATCGAAATGCAGTATGTTAAATCTGCCGTGTTTCTCATGCAGGGCTTTCACAAGCGGGTAGGTGACGGAGTGATCTCCACCGAGAGAAATGATAGGGAAGTTATTGCTTAAATTGTTTGCTGTAAATGATTCTATATCAAAGTATTCTTTTGGAATCAAATCACCATTATCCAAAAAGATGTCGGGATTGGAGATCCATCCC
>JAAUXY010040845.1_pt1 | contig 24414 bp, 27 predicted proteins | sample 7278121 | NCBI WGS metagenome assembly JAAUXY01 (sample SAMN14350117, study PRJNA611818) | marine sediment metagenome | isolation source: surface marine sediment (1.8m) | place: French Polynesia: Moorea | collected 2018-08 | reverse complement strand
TCTCACCGTTAGGGATGGATGGGCCAGACTTCAGTTCATGGGGACCGCACCGAAGGACGCCACCGCGCACACCAGGGCCGCCAACGCGCCGGTCGACCTTGGCTTCGACGAGGCCGACTCGATCACACCGGTCGGGTGCGTGGCGACGAGGCCCCGCGCCGCCCGCTCGAAGTCGGCCTCGTCGAAGCCAAGGTCGACCGGTGCGTTGGCGGCCTTGGTGTGCGCGGTGGCGTCCTTCGGTGCGGTCCCCATGAATTGCAGTCTGGCCCATCCATCCCGAACGGTGAGAGTTGCGGCGACCCCTCCGCAGGAACGCTCACGGAACGCCCGGGCGGACGCAGCCGATGAAGCGGGTAGGAGGAGTTCTCATCTTCCTCGGTCGGGAGCGATTCGGTTGGTCGCAAGGCGCGTGACGAGGAAGCTGCCTGAGGGCAGCGACGAGTTCACGGAACGCCGCGAGCGGACGAATCGAACCGACCCTCGCTGACGAGGAGGTAGCCGTCCTCCAGCGTTGGCGGGACCAGCTCGGCGTCAGGCGGCGGGGTCCCGAGGCAGCGGTGACGGCCGTCGGCCTGCCGCCACGAGGCTCGGACCCCCGGCGGGGGAAGGTCGTCCTGGACCCAGCTGCGCCCGGTCGCTCGGTCGGCCAGCGCCGCCGGGGAGCCGGCGAAGCGGATCCGCCCCTCGACCAGTACGAGCACGGTGTCGCCGACCGCCGCCTCGTCGGTCAGGTGGGTGGACACGACGATCGTCGCCGCCCGGCGGCGCTCGGCGATGATCTCCCGCAGCCGGAGCCGCTCGTCGGGATCGAGCCCGCCGGCCGGCTCGTCGAGGACGAGCAGCGTCGGCGAGGCGAGGATCGCTTGGGCGACGCCGAGCCGTTGCCGCATCCCGCCGGAGAGGTCGCCGACCTTCTCGCCGGCCCGGTGCCGCAGGCCGACCCGGTCGAGGACGTCGAACACCTGCCGGCGCCGCGTCCGCTCGTCGGCGACGTCCTTCAGCACGGCGAGGTAGTCGAGCACGTCGAAGGCGGTCGAGGAGTGGTCGAACCCCAGGTCCTGGGGGAGGTAGCCCAGGCGCCGCCGGATCTCGATCTGCTCCGCCTCACGGCCAGCGTGCAGTCCGTCGATCGTGATCGTCCCCTCGTCCGGGTCGAGGATCGTCGCCAGGCACCGCAGCAGCGTCGTCTTGCCGGCCCCGTTTGCGCCGAGCACCGTGACGATCCCACCCTGGGCGAGCAGGCTGACGCCGTCGAGTGCCCGGCGGTCGCCGTAGCGCTTGGCGAGCCCCTCGACGTGGACGTGGGTGGCGGTCACGAGGTGTACGCCAATCGGTCGAAGCTGGTCCGCCGGGACACCGCAACCGCGACGAAGGCGACAGTGGTGACCAGTGCGGCGAGCTGAGCGGCGGGGACGAACGCGCCGAGCCAGTCGTCGCTGGCCGCCCGGCCGATGAGTGCGACGATCACCCACGCCCCGCCGACGAGCGTCGTCGCGAGCCGCGGCCGGATGAACGTCATCGCCGCCAGGCTCCCCGACGTGACGGCGAGTGCCGGCAGCAGCCACGCCAATGCCATCGGCCTGGTCACCTCGTTGAGGAGGCTGAGGGGGCCGATCACGGCCAGCGACACGGCGAGCACGGTGACCGTCCGGACGGTCACGAGCCGCAGCCCCCGCATCGGCGTGGCGAGCTGGACCTCATAGGCCGGGTCGGCCGACGGTCCGTACGCCATCGCCACCCCGAGCGCGGGCACGAGCGGCGCCAGCACGAGGAGGACGAACAGACTCTGGCGGGGCTCGTTCGGGTCGACTGCTGCGAACCCGATGAACGTGACGAGGGCGAGCGCGATGTACCAGGCCCGGCGGAGGGCCGGCGTGGCGACGACGAGGCGGGTGGCGCGGGCCGGCATCCGCAGCCACCGGAGCACGCGCTCCAGCCGGGACGCCCGGGGAGCGTCGAGCTCAGAGGTGATCGCTCGCCAGTTGGCGTCGAGGCGGGCCGGGTCGATCGGCCCCGGTCCGATCGGCAGGTCGGTCATCGTGCCTCCTCCCGTGATGCGTGGCGGATGGTCATGACAGCGCCTCCTGGAGCTGCTGGCGGGCGCGCATCAATCGGGTCTTCACCGTGCCTTGGGGCACCCCGAGGAGGGCGGCCGCCTCCTTGGTCGAGAGACCGTCGATCGCCGTCGCGACGAGCACGGCCTGCAGGTCGGCGGGGAGCGCCCGCATCGCGCCGGCGAGGTCGCCGTGGGACCCGTCGCCGAGGACGACCTCGTCGGCGGCCGGCTGCGCTCCCGGTGCGCCGGTCCCGTGGGCGGCGATGAACGCCGGGTCGATCGGGGTCGCCTTCCGCTTGCGCAACAGGTCGATCAACCGGCGGATCCCGATGCCCCAGATCCATGCGCCGACGTCGCCTTCCCCGCGGTACTTCTTTGCCGACGTCCAGACCGCCAGGAACGTGTCCTGCACGGCGATGTCGGTCAGGTCGGGGTCGCCGCACCGCGACTGGAGGCGGGCGGTCAGCCAGGCGGCGTGGCGGCGGTACAACATCTCGAGGGCGATCCGGTCGCCGTCGGCGATGCGAGCGACCAGCGCGAGGTCCTCGCCCCGCCCCTCCTCGCTCGGCACCGGCATCACCACCCATCCTTGTCGTGCGCAGCCCTCCGAGCGGTTCATTCCGTCGGCCTCTTCGTTTGCGTCGCGTTCTCGGAGGACCGGGTCGCGGGAATCGCGACGCAAACGGGGCTTCGTGAACCGGTCGGGCGGGTCGGCACGACAGGGTGGGCATGACGACGACGCTCTCCACCCCACCCCCCGACGTCGCCGCCGCCGAGCCGCCCGTTCGACCGGGCCGGCTCCGGCGGTGGGTCGCGTCCGGGCTCGCCCTCGCCTTGATCGGCGCGTCGCTGGCGCTCGATGTCGGGACGATCTTCCTGCTGCCGCTGCTGTTCGTGCTGATCGTGCCCTTCGAGAAGATGTTCCCCCGCCACAAGGGCCAGAAGGTCCGCCGGCCCGAGGTTCGCACCGACATGTCGCACGCGCTCGCCGCACCCGCGCTCAACATCGCCGGCATCGCGGTGGCGGTCGTCGTCGGGCTGATGAGCCTCGCCTGGATCCCGGGCCTGTTGATCCGGCCGCTCGTTGCGATGATCCCCACCGTCGCCCTCCCGTTCGTCGGGATCGCGCTCTTCGACCTCGCGATCTACTGGGTCCACCGCTGGTCGCACGAGGTGCCGTTCCTCTGGCGCTTCCACGCCGTCCACCACTCGACCAAGACGCTCGACTGGGTCAGCGGATTCCGCAACCATCCCTTCGACGGTGCGATCCTCGCCCCGCCCTTCGTCTTCCTGATCGCCGCCGGGTTCACCGCGGAGTTCACCGGTCTGCTGGCGATCGTGCAGATCGTGACCGGGCTGTTCCTCCACGCCAACGTCCGGTGGCGGTGGCGGCCGCTGCACCGCATCGTCATCACGCCCGAGTTCCACCACTGGCACCACGCCAACGAGGTCGACGCGCACAACTCGAACTACTCCGTCTTCCTCCCGCTGTGGGACATCCTCTTCGGCACGTACTACATGCCCCGCAACAAGCGGCCGTTGGTGTACGGCATCAGCCAGGACATGCCCGACGGGCTGATCCCGCAGCTCCGTGAGCCGTTGCGGGGCATGGGCAACCCGCTGCGGGTCGTCCGCCACCCGATTCGCTCGATCCGGGGCGGCTGGCGCTTCACCCGCCGACTGCTGCGCGACATCCGGGCCTCGACGACTCGCCCCCGCCGGGTCGAGCCCGCCCCCGGCGAACCCTGCCGCTGGGCCACGCGAGCGCCGACGCTGGACTGACGCAGCTCAGGGGCCATATCCGGGGGGCCTGGGAAATGTTCGGACATTTCCTCGTCCAGCGGGAACTGACCGGGACGACGGTTCGACCAGTTCGTGCATGAGGACTCCCCGCTTCACCACGCTGGCGCTGGCCGCCGGTCTCACGCTCGTGCCGATCCTCGCCGCCTGCGGCGACGACGACGACTCGACCGACGACACGGTCGCCGCCGTCGACGGCGTGCCGATCTCCATCGCCGACCCCTGGTCGCGCCAGCCCGCCGCCGGGCAGATGATGACCGCGGCGTACGGCGTGATCAGCAACACCAGCGACCAGGCGCTGCAGATCGTCGGCGCGTCGAGCCCCTCGGCCGAACGGGTCGAGACACACGAGACGATGATGGACGACGAGGGCACCATGTCGATGCAGGAGCTCCCGGACGGCTTCACGGTCCCGGCGAACGGCGAGCTCGTCCTCGAACCCGGCGGCAACCACCTGATGTTGATCGGGATCGACCCCGACGACTACGAGGGTCCGATCGAGATCACCCTGCAGACCGACGTCGACGACACGTTCACCTTCGAAGCCGAGGTCCGCAAGATCGACGGCAGCTCCATGGAGGGCGAACACGACATGGACGGCGAACACGACATGGACGGCGAGCACGACATGGACGGCGAGGGCGACGAGGGCTGAGCCGCTAGACGCGCACGGTCCCGCCGGGCGGGACTTCGATCACCTCGACGTCCAGGCCGCGGCGGCGAACGGCGTCGGCGAGCTCCTTGGGCGGGAGCCGGAGCCGGTCGTTGCGCCGCACGTGGTACGGCCAGAGCGTGCCCCAGTGGATGGGAATGGCGGTCTTCGACCCGAGCAGCTCCAGCGCCTCGGCCGCCCGCTCGGGGTCGAGGTGGCCGCCGCCCAGCGTCGGTCCCCAGCCCCACACCGGGATCAGGGTCAGCTCGGGATCGAGGTCGGCCATCTCCGGGTACACATCGGTGTCGCCCGGGAAGTAGGCGGTCCAGCCGTCGGCCTCGAACAGGAAGCCGATCGGCGGGACGCGGGCGACCCCGGGGTGGCGGTGGTCGTCGTGGCGGGCGGGGACGGCCCTGATCGTCACCCGGTCGTGGTCGACGGTCTCGCCGACCGCCAGCTCGCTGATCCGCCCGAACCCGAGCTTGCCGACCTTCACCCCGAGGCCTCGCGGCACGACGACGTGGGCTGAGCGCGGCAGGCGCTTGAGCGACGCGACGTGGAGGTGATCGTGGTGCTGGTGGGAGATCGCGACAACGTCGACCGTCTCCGGGTCGAAGGTGGTTGCCGCCGCGCCCACTCGACGGAGGTGCTTGAGCCGGTCGGTCAGGACGGGGTCGGTCAGAATCGTCGTGCCGGCCACCTCGATGGCGACCGAGGCATGGCCGACGAAGGTGATCGTCGGCCGGTTCGCGACGGATCCGCAGCTCAAGGGATCGACGATACCCACGGTGAACTCGAGGTCTCGTCGCGATCCTCCGCAGCGCGGGAGATCGGTTCGAGTTGCCGGCGGTGAGCTCGAACGTCGGTGCGGTCCGTGGCAGGCTGGCGGCGTGGTGACACCGGTCCTTCTCGCCCAGCTGAGCGACACCCACGTCCTCGAGGTGGGCGCCGAGTCGGAGTCGGGCGTGGACCACAACGCTCGCCTCGCGGCTGCCGTTGCCAGCCTCAACGCGGAGGCTCCGGCCGTCGATGCGGTCCTGGCGACCGGCGATCTCGTCAACGACGAGCGGCCCGCCGAGTACGCCGTCCTGTCGTCGCTGATCGCTCCACTCGCTGCGCCCGTGCTTCCGATCCCCGGCAACCACGACACCCGCGACGGAGTTCGCGCCGCGTTCCCCGACGTGCCCTGGGCCGACGCCGCCCACGCGAGCTGGGAGGTCGTCGTCGCCGATCACGTTCGCATCGTCGGGCTCGATTCGACCCGTCCCGGGGACCCGGGCGGTGAGTTCGACGACGAGCGCGAGGACTGGCTGCGGGCGACCCTCGCCACATCGCACGACGGGCCCACGGTGCTGGCGATCCACCACCCGCCCTTCCGATCCGGCATCGAGTGGATGGATCGGTCCGGGTTCGTCGGCCTCGACCGGCTCGTCGGCGTGCTCACCGACCACCCGGTCGACCGGGTGGTCTGCGGTCACCTCCACCGCCCGATCATCTCGACGGTGGCAGGGGTCCCCGCGCAGGTCGGGCTGTCGACCGTTGAGCACGTGGCGCTGGACCTCGCGCCGGGGGCCGGCGTGACGCTCGTCCGCGAGCCGGTCGGCTACCAGGTGCACCGCATCGCCGGGCGCGACATGGTGACCCACACCCGCTACATCGACAACGGCCACCAGCCCTACCGCCCGTCCTGGGCCGCCGACTACGAATGACCCTGAGGACTCAAGGTCGCAGACCTTGAGTCCGAAGCCCGTCCGAGTGACCGAGGTGCACGGGGGACTGACCTCGAAGGACTCAAGGTCGTAGACCTTGGGTCCGGAGTGGGTCTGTCCCCGAAGTCACTGGAGGTCCGACGAGCCGGTCCGGCCAGAGACCGTGTGTCCGACGAGCCGGTCCGGCGACCCCTATCGTTGCCCCGTGGCCACCAACGTCGTCCGATGTCCGAGCTGCGGAACGAAGAACCGCGTCCCGGTCGCCAGCTCCGGTCGTCCCCGATGTGCCAACTGCCAGGGCGACCTGCCGTGGCTCGTCGAGGTCGGTGACGACGGGTTCGACGCCGCCGTCGACAGCAAGCGGCTCGTGCTGGTCGACCTCTGGGCGCCCTGGTGCGGACCGTGCCGGATGGTGGCCCCGATCCTGGAGCAGCTGTCGATCGATCTCGCCGCGCAGCTCAAGGTCGTCAAGGTGAACGTCGACGAGTCCCCGCACACCGCCCAGCGGTACGAGGCCCGCAGCATCCCGATGTTGCTCTTCCTGCGCGACGGCGAGCTGGTCGACACCGTCGTCGGTGCCCAGCCCGAGCACGTGCTGCGCGAGCGCATCGGCGCCCTCGGCGCAGCGAGGTGACCACCGACGTCGTCCCGGTCCTGCGCGTCGCCGACGCGGCGGCGTCGGTCCGCTGGTACCGGAGGCTCGGGTTCGAGCAGGTCTTCGAGCATCGGTACGAGCCGGGCATGCCGGCCTACGTCGGCATCCGACGTGACGACGCGCAGATCCACCTCTCCGAGCACGCCGGTGACGCGCCCCCGACGTCGCTGGTCTACGTCTGGGTGGAGGCCGTCGACCCTCTCGCCGCCGAGTTCGGGGCCACCGTCGACGAGATGCCCTGGGCCCGCGACTTCGAGATCGCCGATCCCGACGGCAACCGGCTGCGCATCGCCGAACCCGTCGCGGACTGACCCGAACGCGTGATGATGTCGCGGACCGGTGGCCGCACACTGACCACCCGTTCGGTCGAGGACGCCGGTCCGAGTTCGTTGGGGTGATGATGTTGCGGACCGGTGGCCGCACGGTGATCACGCGTTCGGATCGGGGGCCCGGGGTTGCGTTCGGGCCGTGGTAACGGGACAATTTCCTATGGCCCGACCTGCGCTCGCTGTGTTCGACCTCGATCGGACGCTGATCTCGTCGTCGTCGGCGGTCGTGTTCCGCGAGTACCTCGCCGCAGCGGGGCTCGGCGGCTCTCGGGAGATCCCGCTGGCGGATGCGTTCGCCCGGTTCTACGAGCAGTTCGGCGAGAACTGGTTGATGATGCAGCCCGCCCGCCTCGCCAGCCGGGCGGCGGCGGGGTGGCTCGTCGCCGACGTCGAGGCCGCGATGAAGCCAGCTGCCGAGGAGCTCGCCGACATGGTGCTGCCGTTCGCCCGGCAGACGATCGAGGAGCACCGGGCGGCGGGCGACCTGCTCGTGCTCGCCACCACGTCGCCGCGGCCCTTCGTCGAGCCGTTCGCCGAGCAGCTCGGCTTCGACGGCGTCGTGGCCACCGACTGGGAGGTCGACGGCGACTGCTACACCGGCGCGATGGAGGGCGGGTTCGTCTGGGGCCGCGCCAAAGCCGATGCGGTCGCCCGGTTCGCCGCCGAACGCGACGCCTCGCTCAGGCGGAGCTACGCCTACAGCGACAGCTACTTCGACGCACCGCTGCTGTCGATCGTCGGCAACCCGGTCGCCGTCAATCCCGATGCACAGCTCCGGGCGACGGCGGCGATCAAGGGCTGGCCGGTGCGCCACTTCGACAAGGCGCCCGGCGTGGCGAAGATCGCCGGTCGGGAGTTCCAGGAGTGGACCCGCCCGTTCATGCGGCCTGGCCTGATGGCGCCCAATGCCGACATCGAGTTCGCCGGCGTCGAGAACATCCCCTCCGAGGGCCCGGCGATCGTCGTCTTCAACCACCGCTCGTACTTCGACCCGACGGTGATGGGGCTACTGATCGCGAAGGCCGGCCGGAACATCCGAGGGCTCGGCAAGAAGGAGGTCTTCGACGTGCCGGTCGTCGGCTGGTTGATGCGGGCCAGCGGCGGTATCCGCGTCGACCGGGGCACCGGGTCCGACGAGCCGCTCGATGCGGCGATCGAAGCGATCAAGGGTGGCGAGCTGTTGATGCTCGCTCCGGAGGGGACGATCCCCCGCGGCCCTGCGTTCTTCGACCCGGAACTGAAGGGCCGGTGGGGTGCGGCCCGACTGGCGGCGGCGACCGAGGCGCCGGTGATCCCGGTCGGCCTCTGGGGGACCGAGAAGGTCTGGCCGCGCAGCTCCCGGCTGCCCCGTCTCGCGTTGACCTCGCGCCCCCACGTCACCGCCACCGTCGGCAAGCCGGTCGCGCTGAAGTACGACGATCCGGACGCCGACACGAAGCGGATCATGAAGGCGATCTCGAAGCTCCTGCCGCCCGAGGCCCGCGAGCATCACACGCCGACGGAGGAGGAGCTGGCGCTGACCTACCCGCCCGGATACCGAGGCGATCCCGACGCAGAGGCCGAACGCCGGCCCGGCACCGACACCTGACCCGACGCCCACACGGAGAAGACAGATGGCCCAACGCGAACGAGAGATGGCCTTCAGCGATCGGATGACCGATCACGAGGCGCTGATGTGGAACGTCGAGAAGGACCCGTGGCTCAACCCCAGCGGGGCGGGGCTGACGATCCTCGACGGGCCGATCGACCTCGACCACTTCACCCGGACGATGCGGTCCGCCGTCGCCAAGATGCCGCGCCTGTACGAGCGTGTTGTGCCGGGCCTCGGCCGGATGGCGCCGCCGGCGTGGGTCCCCGATCCCGAGTTCGACCTCGCGTTCCACTGCCGGCACGTTGCGCTGCCCGACCCGGGCACCGAGCGTGAGCTCTTCGACCTGGCCACCCAGCTCTACCTGGAGCCGTTCGACCGGACCCGACCGCTGTGGCGGTTCGTGGTGATCGACGGCCTCGACGGCGGACGTTCCGCGCTCTGGTCGATCGTCCACCACTCGGTCGCCGACGGGATCGGCCAGCTGCGGATGGCCGAGATGTACCAGCAGCTCGACCCGTCGCACCCCGCGCCCGACGAGGTCGACCTCGAAGGCATCATCGCCGACGCCGTCGAGGCGCACTCCGCGAAGCAGGTCGGCGGCGACCTCGGGGACGACCTGACGAGTACGGCGACGCAGTCGATCAGCCACCTCGTCCGCCGTCAGATCGGGATCGCCCGCCGCGCGCTGGGCGAGGTCGTCATCTGGCCCGCCGACCCGCGCCGGGCGGTCGAGAAGGCGAACGACGCGGTCACGGCGACGACTGCGACGGTCGGCGCGTTGCGCGGCTCGGGCAACGAGGTCGAGGGGGGTTCGCCGCTGTGGAAGCACCGCTCGCGGCATCGCCACCTCGAACACGTACGGGTCGACTTCGAGGACCTCAAGCTGGCCTCGAAGCGTCTCGGCGTCACGATCAACGACCTGTTCATGGCGGGGATGACCGAAGGCGCCGTCCGGTACCACACCGACCGCGACGTCGAGGTCGACGCGTTCAACACCAGCTTCGTCGTCAGCACCCGCACCGACAGTGCGGCCGGCGGCAACGCCTTCACCCCGGTGCCGGTGCAGGTGTCGGGTGAGGTGATGCCGCTCCGGGAGCGCATCGACGGGATCGCCATGCGACTGCACGAGAAGCGCGAGTCGATGTCACACGGCGGCGGGATGGGAGCGATCTCGGGGGTGGCCAACCTGCTCCCGACGTCGGTGATCACCCGGGCCGCCCGCGCGCAAGCGGGCAGGATCGACTTCGCCACCTCGAACCTGCGCGGCGCGCCGTTCCCGTTGTACGTGTCCGGAGCGCGGGCGTTGAGCCTCGTGACGATGGGGCCGGTGGCCGGCACGGCGTGCAACGCGACCGGGATCTCCTACGACGGGATGTTCGAGATCGGGCTGTTCATGGACCCACGGGCGATCGACGCGCCGCGCGACTTCCGCGACGCGATCGAGGCGGCGTTTGCCGAGATCGTCGAGCTCTGACCGATGACTGTCTCGCCGACCGAGTCGCCCGGCGTCTTCTTCAACCCGCTCGAACCGGGGTACGTCGCCGATCCGTTCCCGCACCTCGCCGAGCTTCGCGAGCACGACCCGGTGCACTTGACACTGCTCGACCTCTGGGTGCTGTTCGCCCACGAAGACGTGTTCCGGATCCTCCGGGACCCGGCGATGAGCGTCAGCGACGACAACGTGCTCGACCAGGACGAGGACCGCGTCGCGATGTTCGTCGAGGCGGCCGGCGACGAGGGGTTCGAGTCGAGCACCAGCATGCTGGGTGCCGACCCGCCCGATCACACCCGGCTGCGGCGGCTGGTGAGCAAGGCGTTCACGCCGGCCGCGATCGAGGCACTGCGCCCGCGCATCCAGGAGCTGGTCGACACGGCGCTCGACCGGATGGAGGCTCGCGGGACGGCCGAGGTCGTCGGCGAGCTCGCCTTCCCCCTGCCCTTCGACGTCATCTCCGAGATGCTCGGCATGCCGGAGTCGGACAAGGACCAGGTCGCCGAGTGGTCGGGCGCGCTCGTCAAGACGCTCGACCCGATCATCTCCGAGCAGGAGGTGCGTGAAGCGGTCGCCGCCGGGCGGGCGATGGACGCGCTGATCGACGAGGTCGTGGCGTGGAAGCGCGATCACCCCGCCGACGATCTCCTGACCGCGCTGATCGCGGCCGAGGAGGACGGGGACCGGCTGTCACCGGTCGAGCTGCGCGACCAGGTGTCGCTGCTGTTCGTTGCCGGCCACGAGACGACCGTCAACCTCATCGGCACCGGCATCTACGAACTGCTTCGCCACCCCGACCAGCTGGCGCTGCTCCGCGACGACCCGTCGCTCGACGCCAACGCGATCGACGAGCTCCTGCGCTACGTCAGCCCGGTGCAGTTCTCCCGCCGGGTCACGCTGGCCGACACGACCTTCGGCGACCGGACCATCCCCAGGGGGCGGTTCGTGCTGGCAGGCCTGGCGTCGGCCAACCGCGACCCGGGCAAGTGGGGGCCGACGGCGGACGAGCTCGACCTGCGCCGCGAGGGGGCCGGCCAGCACCTGTCGTTCGGCAGCGGCGCTCACTACTGCCTCGGCGCATCGCTCGCCAAGCTCGAAGGGCAGGTGGCGATCGGCAGCTTCGTCCGCCGGTTCCCCGACGCCCGGGTCGTCGGCGACCCGGTGTGGAACGGCCGCATCAATCTGAGAGGCCTGGAGCGGTTGGACGTGGCACTGACGTAGGTCCTCCCCCCGAGGACTCAAGCGAGGCTTGAGTACGAGGCCCGTCCGAGAGACCGACGGCCACGGGGGACTGTCCTCGGAGGACTCAAGGTCGAAGACCTTGAGTCCGGAGTGGGACTGTCCCCGAACTCACCCGAACTCCCGCAGGGCCGAATCCGTCCGACGACCTGAGTCCTCGGGGTTTCGACTCGGACAGCCGAGAATCGGTCGTCCGGGCTACCGTCCCTCCATGCACGTCACGCAGCTCTGGCGGTACCCGGTGAAGTCGATGATCGGCGAGCGGGTCGAACGGGTCGAGCTCGACGACCTCGGGATCGTCGGCGACCGCACCTGGGCGGCGCGCGACCTCGAGCGGGGCGGGATCCGGGGCGCGAAGAAGATCGGTTCGCTGATGCGACTGGCGGCCGCCGACGAGGGTGGCGGCAACGTGCGGATCACCCTGCCGAGCGGCTCGTCGGTGTCGACCGCCGACGCCGACGTCGACGAGCGGGTCAGCGCGGCGCTCGACCATCCCGTGCGGCTCGAACGCCTCCGCCCCGCCGACGACCTCGAGCACTACCGCCGGGGTGCGCCGGACAGCGACGACATGCTGACCGAGCTGCGCGACATCTTCGGCCGCCAGGAGGACGAGCCGTTGCCCGACTTCTCCCTGCTCCCGCCCGTGATCATGGAGCACGAGTCACCGCCGGGTACGTACTACGACGCCTTCCCGCTGATGGTGATGTCCGAGTCGGCGCTGCGGGCGCTGTCGGCCGCACTCCCCGACTCGGCGATCGACGTTCGCCGCTTCCGGCCCTCGTTGGTGGTCGACGCCGGCGACGACGCCTCCGGGCACCCCGAGCTCGGGTGGGCCGGCCGGACGGCCACGCTCGGCTCGGCGGTCATCGAGTTCACCACACCCTGCCCCCGGTGCGTGATGGTCACCCGCGAGATCGACGGCGACGTCCCCTCCGACCGGGCCATCCTCCGTCACGTCGTCCGCGACCTCGACCAGAACGTCGGTGTCTACGCCACCGTGACCACGCCCGGCGCCGTGGCCGAGGGCGACAACTTCGAACTGCGGTGACCGTGCAGTTGAGACCCTCGGGGCCTGGCCCCGAGGGTCTCAACTCAGTACGGCGCCGAGCTGCTCGATCGAGCCCCTGGTGATCGGGTCGACGACGAGCTGGACGTGGCTCGCCCCGGCGGCCTCCCACTCGCGGAGCTGATCGGCCAGCTCCGATGGTGACCCGGTCAGCGGTTCGGCGGTGCGGCCGCCGTCGTAGTCGCCCATCTGGCGGCCGACTCCACCCGGCAGCCGGACGTGGACAGCAGCGGTCGCCTCGACCGCCGTCGCCGGCCGACCGGCGGCGGTGATCAGCTCGTCGACGCGGGCCTTCTCGCGGGCGAAGCCGGCGGCGGTGTTGCCGTACTGGCTCCACCAGATGTTCCACGCGTCGACGTGGGGCAGCGTGATCGTCAGCATCCGCTCGCCGATCGAGCCGACCATCAGCGGCGGCCCCTCGGTACGCGGCGACCGGGGGTGCAGCACACACCGGTCGGCGTCGTAGAACCGCCCGTGGAAGTCGATCTCCCCGTCGCGCAGCAGCGTTCGGACGATCGTGAACGCCTCCTCGAACCGGCTGACCCGGTGGTCGTAGGGGAAGCCGAAGGCGTCGTACTCGCGGCGGTTCCACCCGGCGCCCAGCCCGACGATCAGCCTCCCGCCGGAGATCGCGTCGACGGTCGCCGCTTGCTTGGCGAGCATCGGCGGGGCATGGAAGCTCGTCGACGCCACCAGCGGACCGAGCTCCACCCGGGACGTCGACGCGGCGATCGCCGCCAGCGACGTCCACACCTCCCATGGTCCGCGCGGACCGACCGGCAGGTCGTAGAGCAGATGATCGCCGAGCCAGACCGAATCGAACCCGGCGTCCTCTGCGGCCTGCGCCATCTCGATCAGCTCACCGAACGGCACCTCCCACTCGACCTCGGGGAGCTGGATCCCGATCCGCATCGGTCGAACGCGTTCCTCGGTCATCTCGTGCACGGTAGGCGCGGCGAAGGTCCAACGGCTCTGCCCGCCCGCGTCGGTGACCGCTACGTTCGGACGGAGCGATGGGGTACGACCGGCTGACCGCCCAGGACACGGTGTTCCTGCGGATCGAGGACGACCGCCAGCCGCAACACGTCGGCTCGCTGTCGGTCTACGACGCAGCAACGTGGCGCGACGGCGACGGCCGGTTTCGCATCGACGACCTTCGGACGTTCATCGACGGCCGCCTGCACCGCGTCCCGCGGATGCGCCAGCGGCTGATGGAGGTGCCCTTGGGCCAGGGTCGCCCGATCTGGGTCGACGACGCGCGGTTCGACATCGCGTACCACGTCCGACTCACGGCCTTGCCGCGGCCCGGCGACGACGACCAACTCCTCGAGCTGATGGGGCGCCTGCAGTCGCTACCGCTCGACCGCGCCCGCCCGCTCTGGGAGCTGTGGTTCGTCGACGGGCTGACGGACGACCGGATGGCGTTGATCATCAAGACCCACCACGCGCTGGGCGACGGGCTGGCGAACGTCGACCTCGGAATGGCGCTCCTCGACGTCGGCCCCGACGTGGTCGACGAATCGGAGCCGGACGAGTGGCGGCCTGCGCCCGCACCGACCGGCGCCCAGCTCTTCGTCGACACGATGGTCGAGCAGCTCTCTCGCCCCTTCGACATGGTGCAATCGGGGGTCGACGCCGTCCTGCGCCCGAGCCGGGCGATCAAGGCGGTGTCGAACGTCGGGCGCACGCTCGTCAGCCTGGTCGCGAAGCCGGAGCCGACGTCGTGGAACACACCGGTGAGCACCCACCGCCGCTGGCGGCGTACCCGCGTGCCGCTCGACCGGGTGCGGGCGATCAAGTCGGCGGGCGGCGTGACGCTGAACGACGTCGTCGTCGCGGCGTGCAGCGTCGCGCTCCGCCGGTTCCTGATCGAACACGGGGAACCGGTCGACGCCCGGATCCTGAAGGCGATGGTGCCCGTCTCGGTTCGCCGAGACGACGAGCGTGGCGACACCCTCGGCAACCGGGTGTCGATGTTCGTCGTCGACCTGCCGGTGGGGGAGGCGGATCCGGCGCGCCAACTCGCCCGAATCAGCGCCCAGACGAACGAGCTGAAGCACTCCGGGCTCGTCGACGGTGCCGAAGCGGTGATCCGCATCGCCGACGGCATCACACCGTTCGCGGCGCCCCTGACCCGGTACGTCAGCCGCAACATCCCCATGAACGTCGTCATCACCAACATCCCCGGGCCGCCGATGCCGCTGTGGCTGTTCGGCGCACGGTTGCTGGAGGTGTTCCCGTACGTCGAGGTGGTCGACAACGAGGGCCTGACGATCGCCGTGCTGTCGTACTGCGACGAGATGCTCTTCGGGTTGACCTCGGACCGCGACGTGGTGCCCGACCTCGGGCGGCTCGCCGACCTGCTCGAGGCGTCCTTCGAGGACCTCGCGACTCCCGCCGCACCGTAGGGGAGGGGAGGGGGGAGGGGACTTGTTCCCTTGACGCCCGCAGCCCGCCGGAGTAGGAGAATGACCAGAGGAGGGTTGATGGCGGTTCGGCACCGGATCCGCGAGCAGGGGCCCGCCGTCGCGCGTCCTGCGCCCGCTCCGCCCTGGCGGCTGCTCTCGTTCCTGCTCGGCGTCGTCGCCGTCGTCGCGCTGCTGGTGTCGACCGTGCTGTTCGTCGGCGAGATGACCGTCTCCGCGTTGACCGCTGCGGCGGTGTGCATCGCCGCCGGGTGGGGCCGCAACCGCCTCGCCGCCCGCGCCGCCCGCCATCACGAGTGACATGGGCCCCAACACGGTCGAGACGAAGTACTGGCACCCGCTCGACGACGGCCGCGTGCAGTGCGACGTGTGCCCGCGCGCCTGCAAGCTCCGCGACGGGCAGCGGGGCGTGTGCTTCGTGCGGGCCCGTGAGGGCGACGGCATCGTGCTCACGACCTACGGCCGCTCGAGCGGATTCTGCGTCGACCCGATCGAGAAGAAGCCGCTGAACCACTTCCTGCCGGGGTCACCGGTGTTCTCGTTCGGCACGGCCGGCTGCAACCTCGCCTGCCGGTTCTGCCAGAACTGGGACATCTCGAAGTCGAAGGAGATCGACACGCTGGCCGACGAGGCCTCGCCGGCATCGATCGCCGCCCGGGCCGACGAACTCGGCTGTCGAAGCGTCGCGTTCACCTACAACGACCCGACGATCTTCATGGAGTACGCGATCGACGTCGCCGACGCGTGCCACGACCGCGGTCTGGCTGCGGTCGCCGTCACCGCCGGCTACATGTGCCCGGAGCCGCGGGAGGAGTTCTTCGCCCACATCGACGCCGCCAATGTCGACCTCAAGGGCTTCACCGAGCAGTTCTACAAGCACATCTGCGGCGGCGAGCTGGCGGCGGTGCTCGACACGCTGACCTACCTGCGCCACGAGACCGACGTGTGGTTCGAGCTGACCACGCTCCTGATCCCCGGCCTCAACGACGGCGACGGCGAGCTCGACGAGATGACGCGTTGGGTCGTCGAACACCTCGGCCCGGACGTGCCGATGCACTTCACCGCGTTCCATCCCGACTACCGGATGCTCGACCGGGAGCCGACCCCCGCTGCGACCCTGACCCGGGCGCGGCGGATCGCACGGGACAACGGCGTGCGGCACGCGTACACCGGCAACGTCCATGACGGCGAGGGCGGCAGCACCTTCTGCCACCGATGCGGCGACCGGGTCGTCGAGCGCGACTGGTATCGGCTGGGGGAGTACCGGCTCGACGACACCGGCCACTGCCTCACCTGTGGGACCCGGCTTCCCGGCGTGTTCGACGGGCCGGCCGGCCACTGGGGCCGCCGGCGCCAACCGGTTGTGATGACCCGGGGTGGTCGCTGATGCGCACGGTCCGGCGCCCGGCGGTGGCCGGCACGTTCTACCCGGCCCAGCCCGATCGGCTGCGGCAGGTGGTTCGGGAGGCGTTCACCGCTGCCGGGCCGCGGCCCGACGGCGCGGTCGCCCCCAAGGCGCTCGTCGTGCCGCACGCCGGGTACGTGTACTCCGGATCGACGGCGGCGGCCGCCTACCGCTGGGTCGAACCGCTGCGGGATGTGATCGAGCGGGTCGTCCTGCTGGGTCCCAGCCACCATCACTGGATCCCGGCGATGGCGCTGCCGAGCGCCGACGCGTTCGACAGCCCCTTGGGGACCGTGCCGGTCGACGACGAGGCGCGGAAGGTCGCGCTCACGCTGCCCCGTGTCGTCGTCGACGACCGTGCCCACGCACTCGAACACAGCCTCGAAGTCCAGCTGCCCTTCCTGCAGACCGTCCTCGACGACTTCTCGCTCCTGCCGATCGCCGTCGGCGACGTCACCGGCGCCGAGGTCGCAGCGGTGATCGGTGAGCTGTGGGGAGGGTCCGAGACGCTGATCGTCGTGAGCACCGACCTGTCGCATTACCACCCGTACGACGTGGCGGTGGAGCGCGACGGCGGTACTGCGGCGATCATCGTGGCGATGAAGCCCGACGCCCTCGACGACGGGGACGCATGTGGTGTGCGCCCGCTCCGGGGCCTGCTCGAGGCGGCCGTGACCCGGGCGCTCGGGGTCCAGCAGATCGCGCTGTGCAACTCCGGCGACACCGCCGGCGACCGGCGGCGGGTGGTGGGGTATGGCGCCTTCGCCGTGGCCTGAGCCGGCGCCGCCCGACCGACTGGACGAACCCGAGCGATCGTTGTTGCGCGCCATCGCCGACCGGGCGATCGTCGCCGGGCTGGAGCACGGAGGCGACGGGCCGCCCCTCCCCGAGCGCAGGGACGTCCCGCCGTCGCTCTGGCGCTCGTCGGGGTCGTTCGTGACGCTCCACGTCGACGGCGCACTCAACGGCTGCATCGGGGCCATCGAGACCGACGAGCCCCTGGCCCGAGACGTCGCCCGCCATGCGTGGTCCTCGGCCTTCGAGGATCCCCGGTTGCCGATGCTGACCCGCGCCGACTACGTGCGGTTGTCGATCGACATCTCCGTCCTCTCGCCGCTGGCACCGTTGCCGGCCGGCTCGTCCGGCGAGCTCATCGAGGCGCTGCGGACCGGGGTCGACGGGTTGCTGATCGAGGCCGGGCGGTCCCGCGCGGTGTTCCTCCCCGCGGTCTGGACGATGCTGCCGTCGCCGAAGGAGTTCGTCTCCCAGCTCTTCCGCAAGGCCGGCCTCGACCCCGACACGTGGCCGGTCGACCTGCGGGCCTGGCGCTTCGTCACCGACCACTTCGGCGACGCGCCGTAACGCCGAGTGTCAGAGGTTCATCGGAATGGTCGCTCCGCTCCCTGTCGCTTCCGCTGAACCCCACGTGACGATGGGTCGCAGTCCGCCTGTCGGCGGACGCTCCGGGCACCCGTTGTTAACGTGCGGCGATGGAGGGGAGCGCCCCGGTGACGCCGACCTACGAGCGTGTGCACGCCCGCCGCGGCGTGAAGTGGGAGCGCTACGGCGAGGACGTGCTGGCAGCGTGGGTTGCGGACATGGACTTCGACCCACCCCCGTCGGTCACCGACGCATTGCGCGAGATGATCGATGCCGGCGACCTCGGCTACCGGCTGCAGGCGGCCGACCTCGCGCCGGTGTACGCCGACTGGCAGCGGCGGCACCACGGGTGGGAGCCCGACGAGGAGCGCGTTCGCGTCTTCACGAGCGCGTTGCACGCCATGGAGACCGTGCTCTGGGCGACGACCGCGCCCGGCGACGGGATCGTCGTGCTCACGCCCATCTACTACCCGTTCCTCGACGCCATCGCCGACAGCGGCCGCCGCCGCGTCGACGTTCCCCTCGATCCCGACGGCTGGCGTCTCGACGCCGAGCGGCTCGCAGCGGCGATCGACCCGACCACCCGGCTCGTCCTCTTCTGTCAGCCGCACAACCCGACCGGCCGGGTGTTCGACGACGACGAGATCGCCGCCGTCGCCGCCGTCGTCGAGCAGCATGACCTGCTGGTCGTGAGCGACGAGATCTGGTGCGACCTGACCTACGAGCGCCCGCATCGCCCCCTCGCAACCGCCGATCCCCGGTTCGCGGGTCGGCTCGTCACGCTCGGCTCGGCCTCGAAGTCCTTCAACCTCGCCGGCCTGCGCTGCGGGGTCGCCCACGTCGACCACCGGCCGCTCCTCGACCACCTGGCGACGATGCCCACCCACCTCCTCGGGGCCCCGAGCACGCTCGGGGTGGCGGGGACGATCGCCGCCTGGACCGATGGGGAGGACTGGCTGAGCTGGGTACGGGGAGAGCTGCTCGCGCGGCGGGATCGGATGACCGAGCGCGTCACCGCCGACCTCCCCGGGGTGCGGGCCGACCGTCCGGAGGCGACCTATCTCGCCTGGCTCGACTTCTCGGCCACCCCGCTCGGCGAGCAGCCGAGCTACCGGCTGCTCAAAGAGGCCGGCGTGGCGCTGTCGGACGGAGCGTTGTTCGGGGAACAGGGCGCTGCGTTCGCCCGGCTCAACTTCGCCACGTCGGCCGAGATACTCGACGACCTCCTCGATCGGGTCGCCGACCTGCTCGCCGGCGCGGCCTGATCCCGCGGACGGCGCAGCGTGTGGCGCGTGCCGGCCCCGCGGTCAGGAAGCGTCGGACGTCGCCTTGTCCTCGGCGTCGTCGCCCTTGGCGTCCCCCTCGGCGTCCTCCGCGTCCTCAGCGGCGGCATCCTCGGCCGCTGCGTCGTCGGTGGCCTCCTCCGCCTCGGGCGCAGTGTCAGTGGCCTCCTCGGTGGCGGACTGGGGCTGCTCGTCGGCGCCACTCAGACGATCCTTGGCGGCGTTCGCGGCCTTCAGCGCCGCGCCTTCGGCATCGGCTCGGGGGTCCTCACGGCGCATCGCTGCGACGACAGCGCTGATCACGGCGATCAGGGCCAGGAGACCAATGAGCTTCTTCATGTCGTGGTTCCTTCCGTTGGCGGCGGGTGCCCGCCAGTCGTAGCGCATGGTATTGCCGATCGGGCGACCGGCACAACGAGACGAGAGGTCGCGCTCGTCGGGGATCAGGGCGATCGCGCGGAGCGCTGCGCCCAGACCGCGTATAGCGGGTCGCCCGGGGCGCCGCGGTTGCGATGGTGCGCAGCCGGCGGCCCGAAGCCCTCCGTCGCTTCGAAGTAGGCGCCGACGATCTCCGCGTGCCCGCCGTCGTCGGTCATCAGCCAGCCGCGGATCGCCTTGGTCGGGAAACACCGGTTGGAGAACGTGAGGACGAACGGCGCATCGTCGCGCAGCACGCGAGCGACCTCCGCGAAGACCTCCAGCGGGCGCGTGAGGTAGTCGACCGAGACGCAACACGTCACCGCGTCGAACGATGCGGTCGGGAACGGCAGCGTCGGATCGGCGTTGAGGTCGTGCACGAGCCGCTCGGTCGCGGCGCCGTTCGCCGCCAGCTCGGCGGCGTTCATCCCGAGGGCGACGAGCCGGCGGGGCGGGGCGTTGAAGTGGGAGACCCACGACGAGCACAGGTCGAGCACATCGCCGTCCAGTTCCAGCTCCTCGTACAGCTCTCCGACGGCCGCGATCGCGCCGTCGTCGATGTGGGTCACCAGGCGGTCGAACGCGTAGAACTCGGTGTCGGGCCGTTCGTCGGCTCGCTCGAAGAACCAGGACGGGAACGAGAGCTCGGTGGCCACGACCGGATGCTCGCATCCCTCGTGAGGTGATGTCGTGTCGGCGTGGCCGCCGTCGGGACCATGACGTACGGTCGCGGTCGACGAGGAGTGAGCGATGGACAAGTGGACCGAGGCCGACATCCCCGACCAGACGGGCCGGACGATCCTGATCACCGGGGCCAACAGCGGGATCGGCTACGAGGCGGCTCGCGCCCTCGCCCAGAAGGGTGCGCACGTCGTGATGGGGTGCCGCAACCGTGAGAAGGCCGACGCCGCGGTCGCTGGGATCGAGGCGCTCGGGCCGGCCGGGACGGTCGAGGTCCTCGAGATGGACCTCGCCGACCTCGACTCCGTCGATCGGGCCGCCGAGCAGTTCCGGGCGAACCATGACCGCCTCGACGTGCTCGTCAACAACGCCGGCCTGATGGCGACCCCGAACCAGCGCACCGCCCAGGGGTTCGAGATGCAGCTCGGGGTCAACCACCTCGGGCACTTCGCGCTCACCGCCCAGCTGCTCGACCTGTTGACGGCAACACCCGGGTCGCGGGTCGTGTCGATCAGCAGCCAGGGCCACCGGCCCGGCCGTATCGACTTCGACGACCTCAACAGCGACCGGAGGTACTCGCCGTGGCCGGCGTACTTCCAGAGCAAGCTCGCCAACCTCCTGTTCACCCGGGAGCTGCAACGGCGTCTCGACGAGGCCGGGGCCGACACGATCGCGGTCGCCGCCCACCCGGGTGCGTCGAGGACCAACCTGGGCAACGAGAGTCCCGGCGGGATCGTCGCCACGGTGATGGAGTGGACGCGGCCGGCGATGGAGGCGGTGATGACCCAGAGCGCTGAGATGGGTGCCCTCCCCACGCTCCGGGCGGCGACCGATCCCGACGTCGAGGGGGGCGACTACTTCGGGCCCGGCGGCATCGGCGAGATGCGTGGGCACCCGAAGAAGGTCGGCATGAGTGGCCGCGCCCGCGACGACGACAGCGCCGTGCGCCTCTGGGAGATCTCCACCGACCTCACGAACGCCACCTATCCGATCTGAGGCATCGTGAGATACGCCCACACCCAGACGTCCAAGTGGTCGCTCGTCTTGATCTTCGTCGTCCTGCTCGGGCTGCTCGCCCTGCTGCTCTTCCTGGTCCAGGCCGACGACGATGACGGCGACACGACGATCGCGGCGGTGGTCGTGGGGCTCAGCATGCTGGTGGTGTTCGCGGCCGCCGTCGTCTTCTCGCGGCTCACGGTGACCGTCGACCCGACGGAGGTCATCGCAGCGTTCGGCTGGGGTTGGCCGCGCCGCAACATCGCGCTCGGCGAGATCGTGTCGGTCAGGAAGGTGCGCAACAAGTGGTGGTACGGCTGGGGGCTGCGGTGGATCCCCGGCGGCTCGATGTACAACGTCTGGGGGTTCGACGCGGTCGAGCTCGAGCTGCGTTCGGGAAAGGTCTTCCGCATCGGCAGCGACGAACCCGACGCCCTCCTCGCCGCCCTGAGTTGAGTCCTTCGGGGCCAGGCCCCGGTGGACTCAACTGAGCCGGGTGAGCCTGCCGTAGCGTGGGGCGGCGTGACGGAGCACGTGCTTCCGGAGGGGGTCGAGCTGGTCCGGACGACACCCGAGTTCACCGAGCACACCGTCCCGGCCGGATTGCGGGCCAATCATCACGTCGCTCCCGGCGTGTGGGGCCGCCTCGTCGTGCTGGCCGGGTCGCTGGAGTTCGTGTTCGCCGACGATCGGGCCGGTGCCCGGTCGATCGAGGCCGGAGGCGAGCAGGTGATCCCGCCCGAGGTCGTGCACCACGTCGTGGTCGGCGACCCGGTCCGCTTCCGGATCGAGTTCTACCGCTGAGGAGTCGTCGTTGTGTCTGACACAACTACGACTCGCCGGCCGAGCGGCGGAGGCTGACGATCTCGCCGAGGACCGACAGCGCGATCTCCTCGGGGGTCTCGGCGTGGATGTCGACGCCGAGCGGCGACGACACCTGGTCGAGCCGGTCCTCGTCGAGGCCGGCCGCCGCCAGCTTGGACCGCGTCGTGGTCCATCGGCGGGTGCTGCCCATCACGCCCACCGATGCCGCCGGCGTTTCGAGCACGATCGGCAACACCTCGCAGTCGACGTCGACGTTGCGGGTCAACAGCACGACGTGGGTGTGCTCGTCGATCGTCACGTCGGCGAGCGAGTCGGCGAGCGGCCCGGCGACCACCCGGTCGGCGAGCGGCAGTGCCTCGGCCGTCGCGACGTCGGGACGGTCGTCGAGTGCCGTGACGCGGAACCCGAGCCAGTGTGCGAGCTCGACGACGGCCCGGCCGACGTGTCCGCAGCCGACGACGAGCAGATGGGGTTGAGGCATGTAGGGCTCCAGATAGATCGTGACCGACCCGCCGCAGACGCCGGGGTCGTCGTCGGCGGGGTCGAGGAGGTCGAACTCGAGGTGCTCGGTCCGCCCGGTCGTCAACGCCTCACGGGCGGCGGCGACGACGCGGGCCTCCATCTCGCCGCCGCCGATCGTGCCGAACTGGTTGCCGACCGAGTCGACCAGCATCTTCGACCCGGCGTGGCGGGGGACGGACCGGGCGGTGCGGACGACGGTCGCCAGCACGACCGGCTCACCGGCGTCGATCGACGCAAGCAACCGGCCGAGCAACTCCCGTTCGCTCGCCATCGTCCGCCTCAGTCGGCAGCCGCCTGCAACGCCTGCCACACCCGCTCGGGGGTGAACGGCAGGTCGTCGATGGCGACGCCGGTGGCGTCGATGATGGCGTTGCGCATCGCCGGCGCCACCCCGTCCTTGGGGATCTCGGCGACCGCCTTGGCCCCGAACGGGCCCGAGTCCTCCATCGTCTGGACGAGGAACACCTCGGTCTCGGGCATCTCGTCGGCTCGGTAGATCTTGTACGGGCCGAGCCGGTCGTTGAGCATCCGACCGTCCTCGTCGTAGGCGAACTCCTCGCAGTGGGCGTACCCGAGCGCCTGCACCATGCCGCCCTCGACCTGACCCGACGCGGTGATCGGGTTGATCGCCACGCCACAGTCGACCGCCATCGTCATCTTGATGACCTCGACCTGGCCGGTGATGGTGTCGACCTCGATCTCGACGAACTGGGCCGCGAACGGCGGCGGGCAGTCGGGCGACACGAACGACGCCGTCCCCATGATCTGCTCCTGGTCCTCCCAGTGCAGCGTGTGCAGGGCCAGCTCCTCCATGCTCACCGAACTGCCGTCGGGCGCCCAGCAGCGCCGGTCGCGCAGCTCGATCGAGCACGGCTCGTCGACGCCGAGCATCTCGGCCGCCCGCTCCTTGATCCGTTTGCGGGCGGCCTCGGCGGCGAGCTTGGCGGCGGTGCCCGAGATGTAGGTCGTCGACGAGGCGTAGGCGCCGGTGTCGAACGGCGTCATGTCGGTGTCGGAGGAGTAGACGATGATGTCCTCCAGCGGGACGCCGAGCACCTCGGCGGCGATCTGGCCGAGCACGGTGTCGGCCCCCGTGCCGAGATCGGTCGCCCCGACGAGCATGTTGAACGACCCGTCGTCGTTGAGCTTGATGCTGCACCCGCCCATGTCGAGGAACGGGATCGCCGTGCCGTGCATGCAGAAGGCGAACCCGAGGCCCCGCCGGATGTGGGGCCGGTCGGCGGGAGTCCGCCACTCGGGGTCGAGGCGGCGGTGCCAACCGATCGAGCGCTGCCCCTGGGCGACGCACTCCTCGATGCCCGACGACATCACCCGCGGGTACTCGTCGAGCACGAGGTCGCCGTCGGTCGCCCGCTCGCCGATGTGCGGGGCGATGTTCAGCTCGTCGCCGAGCTTGACCCAGTTGCGGCGCTTGAACTCCAGCGGGTCCTCGCCCAACGCCCGGGCGATGTCCTCCATGTGTGCCTCGAGCGCGAACAAGGCCTGCGGTGCGCCGTACCCGCGGTAGGCGCCGGGCACCGGGATGTTGGTGTAGGCGACGTCACACTCGAACCGTTTGTTCGGGCAGTTGTACGACGTCAGGCCCCGCAGGCCGCTCACCGCCTGGACGGTGTAGCCGTGCGTGCCATACGCGCCGGTGTTGCCGACGAGTCGCATCTGCTGGGCGTGCAGCAGCCCGTCGGCGTCGACGCCGGTGGTGAACGTGATCGTCTGCGGGTGCCGGGTGCGGCTCGCCCAGAACTCCTCCTCGCGGGTCAGCTCCAGGCGCACCGGCCGGCGCGTGGCGATCGCCAGGTGGGCGACGATGTCCTCGATCAGCATCTCCTGCTTCGCACCGAAGCCGCCGCCGATGCGGGGCTTGATCACCCG
>JAAUXY010036089.1_pt1 | contig 24461 bp, 21 predicted proteins | sample 7278121 | NCBI WGS metagenome assembly JAAUXY01 (sample SAMN14350117, study PRJNA611818) | marine sediment metagenome | isolation source: surface marine sediment (1.8m) | place: French Polynesia: Moorea | collected 2018-08 | reverse complement strand
GCTGCCCTGCCCGACGCCGAGCAGGGCGCGCATGCCAAGCTTGTTCAGCTCTTTCTCGCCAAGAATTTTGACTTTGACCCCAAGCTCTTCCAAGGCCTTGGTCCGGCTGGCGAATTCCGCCGGGAACAGCACGTTGGCCGGTTCGGAGACCAGGTCCCGGGTGAAGAACACACCCTCTGCGATCTTGTCCAGCGGTGCGAACAGCTTGCGCGCCTGGGCTGCGCCGGGCACCGCGACACTGAGCCTTCTGAGCGAGGGCTTCTTTTCCTTGGGTTCCTTGGTCCGATATTTGTCGAACCGATAGCTGCGCAGGCGGGCGCCATAGGCGATGCGGGCCGCAGCTTCAGCAGCGTCCTCGACGCCGTCGACCCAGATCACCGCTTCCTTCTCACCCGCTCCGTTCAGATCCGCCACCAGCTTGCCGCCGAGATCTTCAAACGTCCTCGATTGGGCCTTTTTCGCCTCGCCGATCCCGCAGGCGATGATCCGATGCGCCTTTGAGCGGGCCGGGGCCAGCAGGTTGATCGACTGCCCCGGTTTGCCGGTGAACTTGCTTCCCGCAATCGCCCGCGTCAGCGCGCCCGACAAACTCTTGTCGATGGCGGCGGCGGTCGGCGGCAGTTTCTTGTCGGGCGTCGCGATCACCGCGACGGCCCCCACACTGGAGTCCTTGGCGGGGCCCTTTGGTTCAACAAAGCTTATTTTCATCGAGGGAACTCTTTGCTATCGAACGGGTGGATTGCCGGAAGTCGGCTCGGCGGCCGGGCGCGGGCGCGCACTCTAGCCGTTGGCGTCGAAGAACGCCAAGCGTCCGAGTGCGGCGCATTGGTTCGGGCAGATCGCCTTCGCGACGAAACGAGCCGGACGATGAATCGACCGCGTGGCCCGAGTCGGGTCTTTTGGTCGGTGCGGTGCGTGGAATGCGCGGGTTGAACTGCCGTTGACACTGTTGCCGTCGCATTTTTGCCACCAAGTTGCCGAAAATTCACGGGGTTAGCGAACTAATTCTATGCGGAGCCTTAAGTCCGACGTAGACTCGAGGCCCCTGGAGAGGACCAGGCTAAATCCGGCACAAAGTAAAGACCGGGGTACGGAGCACGATGCGAATGGCTCGGGCGGCGACGACTTGCGAGACGTCGGCCCATCTTGGGTCGCGATAAGCCATGCGCTTATCGACGACACTGTCATCCTACCTTGCGCGGCACTTCCTGGTTTGGACCGGTGGAGTGTTCGTCCTGCTGTCCGGGCTCGTATTTCTGTTCGAGATGGTCGAGCTGACGCGCCGCGCGACCGGCAAGGAAGAGGCCGACTTCGCCGTCTTGCTGCAGATGGGCCTGCTGAAGCTTCCGGGACTGATCCAGGAGCTGTTCCCGTTCGCGGTTCTGTTCGGCGCAATGACCGCGTTCTTCCGACTCACCCGGACGCGCGAGCTGGTGGTGGCGCGCGCCGCCGGGATCTCCGTGTGGCAATTTCTAACGCCCGGTCTGAGCCTGGCCGTACTTATCGGGATCGCCCAGATTGCGGTGCTCGATCCGATCGCGGCCACGCTCTTGGCGCGCTTCGAGCAGCTTGAAAACAAGGTCTTCCGCGGACAACCGAGTTCGCTGTCGGTGTCCAGCGCGGGGTTATGGCTGCGCCAGGGCATGATTGACAGCCAGGACGAAGCGATCGCCGTCCTGCACGCCCGGTCATTCTCGCAAAGCGACATGACTCTGCAGGATGTCACCGTGTTCGAGTACGACGAGGAAGGTCTGTTCACGGCCCGGCTGCAGGCTGATGGGGCGCGTCTTGAGGCGGGCCGATGGTCGTTCAACAACGTCTGGCGCCTGGAGCCGCGCCAGCCGCCGGAGCAGGTCGCGCGCTATGAGCTGGATACCGACCTGACCATTGAGAAGATTCAAGACAGCTTTGCGTCGCCGGCAACGCTCTCGTTCTGGCAGCTGCCCGGCTTCATCAAGGTGCTGCAGGCGGCCGGGTTCTCCGCGCACCGGCACCGGCTGCATTTTCATAGCCAGGTGGCGACGCCGGCGTTGTTGGGCGCCATGGTGCTGATCGCCGCGACCTTCTCGTTGCGCTATTCGCGCAGCGGAACGGAAATCTATTTCGTGCTGTTCGGCCTGTTGACCGGGTTCCTGTTCTACCTGCTGACCCATGTCGTGCAGGCGCTCGGACTGTCGGCGAACATTCCCGTGCCGCTGGCCGCGTGGACTCCGGCCGGCGTGATCATCGCGCTCGGCGTCAGCATGTTGATGCATCTGGAGGACGGTTGATGCGGGTCCCTCAGAGCATCCGCAGGGCCAAGCGTGGCTGCGTCGTTCTGGGGGCCGCTGCCATCGGCTTGGCGCTGGTTTCACCGGCACCCTGGTCGTCTGTGGCGGTGGCGCAAGACGCCGGTGTCTTGAGCGGCGAGATCTCTCCTCTCGACAGCGGTGAGGACGTGCTGCTGACGGCCGATGAGGTGACCTTCGACGAAGCGCTCGGCGTGGTCACCGCTACCGGCAATGTGCAGGTCTCCCAGGGCGAGCGCACGATCTATGCGGACCGGATGTCCTACAGCGTCCGCGACGACACGGTTGCCGCCAGCGGAAACGTGGTCTTGATCGAACCAACCGGCGAGGTGTTCTTCTCGGACTACGTGGAGTTGGGCGACGAGCTGCGGAACGGCGTTATCCGCGACATTCGCGTGCTGTTCGCCGATGACAGCCGGCTTGCGGGCTCAGGCGCGCGGCGTACCGATGGACGGGAATCCGAAGTGCGAAATGCGGTGTTCTCGCCTTGTAAGGTCTGTGCTGAAGACGGCGATGATCCGCCGCTTTGGCAGATCAAGGCGCGGCGGATCGTGCATGACCAGGAGAAGAAGCAGATCCGCTACTACGACCCGCGGCTGGAGTTCTTCGGCGTGCCGGTCCTGTACTCGCCGTATCTGCAGCATACGGACCCGAGCGTGAAGCGTGAGACCGGCCTCATGGCGCCGACCTTCCAGGGCGACGACAACCTCGGCTTCTTCTTCAAGCAACCGGTCTACTGGGCGATCGACAAGGATAAGGACGCCACGTTCATTCCGTTCATCGCGACCAAGCAGGGGCCGGGACTGGCCTTCGAGTACCGCCAGGCTTTCACCTCGGGATATCTCGAGTTCTTCGGCAGCGGCACGATTGCGGATCGGGATGAAGAGGATCTGGACACCGGCTTCAAGGACAAGAGAGAGGACCGGTTCCGCGGCCATGTCGACATTACAGGGCGGTTCGATATCAGCGAGGATTGGCGCTGGGGTTTCGACATCGAACGCTCGACCGATCGCACCTATCTCGCTCTCTACGAGTGGCCGCATGAGCAAATCCTGACGTCCAACCTGTTCGTCGAGGGGTTCCGCGGCCGAAACTATGCTTCGGCCAATGTTTGGGAGTATCAGGGGCTCCGCGACATCGACGACAATAAGAGCGATATCACCCCGAACATCCTGCCAGTCATTGATTGGGACTGGACAACAGACGCGTTCAGTTTTGGCGGCCGACTGCACACCAACGTGAATTTGTTCAATCTGCGTCGTAAGCAGGGCTCGACCAATCAGAGGCTGGTTGTTTCGGCTGACTATGAATTGCCGTACACGACCAAGTTCGGCGATCAATACAAGGTTACGGCCAGCCTGCGCGGCGATGTCTATCAAGTGCAGGACTTGGAATCGCCGACACCGCCGCATCAGGACAGCGGGACAACAGGGAGATTCTTCCCCCAGTTGGCGGTGGAATGGCGTTATCCCTTCGTTCAGGAGAACACTGGATTTCGGCAGGCTTTCTCACCGATTTTCCAGGGCATTCTGGCTCCGGAGGGCAACAATCCACCCGACCTTCCTAATGAGGACAGCCTGGACTTCGAGTTCGACGACACAAACCTGCTCAGCCTGGATCGCTTCACGGGATTTGACTTGGTGGATTCCGGGTCGCGGATCACCTATGGCGGCCAATGGGGCATTTTCACAGATGGCGGCCGCTACATGAGCTTTTTGGTCGGCCAGACCTTCCAGCCGCAAGAGAACAAGGAATTCGAAATCGGGTCCGGCGTCTCCGATCCCCTGTCCGATGTGGTCGGCCGCGTCGATCTGGTTCCGCACAGGTTCGTCGACATCAACTACCGTTTTAGGTTGAACGGCTTCTCGACGACGCCGCGCCGCAACGATGTGCGGCTGAGCGTCGGCGCACCGATCTTCAATGTCAGTGGCGAGTACTTCTTCCTCCAGGAGCCAGACGGCGAGTTCGGCGATCGGGAGGAGGTTTCAGCGACCGTGCGGACCTTGGTGGGCGATCGGGTGACGCTGAATGCGCGGCATCGTCGGGACCTGAATCAGGTCGGACCCCTCGAATATGGCGCCGGATTCTTCTATCAGGACGAGTGCTTCGGCTGGCAATTCGACTGGACCCGCAAATTCACGCGTGACGAAGAAGTTGGCGAAAGCGATACATTCTTTAGCCGTCTTGTGTTCAAGTATCTCGGAGACTTTTCTGCTCCGACGTTCTGATACGAACATGCGCCGCCCGATCAGATTCCTGCTGTCCTTTTCAATCCGCCGCTCGGTCTATGCGTTGATCTGCCTGTTTGCGGTGACGGCGCCCGGGTCGATCACACCGGCGGCGGCGCAGGACGTAATGAGCATCGTCGCTGTCGTCAACGAGGACGTGATCTCAGGCTTGGATCTTGAGGCTCGAACCGTCATTGCGATTGTGAGTTCCGGCTTGGCCGACACCGGGCCCGTCCGCCAACAGATGCAAGCCCAGGTGCTGCGCAAGCTGATCAACGAGAGCTTGCAGCGCCAAGAGGCCGAAAGGCTGAACATTCGGGTCTCTGACGGTGAAGTCCAGCGCGGCATCAAGCGCGTTGAACAGGTCAATGGGATGGGCGAGGGCGGCATGGACAGGTTCCTCGTCCAGAACGGGATCGCCGAGTACAAGTTCGCGCTGGAAGGCCAATTGCGCTCTGAGATCGCCTGGCAAAAGCTGCTACGTCGCCGAATTCGCCCGCAGGTGGAGGTTGGCGATGAGGAGATCGATGAGTTCATCCAGCAGATCGAGCAAAGCCGGGGCAAAGCCGAATACCAGATTTCGGAGATCTATCTTGCAGTCGACACACCGGACCAGGAAGACGAGGTCCTGCGCGAAGCCGGTCGGCTGACCGACGAGTTGTCTCAAGGTGCCGATTTTTCGGCGATTGCCGCGCAGTTCAGCCAGCGTTCGACTGCCGGAACCGGCGGGGACCTGGGCTGGGTCGGGCAGGGCACGATCGATCCTCAGTTGCAGAGAGTCTTGGCCGGCATGCGGCCGGGCCAAGTCTCGCCGCCGGTGCGGACCTTTGATGGCGTCGTGCTGGTCTGGTTGCGCGATCAGCGGATTCAGGGCGAGGTCGATCCTTCCAAGGTCGTGATTCGACTGAGCCAGCTGCTGCTTCCGCTGCAGGACCGATCGGAGGAGCACAAGCAGGCGCGGCTCGCCGAAGCCGAGGAGCTTCGTGCCGGCTTGGATTCCTGCGAGACGCTGGAGATCACGGCGCGCGAGCTGGGCGGCCCGCGTTCCGGATCGATCGGTACGTTCCAGCTTTCCCAATTGACGCCCAACGTCAGGAGCACGGTGGAGAATTTACAGGTTGGCGTCCCGAGCGCGCCGATTGTTCGATCGGATGCGATCCAGATCATGATGGTTTGCGAACGCAACGAGCCGTCGACCCGCCTGCCCACGCGCGATGAGGTACGCCGAAGCTTGGAGGGTCGGCGCATCGACTCCTTGGCCAGGCGCTATCTCCGCGATTTGAAGCGCAACGCGTTCATCGACATACGCATTCCGTTACGTTCATGATCGTGCGGTGGTGACGCAGGACGCACGTCCGCTCGCGCTGACCATGGGCGAGCCTGCCGGTATCGGCGGTGAACTGGTGCTCAAGGCGTGGCAGGCTCTGCACCAAAGCGCATCATCCAGTGCGTTTTGCGTGATCGATGACCCGGCTCGCCTCGCGGCGCTTGCCAAAGCGCTCTCGCTCGAGGTGCCGATCATCGAAATCACCTCCCCTGAACGCACAGCCGCCGAGTTCGGCCACGCGCTGCCGGTGCTGCCAGAGCCGCTGGTCGTCGATGCGGTGCCGGGTGCTCCGGACCCACGAAACGCGCCCGCCGTGCTCGCCTCAATAGACCGAGCCGCCGAGCTTGCCTGGTCCGGCAAGGTGGCCGCGATGGTCACCGCGCCAGTTCACAAGGGAAGCTTGATCCGCGCCGGTTTCGAGCATTCCGGCCATACCGAATACTTGGCCGAACTTGCAGCCCGGTTCGGGGCGGGACCGATGCGGCCGGTCATGATGCTGGCCTGTCCGACGCTGCGCGTGGTGCCGGTGACGGTGCATGTCGCTCTGGCCGACGCCTTGGCCCAGCTATCGACCGAGATGATTGTCGAGACTTGTCAAATCACGGCGGCCGCGCTGCGCAGCGACTTCGGCCTCGAGCGGCCGCGCCTGGCTATCTCCGGCATCAATCCGCATGCAGGCGAGGGCGGCACACTGGGCCGCGAAGAGCTGGACATCATCGAGCCGGCCATCGAGCGCCTGCGCGGTGAGGGCATCGATGCGCGCGGACCGGTTCCGGCGGACAGTCTGTTTCATCCGGCGGCGTTGGACACTTATGATGCGGCGGTATGCATGACCCACGACCAGGCGCTGATCCCGATCAAGGCCATCGCGTTTGAAAGTGCGGTCAACGTGACGCTGGGGCTGCCGTTCGTTCGGACGTCTCCGGATCACGGGACCGCCCTGGACATCGCCGGGCGCGGCAAGGCGGACCCGCGCAGCACGATCGCCGCCATAGAGATGGCGGCGCGTTTGGCAGCCGTCCGGCGCGCCGTTGCCTGAGGCCCGATTTCTGGCAAGTGCAGGCGTGATTGAGGGAGTCGGCCGGGACCGTGACGGAGATCGCCTTCTATCATTTGACCAAATGGCCGCTGGAGCATGCACTGCCGCGTCTGTTGGAGAAGGCTTATGCCAGCGGCAAGCGTTCGGTCGTCATGGCCGGTTCCGCCGAGCGGGCCGAAGCGCTGAACGCGCTTCTATGGACGCATGACAGCCGAAGCGGCCGCAATGACGGCTTTCTGCCGCATGGCGGCGAGGCCGATGGCTATCCCGGCGAGCAGCCGATCTGGTTGACCCACAAGGAGGAGAATCCGAACCAGGCGGCGTTTCTGTTCCTCTGCGATGGGGCCGCCAATTCGGGTGTTTCAGGCTTCGAGCGTTGCTTCGAGCTTTTCGATGCGCACGATCCCGCTGCCGTGGCGGCTGCACGCGAACGCTGGCGGGCTTACAAGGAGGCGGGGCACACGCTGACCTATTGGCAGCAGAACGACCGCGGTGGTTGGGAGAAGAAGGCAGAAGCCTAGGCCCCCGGGTTCAGCAGCCCGACGGTGTCATCTCCGGGTTTGCAGCCGGCGCGCGATGCCACGGGGCAGACCAAGCTCGGCTTCGCGGAACAGGATGAACAGGCCGCTGGCCACCACAATCGCGGCCCCGGTCCAGATGTTGTCCTGCGGCACCTCGGCCCAGATGACCCAGCCGAGGCCGACGGCCCACAGCATGGCCGTGTATTCAAAAGGGGCGACCACGGCCACCGGCGCCGCACGGAAGGCGATTGTCAGGCAAATCTGCGCGCACCCGCCGACCAGGCCGATCGCACACAGCAGCAGCAGGTCCTCCGACCGCGGCGGCACCCAGCTGAATGGAAGGCAGGCCGCGGAGACCAGCGTGGCCGCCAGAGTGAAATAGAACACGATCGCCGCACTGCCGTCGGTCCGACTGAGCCAGCGCACCACGATGATCGCCACCGAGTAGAACAGGGCGGCACCGAGCGCGAACAGCGCGGCCGGCTGGATTACGCCGCTGGTCGGGCTGACCATGATCAAGACCCCCGCAAAACCGACCAAAACGGCGCTCCAGCGCCGCCAGCCGACCTTTTCTCCGAGCAACGGGACCGACAGTGCGGTGATGAACAGGGGTGCCGCGAACGAAATCGCCACCACGTCCGCGATCGGCATCAGCGTGAAAGCCTGAAAGAAGCAATAGATCGAGGCCAGACCGACCGCGGCGCGCAGCACGTGGCCCACCGGATTTGAAACCCGCAGCATGGCGGCCAGGCCGGTGCCGTGGCGCCGGGCGGACCACCATAGCATCGCCGCGATCGGTACGAAGGCGAAGACCGACCGGAAGAATACGAGCTGCATGGTCGGATAGTGCGGGCCGAGCCACTTGACCAGCGCGTCCATGGTGGCGAACAGGGCGACCGAGAGCACCATGAATGCGATCCCGCGGGCCGTTTCCGCGCCGGCGCTTCGGCCGACGGCCGGGCCGCTGGCGCTCCTGGGTAGAACCGCGCTCATCGGACCTCCAAATGTTACCGCTCGATTCGGGTTTCTTAACCATTGCTGCGGCACAAAGGTGGCTCGAACTCGGCCCGATAACTGCTGCTAAATTCGCAATGCTGATGAGGTTTCCACGCATGCCCGGTTCCGGCTGGGCGGGTCAGCGCAGGTCCGTGTGTGCTTTGCGGATCAAGTCGGCTATGTTCGACGCGGCTGAGCGCCCGACAGTGCAACGGAGATCGATGAACGGCTTGCCGATACGGTGGTGGCCCCGGGCAACCGGGCTAGCCGCCGCTTTCCTGCTAGTTGGCGGAATGGCCTGGGCGCCGAGCGTCGATCGGCACGCATTCTCGTACCTCACGCCGATCAAGTCGGCCCCCGAGGACCAGAGCCTGCTCGAGCAGGGTGGCGCCATCGGCCTGCCGAGCGACAAGATTCGGCGGCTGCAGGAACTGTTCTCCGAGATGGGCTTGTATCTCGGTCCGGTGGACGGGCGCGCGAATCCAGACCTGAACGCCGCAATTGAGCGCTACCGCAAGGACTTCGACGGCAACTCCCCCGATCCGTCTTCCCCGAGATTCCTGGCCCATGTCGAGGGACTGGGCCTGAAGGCCTTCCTGGAGAACCGGCTGTCCCGTGCGAGCGCGGTCCAGAGGGAGCGGGCGCGAAACGGCCTTATGGCCAACCCGCAGACCCGCGATCTCGTCGAGCCGACCGCCGCACCGGCCGCAGGAGCCGTCGGATCGGAGGAGGCTCAGGGTCTGTCGCACTGCCGTGACCGCCCGGCATTCGATTGTTTGATTGGCGAGTCCTTGCGCTCGGCCGGACGCCTCGTATCGGGCGAGCGGCGCGACTGGGCGCTGGCCGATATCGTCTCCGCCTACGCTGCGCAGGGTGCCCGCTCCGGGGATATGGCCGATGTGCTGCGGGTGGCGAGAATGATCGAGGATCCGCTGGAGATTGTAGCCGCTTTGCGCCGCGCGGCCATTGTGGCCGGCCGTGAGAGCGCTCTGCAGGAGGCCATCTCCATTGTGCAACTGATCCCAGATCCGCTGCAGCGTGCGACCATTCTGCGCGAGCTTTTGGAGCACCACGCCGGAACCGCCCGCGCCTCTGACCTGCTGAATTTGACCGAAGCACTGCGCAGCGCCGCCCAGGATGAGGGGCTCCACGAGGGCGCGATTGCGGTTCAGGCGGGCATGGCGCTTGGCCTTTGGAAGGCCGGCCAGCATCGGGATGCCGACCGCTACTTGGCCGACGCCTCCAAGCAGGCGAGTGGCCTGTCGGACGATGGGGCGGAGGATGCCGCGCGCGCCAATGCGCTGATCCGGGTCGCCGCCGCCTTCGCTGCCATGAACAAGCAGGATAGGGCCCGCCATTTCGCGGCCCAAATCAAGGATCCATGGCGGCGCGGCACCGCTCTGCTGGCGGTGGTGCGCGCGCAGATCCACTACGGTGACCTGGCTTCGGCCTGGCGCGATGCGCTGTCGATCACCAACAACCAGCTGCGCAGCCTGACGCTCGCCGAGGTGGGGATCGGCTTCGCCCAGGCCGGCGCCCGCGACAAGGCGCGCGAGGCGATCGCGCGGGCAACTGAAGTGATCCGCATGGTCGCGGGAGCCTATCACCGTGCCTATGCGCAGCGCTTGATCGGCGAGGGGTGGCTCAGCCTCGGCGAGATCGACAAGGCGGTCGAAGCGGCTCTGGCCATCGAGCATCGGGCGGTTCGGGCCGATGCTCTCTGGCGCATCGCCCACCACGCAGCCTCCCTGAAGCGGCCCGGCTTGCGGGCCGATGCGCTGTCACAGGCGGACACGGCGATCGAGCAAATCGAAAGCCGGTTCGAGCGCGGAATTGCCAAGCTCGGCCATGTCGCGGTGGCGATGCAGGCCGGCGACCGTGAGGCCGCGACCCAGGCCTTGCATGGTGCGGTGGCGCACGCTGATGGATTGGAGAACGCTTGGTCGCGCGCGCGCGCCTTCGCGCGCTCGGCCGAGGCATCCTTGATGTTGGTGGAATGAGCGGGTTTCCGGCCTGACTGATCGGTCAGGCGGAGCAAGCCGACTCAAGCGCTTCATGCGCTTCAATCCACGAGGCCTCGGCCGTCTTCAGCGCCCGTTCGATCTCCCCCAGTTCCTTCTGCAGATCGCTGACCGTGGCCGGTTCATCCTCATACAGCTTGGGGTCGGCCAGCTTTGCCAGCAACTGCTCGCGCCTGGCGGCCAGGTTTTCAACTTGTCGTTCGGCCTGCTCGGCCGCGCGCCGCAGCGGAGCCACGGAGGCGCGCGCCTGGGCGCTTTCGCGCCGCGACTGCTTGCGGGAAGGCTTCGCGACCGGCTTGTCCGTGCGGCGCGTGCTGGAAGCCGCCCGGCGTTCCAGCAGCAAGGAGCGCCGATACTCCGCCAAGTCGCCCTCGAACGGCCGGCACGAGCCCCCCGCCACCAGCCACAGCCGATCGCAGCATAGCTCGAGCAATTCGGGGTCGTGGCTGACCAGGACGACCGCCCCGTCATAGCTGTTGAGCGCGGTGATCAGCGCCTGCCGGCTTTCAATGTCCAGATGGTTGGTCGGTTCGTCGAGCAGCAGGATCTGCGGTGCCGCACGGGTGATGCGGGCGAGAACCAGCTTGGCCTTCTCGCCGCCGGACAGGCGCGAGACCCGGGTGTCGGCCTTATGCTGAACGAACCCGAAGCGGCCAAGATGGGCGCGAACCTTGGCCTCCGGCACGTCCGGCATCAGCTCGGCCAATGCCGCATAGGCCGTTTGGTCCGGCTTGAGGACTTCCATCTGCTCTTGGGCGAAGTAGCCGATTTTCAGCTTCGATGACCGGCGCACGGCGCCAGACGCCGGCTTGAGCTCGCCCGACAACAGGCGCAGCAGGGTGGTCTTGCCGTTGCCGTTGGCCCCGAGCAGGCCGATCCGGTCGTCCATGTCAATGCGCAGGTCGAGGTCCCGCAGGACCGCCCGGCCGTCCGCATAAGCGCCCACCGCGCTCTCCAGGCTGATCAGCGGCGGCGACAGAGGCTCCGGATCAGGCAGATCCATGACCACCTCGTCATCGGGACGGACCGCAGAGATCGGACCCAGACGCTCCAGCGCCTTGATTCGCGACTGGGCTTGGCGGGCCTTGCTGGCCTTGGCGCGAAACCGCTCGACGAACGCCTCCATCTTGCGCCGCTGAGCAAGTTGCTTGGCGGCTTGGGCGGCCGCCAACGCAGCGCGTTCGGCCCGCGCGCGTTGAAACGCGTCGTAGTCACCGCGATAGGCGGTCAGCTTGCCCTGCTCGAGATGGATGACAGCCTTGGCCACCGCGTTGATCAGGCCGCGATCATGGCTGACCAGAATCACGGTGCCCTGAAAGCTCGCGAGGAACCCCTCCAGCCACAGCCGCGCTTCCAAGTCCAGGTGATTGCTGGGCTCATCCAGAAGCAGCAGATCCGGGTTTCGGAACAGAGTGGCGGCGAGGGCGACCCGCATGCGCCAGCCACCTGAGAAATCGTCAAGTGGCCGCTCCTGGGCGTCGCGATCGAATCCAAGCCCTGACAGGATGGCGGCGGCGCGCGCCGGTGCACTGTGTGCATCAATATCAGACAAGCGTTCGTGGATCGCGGCGATCCGGTGGGGATCGGTCGCGGAGTCGGCTTCCGTCAGCAGGTCTATCCGTTCTCGGTCTGCGCTGAGAACGGTGTCGAGCAACGTGGCCGGACCGCTCGGCGCCTGCTGGGCTACCGCCGCGACGGTCGCGCGCCTATGCACCTCGATCGTTCCGGACTCGACCGGGTGCTCGCTCAGAATCGCGCGCAGCAGCGTGCTCTTGCCCGCACCGTTCCGTCCGATCAGGGCGGCTTTCTGGCCCTTGCGAATGGACACCGTGGCGCGGTCGAGCAGCAATTGGCCGCCGGCGCGCAAGCTGGCTTCGTTGATCTGCAACATGGCGGGCGGGTGATAACCCGGATCGGGCGTCAGGGACAGGGCCGACATCCCAATCGGCGCCCCTCATAGGCACGCCGGCGCATCGCTGAAGGTCGCCGTTCAGCGCCTCTCAGCGCTGGCGTGGAAGGGAGCATTTGCCGGGGTTGTCAGGCCGAGAGACGCTGCGTATAAACCCGCGCGCATCGGGGGGTGCCAGATCCACCATTCACAAGATCAAGAAGGAGGCCGCGATGGCCGTCGAACGCACCTTGTCGATCATCAAGCCCGATGCAACGCGTCGCAATCTGACCGGCAAAATCAATGCGATGTTTGAGGATGGCGGTCTGCGGATCGTCGCCCAGCGGCGCCTGCGCCTGACCCAGGACATGGCCGAGGCGTTCTATGCGGTGCACAAGGACCGGGCTTTTTTTGGCGACCTGGTGAAGTTCATGTGTTCCGGCCCGGTCGTGGTTCAAGTGTTGGAGGGCGAGGGTGCAATCGCCCGTAACCGGGACATCATGGGCGCGACCAATCCGGCAAATGCTGAAGAGGGCACCATCCGCAAGGCTTTTGGCGAGTCGGTCGAGGCCAATTCGGTACACGGATCGGACGCACCCGAGACCGCAGCCCAAGAGATCTGCTTTTTCTTCAGCGATATCGATATCGTGGGATAGTGCGTCCGGAGGTCGGCAGACAGCGTCCGGCCGCCGCCTCAGGCGCGGCCGGCTATTTGTGCCGGAAAATGATCCGTCCTTTGGTCAGATCATACGGCGTCATCTCGACGTCGACCCGATCACCGACCATGACACGGATGCGGAACTTCCGCATCCGGCCCTTCGGCCGTGCCGTGATCTCGACGTCATTCTCCAGTTTTACCCGGAACATGGCATTCGGCAGGGCTTGCACTACCGTGCCGCTAAACTCGATCAATTCTTCTTTCAATACAGATCCTCGTTCTGTGTTTTTCGCACACTGAGCTGGTCGGCCGGCGAACTGCCAACCGGCGTTCAGGTCGCCTGAATGTTGACTGCCTTCGGCCCGCGCGCTTCCTGTTGGACTTCGAAGGACACCGTTTGGCCCTCGTACAGATGGCTTAGGCCCGACCGCTCGACGGCCGAGATATGCACGAAGACATCCTTGGATCCGTCGTCCGGAGCAATAAAGCCAAATCCTCGGGAAGTATTGAAGAACTTCACGGTTCCAGTGGTCATGTAGCAGTCATCCCATAGTAAGTTTGCTCCGAAGCACTGTGCCTCGAAGCACCGAAAGGCACTACAGCTGGTAGAAGATTTCCGCTTAGACGCGGGGCGAAAAAACGAAATCCGCTAAGTCTGATCGGTGGCCATTACGCCGCATCATATGGATCTTCCGGTCCGCAAACGCAAGCGCCTTCGTCGTGTTTGGCGTGGGTAGCTGCCATGCGACTTAGGGGATTTACATGGACGGCGCGTGGGTCGTCGGGGATGGCGGGCGGGCAGATCATGTTCTGACTGCGTGCGAATGACGCAGGCGGAACATGACGGAGGTCAGGTCAAGAACACGAACATCAAGAACAGTGTCACGGCGGTTATCGCGATGCTCCACTTCATGAGCTTCACGAGCAGCCGCCACGAGTTGTGATGGTCCTCCATGTCCACTTGGCCGTCGAATTCGAACTGAGTCGGCTGCTCCGCCATACCTCCTCCTCAAACACCGTCGGACTGTCCGTGGCGCGCCGAACCGGCGCAGCAGCGCCTGTATAGGCGAGATTGTGACGCGGCGAAACCGTTTCCAGGCCGAGGTGCATTCAGGCGGGAACTGGAAAGAACGATTTCGGGGGAAGGAATACGTCGTCTTCCGAAGGGAGCGGGCCGCAATGGCAGCTAACCATGACCAGTTCAGGCGTGGTCTGATCGTATCGGCGCCGCCGCGGCTCAAGACGAGTTGACCCGCGGCGATTTCAGGTAACGAAGCTAGGCCAGGCCCGGCGGCTGCGGCAGGCCGTCGATCTCGACACGCTCATCGACCACCTTGGTGCGGCCTTGTGCGATCAGCCGGACGGCTTCCGGATAAATGATATGTTCCTGGGCCAGGACCCGCGCGGCCAGGCGCTCCGGGTCGTCGCCGCCGAGCACCGGCACGACCGCCTGCAGCAGGATCGGGCCCACGTCCATTTCCGGGCGCACGAAATGCACCGTGCAGCCGTGCACCCGCACACCCGCAGCGAGGGCTTTTTCGTGGGTATCCAGTCCGCGGAACGCGGGCAACAGTGACGGATGGATGTTGATCATCCGATCCCGCCATTTCTCCACCAGCGGAGCCGACAGCAAGCGCATGAAGCCGGCCAGGCACACCAGGTCCACCGTGTGCTCCAGCAAGGCGTCGTTGAGTGCGTCCTCGAACGCGGCCTTGCTGCCAAAGCCGCGGTGATCGACGACCTGGGTCGTCAGACCCGCGGCGGCGGCGCGGTCGAGCCCGGCCGCGTCCGGTTTATTTGAAATGACGACGGCAATTCGGGCCGGGTAGTCGGGTGCCGCGCAGGCATCGATCAACGCTTGCAGGTTGGACCCGCGCCCGGAGATCAAGACGCCGAGCTTCATCTGTCGGTCCAGCTGGCCAGGTCGTGTAGGACACAGCCGCCATCCGATCCGCGTGGAACGATTCGCCCGATTCGACTGACCTGCTCGCCCGCCGCCGCGGCGGCGTCGGCGACCGCCGCCGCCTCATTGGGGGAGGCGATCACGACCATTCCGATCCCGCAGTTGAAGGTCCGAGCGAGCTCGTCGGCCGGCACCTGGCCGTCTCGATGCAGCCAGCCGAACACGGGCGGCAGAGCCCAGGCCGCCGCATCGATCTCGGCGGCACATTCCGGGCCGAGCACGCGTGGAATGTTCTCCACCAGCCCACCGCCGGTGATGTGTGCGATCGCCTTGGCGCCGGCCCGGGCCGCAGCCAGGCCGGCGGCCACATAGATCCGGGTCGGTGTGAGCAGAACCTCGCCAAGCGATGTGTTGGGCGCGAAGGGGGCCGGGTCCCCATAGTCCAGACCGAGATCATCGACCACCCGGCGAATCAACGAGTAGCCGTTGGAATGCGGGCCGTTTGCGGTCAAGCCGAGGATGATGTCGCCGGCAACGCACGGCCTTGGCAGCAGCGCGCCCCGCTCGACCGCGCCGACCGCGAAACCGGCTACGTCATACTCTCCCGCGCCATAGAACCCCGGCATCTCGGCGGTCTCGCCGCCAATCAGCGCGCAACCCGCCTGACGGCAGCCGTCCGCGATACCTTCGATCACCTGTTGCGCGGACCGTGGCTCCAGCCGCCCGGTGGCAAAGTAGTCGAGAAAGAACAACGGCTCCGCACCTTGCACGACGAGGTCGTTGACGCACATTGCGACCAGGTCGATCCCGATCCCCCGGTGCACCCCGGCGGCGCGCGCGATGGTGAGCTTGGTGCCCACCCCGTCGGTGGCCGCGACCAACAGCGGATCCGCAAACCCGGCCGCCTTCAGGTCGAAGACCCCGCCGAAGCCGCCGATGGACGCGTCCGCACCGGACCGGGCGGTGGACCTCACGGCGGGTTTGATCGCCTCGACCAGGGCCGCGCCGGCATCGATATCCACGCCCGCTTGCTTGTAGGTGCGGCGAGTTATGGCGTCCCCTCCGGCCATGGTTTAAACAGTGCTGCTGATGGATGAACCTACCGCGCGGCGGTGATGGTCACGATAAGGCAACCGGCGACGAAGGCAAGGAACTGGCAAAGCCACGCGCGCACGGCGCTTTGGCTGTTCGCGTTTTGCACAGCGTGGCTGTACGCGACGGCCGATGCCATGGCGTCCGATGTCTTCACCGTACGCGCGCTGAGCGTCGACGCGACGGCCGATTCAGCGGCCGAGGCGCGCGAGACGGCGCTGAGTCAAGGCCAGTCAAGGGCACTCGAGATGCTGCTGCGGCGGCTGACCATCGAGGAGGATTGGCCGGCTTTGCCGCAGATTCCGGCGGGAGAAGTGGCCGATCTCGTGAGCTCGATCGAGATCGACAATGAGAAGACCTCCACGGTCCGCTACCTGGCCGAGATCACCGTTTCGTTCGAACGGGACACCATCCGCAGTCTGCTGCAGTCGCTTGGCTTGGCTTACGCGGAAACCGCCAGCAAGCCGGTGCTGGTGCTTCCGGTCTATCTCGGCGCCGAGCAAACCATATTGTGGGGCGATGAAAATCTCTGGGCCAAAGCGTGGCAGGAGCGGCGGAACCATGGCGGGCTGGTGGAACTGGTCCAACCCAGCGGAGATGCCACCGATGTCTCGCAGGTCTCCGTCGGTCAGGTGTTGCAGGCCGACATGCTGCGGATCTTCGCGATCGCCGACCGCTACGGCGCGGAAGATGCCCTGGTGGCGGTGGTCAGCCTGCAAAGCGACCCGGTCACCGGACAGCCGATCGTGGCGGCGAAGTCGACGCGCCTGACCCGTCAATCCGGAATGCAGACGGTCCTGGAACGCTGGCCCTCGGTCGTCGATCAATCCATCGAGGGGGCCCTGGCCGACACGGTGGCGCAAAGCGTTGCCGGTCTGGAGCGGCTTTGGAAGCAATCCCATCTGTTGCAGTTCGATCGAGAGGCCACGATCGAGGTCACGGTCCCGCTCACCGGCCTGAACGACTGGGTGTTCGTGCGCCGCCAGCTCAGCGACAGTGCGGCGGTGCAGGGAAGCGACCTGTTGTCGTTCTCAACCGGCCGCGCGCGAATTTCGCTGCGCTACGTTGGTGAGCTGGACCAGCTCCAGCGCCTGCTGGCGCAAGATGATCTGCGCCTGGACAATGCCGGCGATGGCTGGGTGCTCAGCCGGATGACGCGTGAGGGTCAACCGGCATCCGTTGTCCAATAGCGCACGCGCATGGCTGTTTCCGAGCAACGACAGATCGTGTTCTGGTCAATTGGATTGGCCATCTTTCTGGTCTTGGTCTATTGGCTGAGCTCCGTACTGCTTCCGTTCGTTGCCGGATTTGCGGTCGCTTACTTTTTGGATCCTGCGGTCGACCGGCTAGAGGCCTTCAAGATGCCGCGCTGGCTGGCGACCACGATCGTGGTGGCCGCCTTCTTCTTGCTGATCCTTGTGGTGCTGGTCCTGCTAACCCCGGTCATCCAGGCTCAACTGGTTCTGTTCGCCGACCTGTTGCCGGGTGTGCTCCGCGGCGTAAAGGAACACCTGGGGCCGCAGATCGAATGGCTGCGCGAGCGTCTGCCGTCTGACAGCTCGGAGAAGCTGGGGCTGGCGCTGGAGGACCACGCGGGCAAGGCGGTCGGTTGGCTGCTCGCCGGGATCGGCCGCGTGCTGAGCACCGGCGCGGCGATCGCGAGCATCCTCTCACTCCTAGTGATCACGCCGATCGTCGCCTTCTATCTGTTGCGTGACTATGACGGTATCGTGGCCAAGATCGACGACTGTTTGCCCCGTCAGCATGCTCCGGTTATCCGCGAGCAACTGGGCGAAATCGATCGAACGATCGCCGGGTTCGTCCGCGGCCAAGCCACGGTGTGCCTGCTCCTGGGCCTGTACTACGGGATCGGATTGAGCTTGGTCGGGCTGAACGCCGGGTTCGTGATCGGCCTGGCCAGCGGGCTACTGTCCTTCATTCCCTATGTGGGAATGTTGCTCGGCTTCGTGGTCGGGGTCGCCGTCGCCCTGGCCCAGTTCACCGAGTGGACGCCGGTTATCCTGGTCATTGTCGTGTTTGTCACCGGTCAGTTTTTGGAAGGCAATTTCGTGACCCCGAAGCTGGTCGGCGATTCCGTGGGCCTGCACCCTGTGTGGATCATCTTCGCCCTGCTGGCCGGCGGGGCGGTATTCGGCTTTGTCGGGCTGTTGCTGGCGGTGCCGGTCGCCGCGGTGATCGGCGTTCTGGTCCGGTTCGCCTTGGGCCACTATCTGAGCAGCCCGTACTACACCGGCAGACCGCGCGGGCAGGCGACGGCCTCGGAGGGGCCGGACCAATGAGCCAGCGGGCCAACCAGCAGTTGGCTCTGGACCTCGGCCACCGGCCGGCCCTGGCGCGCGCAGACTTCATTTCGGCGCCCTGCAACGCCCATGCGTTGGCGTGGATCGACCGCTGGCCCGACTGGCCCGGACCCGCGCTTGTGATCCATGGCCCGCCGGCTTGCGGCAAGAGTCACCTGGCGGCCGTGTGGGCGGCGCGGTCGGGCGCACGTTGGCTGGACGGCGCAGACTTGGCGGCATTTCCCGGTACCGCTTTGGACGGACTGCAGGCGGTGGTGCTGGAAGCGGCGGACACGCTCGAAGCGCCGGATCAGCTCACCGGACTGTTTCATCTTTACAATCATCTCAGCCAATGCGGCGGCCACCTCCTGCTGACCGGGCGCAGTGCGCCGGCGCGCTGGGCGCTGCCACTGTTGGATCTGCGCTCCAGGGTGATCGCGAGCCCGGCCGTCGGCGTCCTGGCGCCGGACGAGGCGCTGTTGTCGAAGCTGCTGGCCAAGCTGTTCGCCGACCGACAGATTCACGTGGGCGACGACGTGATCCGGTGGATGTTGGCGCGCATAGAGCGCACGCCGGATGCCGCCCGCCGCCTGGTCGCGGCGCTCGACGGGGCCGCCCTTGCGCAGGGCCGGGCCATCACCATTCCGCTGGCGCGCTCAATCCTGGACGCGCGGACTGATAGCTAGACGGGGAGTTTGACATGGATCTGGGTATTGCCGGACGCAAGGCGATCGTGTGTGCATCGAGCAAGGGGTTGGGCAAGGCCTGCGCGCTGTCCTTGGCGCGCGACGGGGTGACCGTGGTGATGAATGGGCGCACCTCCGAAACGCTGCAGGCCGCGGCAGCCGAAGTGAAGGCCGCGGTCCCACAGGCGAACCTGGTCGAAGTATGCGCCGACGTGACCACGCCGGAGGGCCGCCTGGCCCTGCTCGAGGCCTGTCCGGCACCGGACATCCTGGTTAACAACGCCGGCGGCCCCCCGCCCGGGAACTTTCGGGATTGGGATCTGACCGACTGGCACGCGGCGCTGAACGCCAACATGCTGACCCCGATCGAGCTCATCAAGGCGACGGTCGACGGCATGATGGAGCGTGGCTTCGGGCGCATCGTGAACATCACCTCGGTCGCGGTGAAGGCGCCAATCGCGATCCTGGGCCTGTCCAACGGCGCGCGCGCCGGGCTGACTGGCTTCGTGGCTGGCGTGGCGCGGGAGGTCGCCCACCGCAACGTCACCATCAACGGCATCCTGCCCGGCCGGTTCGATACCGACCGCATGCGCGGTGGCGTGCGCTACACGGCCGAGAAGACCGGCCAAGACTTCGATGAGTTGTTCGAGGCCGGCAAACAGACGATTCCCGCCAAGCGCTATGGCGATCCGGCTGAATTCGGGGAGCTCTGCGCGTTCCTCTGCAGCCTGCAGGCGGCCTATATCACCGGGCAAAATCTGGTCATCGACGGGGGGAATTTTCCGGGGACTTTGTAAAACTAAAGTGCGACCTTCTAGCGGCTGGATATGGGCCACGATTCGCCCTAAATTCAACTCAATAGAACATTCATGATGGGACGGGGCGCGAGATGAGAGCGGAGCAGGCGGCAGGTGCTCCAAAGGCCGCGGCGGCGGCGACGCCGAACATTGAGATCGAGCTGAAGTTAAGGCTGAATCCAGCCCACGCGCGCAGATTGCAGCGGAACGGGCTCTTTCGCTCTTTGCGGAGCCGGCGCGGGTCGAGCCGCCATCTGGTCAGTGACTACTACGACACCGATCAGCTGGCGCTGATGCGACGCGAAATGGCGCTGCGGGTCCGTCACGTCGGCTCGCGGCACATTCAGACCTTGAAGGCCGCCGCCCAGGGGCTTCCGGGCGTACAGACCCATTTGGAGGACGAAGCGCCGCTGCTGTTCACTGCGATTCCCGACCCTGCGCTGATCAAAGACGTGCGCCTGCGCGAGGAGATTCGGCAACTCGCCGAGACTGGCAAGCTGGATTGCGTATTCACCACCGATTTCAGGCGCATTACTTGGCCGGCCTGCTATGAGGGCGCCGACATCGAAATCGCGCTCGACCAGGGCGAGATCTCTTCGAATGGCAAGACTTTGCCGTTGTGCGAGCTCGAGCTCGAGCTCAAGGGTGGCGATCCGACCGCCTTGCAACGGTTGGCCTTGCGGCTGACCGACGCGATTCCGATGCAGCTGGAGCATCGCACCAAGGCCGAGCGCGGCTATGAGCTGTATTCCGGCGACGGCGCCAAGCCACTGAAGGCGCGCCCGGTCGAGCTGCGGCGCTCCATGACCGTGTGGCAGTCGTTCGTGGCGATTGCGACGAATGCGCTGGACCAGTTCAGGCACAATGCCGACGTGGTGCTGTCCAGCAACGATCCTGAAGGCGTGCACCAAGCACGGGTTGGGATAAGACGACTGCGCGCGGCGTTCAGCCTGTACAAGAAGGCGCTGCCGTTTTGGGAAGTTGCCGGGTTCCGGGAGGATCTCGGCTGGCTGCAGCGCGAGTTGGGCGAGGCGCGGGACTTGGATGTCTTCCTGCTCGAGACCCTCCGACCCTTGCAGCGCCATAATCCGGACGACAAGGCCCTGGCCGATCTGGTGAGCAAAGCACGCGACGCGCAGGCAGGCGCCTGGGCGCGGGCCCGGCGCGCCCTGACCGACCCGCGCACCACCCGGGTCATGCTGACCCTCGACTTGTGGCTGCAGGCCCCCGCGCCTGTGTCGGAGAGCGCGGGCAGCATTCCGCTGGACCAGCCGGTCCTAGGCTTCGCCGCCGGTCGTCTGAAGCGCATGGAGAAAGCGGTTCGCAGGGGCGTCGACGATCCCCTCGCGCTCCCCGAGGAGGAGTTGCATGCGCTGCGCATCCGGATCAAGAAGCTGCGCTATGCGGCCGAGTTCTTCCGCTCCTTGTTCTCCGAAAAGAAGGTCAAGGTGTTCGCCACTGCTTTTGCGGACCTGCAAGATCATTTGGGAGCGCTGAACGACGCTCTGGTCGCCAAAGGACTGCTTGAGAATCTTGGCGCTCCGCGCGAGGAAGGCCGGGCTTCGCGCACCAGCCAGACGATGGCCGCAATGGCGGAGGCGATGGTCCGAGGTTGGTTCGCGGCCCGGATCGAGCACGACCGCAGCGAATTGCGCGAGACGTGGGAGCATATGCTGGAGGCCCCGCGGTACTGGGAAAAGGCCGCACGGCGCCTGTCCCGCAAGGGTGAGCGCTAGAGCACTTTCCGACCAGCCAGGGGCGTGTTGAGGAGGCCGCGCTAGTCGAGTTCGCGCGGCAGCACGAAGTGCTCCAATCGTCCAGTCCCAGGCTCGACGTCGACCCATCGATCGACGGCCAGATGAAAGACGGCCAGCGCGCCGGTCGGGAATTTCGCGGCAAGCTTGGCCAGCTCCTGCTCCGGCCCCGATCCGACCATCTGGTTGGCGAAATTGTGCATGCCGGGATCGTGGCCGACCAACATCAGGCTTTCGAGGTCGGGGTCAGCGCCGTGGCAGAAGCGCAGCAGTCCTCCCGCGGAGGCGAGGTACAGCTCCCGCACGTAGTCGACCATTGGCGGTCCGGGCAAGCAGCCACGCACGATTTCGCATGTCTGGCGCGCACGCTCGGCGGTGGAGCACAGGATCGCCTGGGGCACCAGGCCCTCTTGCGCCATGAACCCACCGACCCGCGGCGCCGCCCTCAGGCCGCGCGGGGCGAGCGGCCGGTCGTGATCCTCAAGCGCGGGATCATCCCAACTGGATTTGGCGTGCCGCAGCAAAAAAAGCGCTTTCATGCTCAGAACCTTAACAGATTGCGGAAATCATCGCCGATAGACCTTATCTAGTCATCGATAGAGTTTAACGTCACGAACGAGGGGTCGTTCCCGGGAGATGAGAAAGATGTCAGAGGAAATCAGGCCTGAGCTAGAACGCAGCGCCCGCGCCGATACGTCGAGGTCCAGTTCCGGAGCCTCCGTTCGCCCGGCGCCGTCCGGCCGCAAACAGGCCGAACGGACGCGAACCGCGCGGGACGGCACGGCTCCCGCCATCTCCATGGAGACCCCCCAGCGCTTCATCAATCGCGAGCTTTCCTGGTTGGAGTTCAACAAGCGCGTGATGGAAGAAGCTCAGAACAAGAACCATCCGTTGCTCGAGCGTCTTCGCTTCCTGTCGATCTCGTCCTCCAACTTGGATGAGTTCTTCATGGTCCGGGTCGCCGGGCTGCGCGGGCAGATCGATGCCGGCGTGACCAATCAAAGTGTCGACGGTCTGACCCCGGCCGAGCAGTTGCGCGAGGTGAACATCGCGACCCGCGCCCTGATGACCGAACAGCAGAAATGTCTGGTGAGCCTCGACCGGGAGCTGCGTGAGGCCGGGATCGCGTTGCTTCAGATCGGCGAACTGTCAAAGGCGGAGCGGAAGTGGCTGAGTGACTATTTCGACCGCGAGCTGATGCCGGTCCTGACACCGGTGGCGATCGATCCCGCGCACCCGTTTCCGTTTATCGCCAATGGGGGCTTCGGCATGGTGCTGAAGCTGATCAGCCGGCGCAGAAGGGGCGCGGAGAAGAAGCACCTGAATGTGCTGATCCCGATCCCCGCGACCACGCGACGCTTCATTCGCCTGCCGCAAAAGGAAGACAGCCCCGCGATCCGCTTCGTCTCGATTGAGAACGTGGCGGAGATGTTCCTGGATAAGCTCTATCCGGGCTTCAACGTTCTGGGCCGGGGAATGTTCCGGGTGATCCGGGACAGCGAGATGGAAATCGACGAAGAGGCCGAAGATCTGGTCCGGACGTTTGAAAGCGCGCTGCGCAGGCGGCGCCTCGGTCAAGTGATCCTATTGAAGATCAGCGTGGATACACCGGACGATCTGGTGGCGCTTGTCTCCGGCGAGATGCATTTGGAGGAAGATCGGATCTTCTCCGGGATGGGCCTGCTCGGCCTGGGGCAGCTGTCCCAGATGATCGTGGACGACCGCCCGGACCTGCTGTTCACGCCGCACAATCCTCGCTTTCCCGAACGGATACGCGAGTTCGGCGGGGATTGCTTCGCCGCGATCCGGCAAAAGGACATCCTGGTCCATCACCCTTATGAGAGCTTCGATGTGGTCGTCCAGTTTCTGCGCCAGGCGGCACGCGACCCCAACGTCGTTGCGATCAAGCAGACGCTGTACCGCACCTCGAACGAGAGCCCGATTGTCGAAGCGCTCATCGAGGCGGCGGAGAACGGCAAATCGGTGACGGCCTTGGTCGAGCTGAAGGCTCGGTTCGACGAGGAGCGCAACATCCGGTGGGCCCGCCGGATGGAGCGCGCGGGCGTGCAGGTGGTGTACGGCTTCATCGATCTGAAGACGCACGCCAAGTGCTCGTTCGTGGTGCGCCGGGAGGATGGCGAGTTGCGCGCTTACGCCCACTTCGGCACTGGCAACTACCATCCGATCACCGCCAAGATCTACACCGACCTGTCCTACTTCACCACCGATGCCAGCCTGTGCCGCGATGCCGCTGCAATGTTCAACTACGTCACCGGCTATGCCGAGCCGCTGGCCTTCGAGGGGCTTGGCGTGGCGCCGCTCAATCTGCGCGAGACGCTGATGGAGCACATCGATGCCGAGATTGACAATGCCCGCGCCGGCAAACCCTCCGGCATATGGGTCAAGCTCAATTCGCTGGTGGATGCCGAGGTCATCGACGCGCTTTATAGGGCCAGCCAGGCCGGAGTGGAGATCGATCTCATCGTCCGCGGCATCTGCTGTCTGCGCCCCGGCGTGCCGGGCCTGTCCGAGCGCATCCGCGTGAAGAGCATCGTCGGCCGCTTTCTGGAGCACAGCCGGGTCGTATGTTTCGCCAACGGTGCGAGCCTACCCTCCGACAAGGCCAAGGTGTTCATGTCGTCCGCCGACTGGATGCCGCGCAATCTGGACCGGCGGGTGGAAGCGCTGGTGCCGATCGTGAACAAGACGGTTCACGACCAGGTGCTCGACCAGGTGATGATCGCCAACCTGAAGGACGATTTGCAGAGCTGGACGCTGCAGCCGGATGGCTCGTTCCGCCGCATTGCGGCCGGCCCGGAGCCGTTCAGCGCGCACACCTATTTCATGACCAATCCGAGTTTGTCTGGGCGCGGCCAAGCGGGTAAGAAGGCCCAGCAAGTCCCGCAGCTGATCTGGCGCAACGACTGAGGCCATGAACGACGTTCAGACCCTGAAGCGGGTTG
>JAAUXY010033022.1_pt1 | contig 24475 bp, 18 predicted proteins | sample 7278121 | NCBI WGS metagenome assembly JAAUXY01 (sample SAMN14350117, study PRJNA611818) | marine sediment metagenome | isolation source: surface marine sediment (1.8m) | place: French Polynesia: Moorea | collected 2018-08 | reverse complement strand
TTGAGCTTCGACTCGCCGACCGGCCCGATCACCTTCCGGGAGATCGACCATCAATCGACCATGGGCGCCTATGTCGGCAGGACCGCTGTCAAGGACGGCCAGGGCATCATGGTCGACTGGACCTACGAGGACGGTGCCAATTACCTGCCGCCCGACGACGAGGTCCGCAAGATGCGGCCCACCAGCTGATCTTTCCGCCGAGAAGACGGAACAGGCGGCCTCGCGCCGTCTGTTCTGTCCCGGCCGCATCTCTTGGCGTATCCATCTGAGGGCCGGGGCCTGCCGTGGGCTTCTATATCGTCCAAGTCCTGACCGGGCTGTCGAGCGCCGCAGCCTTGTTCCTGGTGGCCTCGGGGCTGTCGATCATCTTCGGCGTGACGCGCGTCGTGAACCTCGCCCACGGCTCTTTCTACATGCTGGGCGCCTACATCGCCTATTCGCTGATCGACCTGTTCGGACGGGGTGGCTTGGGGTTCTGGGGCGGCATCGTGCTGGCGGCGGTGGCGGTCGGGATGATCGGCGCCATCGTGGAAGTATTGATCCTCAGGCGCGTCTATCAGGCGCCCGAGCTGTTTCAGCTGGTCGCCACCTTCGGCGTCATCCTGGTGATCCAGGACATCGCGCTCCTGGTCTGGGGCGCGGAGGATCTGGTCGGGCACCGGGCGCCCGGCCTGACCGGAGCGGTCGACATAATGGGCACGCCGCTGCCCGCCTACGACCTGGCGCTGATCGCCATCAGCCCGGTGGTGCTGGCCGGCCTCTGGCTGCTGTTCAACCGCACCCGCTGGGGCACGCTGGTGCGGGCCGCGACCCAGGACCGGGAGATGGTCGGCGCGCTGGGCGTCAACCAAGCCTGGCTCTTCACCGGTACGTTCTTTCTGGGCTCGATGCTCGCCGGCCTGGGCGGCGCCGTGCAGCTGCCCAAGGGCGGCGCCGATCTGTTGATGGATTTCAACGTCATCGCCGCGGCCTTCGTCGTCGTGGTCGTGGGGGGCATGGGCAGCATATTCGGCGCATTCCTGGCCGCGGTCTTGATCGCCGAGCTCAACGCCTTCGGAATCCTGGTCTTCCCCGAGATCACCCTGGTGCTGATGTTCCTGGTCATGGCGGTGGTCCTGATCTTCCGGCCGTGGGGACTGTTGGGCTCGCCCGAGGCGCCGGGCCAGAAAGGGCAGCAGGGACCGCCGGAGCAACCCCTGCGGCCGGCGCCCGTCCGGGTCCAGATGGCCGGCGTGGCGGTGGTCGGGTTTCTCGCGCTCCTCCCGGTGGTCGCGGGCCCCTTCGCCCTGGTTCTCACCGTCGACATCCTGATCTTCGCGCTCTTTGCCGTAAGCCTGCATTTCATCATGGGCCCCGGCGGCATGGTCTCCTTCGGCCACGCCGCCTATTTCGGCGGCGGCGCCTATGGGGCGGCGCTGCTGATCCACTACGCAAACAGCAATATGGAAAGCGCCATGGCGCTCGGCCCGGTGCTGGCCGCGGTCCTGGCGCTCGTCTTCGGCTGGTTCTGCGTGCGCCTGTCGGGTGTCTATCTGGCGATGCTGACGCTTGCCTTCGCCCAGGTCGCTTGGTCCGTCGTGTTCCAGTGGAACGACGTCACCGGCGGCGACGACGGGCTTTTGTATATCGTCAAGTCGGCCTGGGCCGACACGGCGCAAAGCTGGGTGCCGTTCTACCTGTTGACCGCGGTGCTCTGCCTGAGCGCCATGCTGTTCCTCCGCCGGGTGCTGTTCTCGCCCTTCGGCTATGCCATGCGCGCCTGCCGCGATTCCGAGCTGCGCAGCCACGCCATCGGCATCAACGTGCTCGAGCAGCGCTGGCTCGCCTTCACGCTCTCGGGCGTCGCCGCCGGGGTCGCGGGCTCCCTCTACGTGTTTTCCAAGGGCAGCGCCTTTCCCGACTACATGTCGATCCCGCTGTCCTTCGATGCGCTGATCATGGTGCTGCTCGGCGGCGTCAAGACGCTGCTTGGTCCCATCGTCGGCGCCGTCACCTTCACCTGGATCCAGGACGAGATCTCGCGCTTCGAGTATTGGCGCTTCTTTCTCGGCCTGGCGATCATCCTGCTGGTCATTGCCTTCCCGCAAGGCATCGCCGGGTTCGGGCGCCGCTATCTCGGTCCCTGGTTCGGCATTCGGGCCGAGGAGGCGCAATGACGCTGGTGGTCGACGGGCTGTTCAAGGCGTTCGGGGGCGTCCAGGCGGTGAACAACGTGTCCTTCCGCCTGGACGCAGGCGAGCTCTTGGCGTTGATCGGGCCGAACGGGGCGGGCAAGACCACCTGCTTCAACATGCTGAACGGTCAGCTCAGGCCGGACGCGGGCTCGATCCGCTTCTTCGACAACGAACTCGCCGGCGTGGCGCCGCGCAAGATCTGGCGGCTGGGCGTTGGGCGCACCTTTCAGATCACGGCAACCTTCGGGTCCATGACCGTGCGCGAGAACGTGCAGATGGCGCTGATGTCCTATCACCGGCGCCTCTTCGCCCTGCTGCCGCGGGCCGCCGCTCTCTATGTCGACGAGGCCATGGCCTTGCTCGACCGGGTCGGCATGGCCGACCAGGCGGACCGCCCGTGCAGCGTCCTCGCCTATGGCGATCTCAAGCGGGTCGAGCTGGCGGTCGCCCTCGCCAACGAGCCGCGGCTGCTGTTGATGGACGAGCCGACCGCGGGCATGGCGCCCAAGGAGCGGGTCGAGCTCATGGCGCTGACCGCCGACATCGTCGCCGAGCGCAAGATCGCGGTGCTGTTCACCGAGCACGACATGGACGTTGTGTTCGGCCATGCCGGCCGCATTCTGGTCTTGAACCGGGGCCAGCTGATCGCGGAAGGCAACCCGGCCGAGGTGCGCGAAAACGATCAGGTGCGCGAGGTCTATCTGGGCGCGGAGCTGGGCCATGCTTGAGGTGACGCGTCTCCATGTCTTCTACGGCCGCGCCCACATCCTGGCCGACGTGGCGCTCTCTGTGGACAAGGGCGAGGTCGTGGCCCTGCTCGGCCGCAACGGGGCCGGCAAGTCGACGACGCTCAAGTCCGTCATCGGGCTCCTGCGCCCGGCGGACGGCGAGATCCGCTTCGATGGCGAGCCGATCGCTGGTCAGCCGTCGCACGTCATCTGTCGCAAGGGGATCGGCTACGTGCCCGAGGAGCGGCGGGTGTTCTCCGACCTGACGGTGCTGGAAAATCTGGAGGTGGGACGACAGGCGCCACGGACCGGCCTGCCCTCCTGGACAACGGACCGGCTGTTCGATCTATTCCCCAACCTGGCGGAACTGCGAACGCGGCCGGCGGGCCGCATGAGCGGGGGCGAGCAGCAGATGCTGACCATCGCCCGGACGCTGATGGGCAATCCCCGCGCGGTGCTGCTGGACGAGCCGTCCGAGGGACTGGCGCCGGTCATCGTCGAGCAGATGGCAGCCACGATCACCGAGCTCAAGCGTGCCGGGCTGACCGTCTTGCTGTCCGAGCAGAACCTGCGCTTCGCCACCCGCGTGGCCGACCGGGCCTACATCATCGAGAAAGGCCGCATCCGCTACGAGGGGACCATGGACGCGCTGATGGCGGACGAGTCGGTGCGCTCCGCCTATCTCACGGTTTGATGGGAGTTGCGGCGATGCGGCACACCAGTCGGAAGAAATTGCTCACCCCCCTCCCTGACCCTCCCCCACAAGGGGGGAGGGAGGACATTGTGGCGCCCCACCAATTGGCGACCCCCTCCCCCTCGATGGGGGAGGGATGGGGTGGGGGTGACAAGACTGCCTCCTCGTATGCTGGAGAACGGAAATGACCGGGCGGATCATCGGCGTCGACGTAGGCGGAACCTTCACGGACCTGATCCTCGCGGGCGCCGACGGCGAGGTGCCGCGCATCGCCAAGGTGCCCACCACGGTCGACAACCAATCCTTCGGGGTGATCGCCGCGATCGGCGAGACCGGGGTGGCACTGGAGGACGTCGAGACCGTCGTTCATGGTACCACGGCCACCACCAACGCCATTCTCGAGCGCAAGGTCGCGCGTTGTGGGCTGATCACCACAAGGGGGTTTCGAGATGTGCTGGAGCTCGGCCGGCGGACCCGGCCGCAGCCCTACGGTTTGACGGGCCGCTTCGATCCCCTCGTACCGCGCGAGCTGCGCATGGAGGTCGACGAGCGCATGGACGCGGCCGGCGAGGTGGTGCGGCCCCTGGACGAAGACGGCGTACGCGCGGCCGTTCAGGCGCTGCTCGACCAGGGCGTCGAGTCGCTGATCATCCATTTCCTGCACGCCTACATCAATCCGGCGCACGAGCGGCGCGCCGCCGAGATCGCTCGCGCGTTTTGGCCGAACGGCTACATCACCATGGGCCACGCCATCCTGTCCGAGTACCGCGAGTACGAACGCGGCGTCACCGCGGCGGTGAACGCGTCGATCCAGCCGGTCCTGCACCGCTATATCTCGCGCCTGTCGGAAGAGCTCAAAGAGCGCGGCTATGGTCACGACCTCCTTGTCATGCAGGGCAACGGCGGCACCGTGTCGTCGCGCATCGTCTCCGAGGCGGCCGTCAACACGGTGATGTCGGGGCCGGCCTCGGGCGTGATGGCGGCGGCCTACACGGCGAGCCGCGCCGGGTTCGACAGCGTCATCACCTACGACATGGGCGGCACCAGCTGCGACGTCGGTCTGATCCGCGGCGGCATTCCGCAAGTCAGCTCGGAGCTGGAGCTGGAATATGCCATGCCGGTGCACGTGCCGATGGTCGATCTGCACACGATCGGCGCGGGCGGCGGCTCGATCGCCCATATCAACGATGCCGGAATGCTGCAGATCGGCCCCGAGAGCGCCGGCGCCGTTCCAGGACCGATCTGCTATGCCCGCGGCGGCACCCGGCCGACGATCACGGATGCAAACCTGGTGTTGGGGCGGCTCAACCCGGAGGCGCTGTTGTCGGTGGACACGCCGGTCTCGCTCGCCGACATCGAGGCGGTCATCGCCCAGCAGATCGGCAACCCCCTCGGCCTGGATGCGAAGGGGGCGGCGGCCGCCATCGTCCATGTCGCCAACGACCGCATGGCCGGCGCGCTGCGCATGGTTTCGCTCGCCCGCGGCCACGACCCCCGGGACTTCGCGCTGTTCGCCTTCGGCGGCGCGGGACCGCTCCACGCGGTGGCGCTGGCCCGCGAGCTCGGTATCCCCAAGGTGCTGATCCCCGCGCGGCCGGGCATCACCAACGCCTTCGGCTGCATCGTCGCCGACGTGCGCCACGACTACGTCAATACCGTCAACCGCCTGGTCGCGGATCTCGACATGGACCGGGTGCGCGCCATCCTCGAGAGCCAGATCGCCGACGGAACGGACACCATCGCGCGCGAGGGGGTGGCCATCGAGGGGCTCACCGTGATCCATTCCGCCGACATGCAGTTCCAGGGCCAGAGCCATATCCTGAGCGTGCCGATCGCCGGGACCGGGGTCTCGCGGGAGGCGCTGCAACAGGGCTTCGAAGAGGCCTACTGGAACCGGTTCGAGGTGGAGCTGCCGGAAATCCGGGCCGTGCTCGTGAACCTCCATACGGCGGTGATCGGCCGGCGTCCGGGCGTCCCGCTGGAAGCGTTGGTCAACCGGCAGGATCTGGCCGCAGATCTGGACGGGGCACGCACCGGCGCGCGCGACGTGGGCTTTCCCGACGGCTGGCGGGAGACGCCCGTCTATCGGCGCAGCCGCATCCCCCTCGGCGCCAGCTTCGAGGGCCCGGCGATCATCGAGCAGCTCGACACCACCATCGTGGTCGAGCCCGCGAGCCGCGTGGATGCGGATGAACTCGGGAACCTGATAGTATCCGTCGCAGCAGAAGGAACGGCGGCATGAGCATCATCGACCCCAAGGACATCGACCCGGTCACCCTGGCGGTGATCCAGAACGGGCTGCAGCAGGTCTGCGCCGAGATGGACCTGGCCTTCGTACGGGCCGCCTTCAGCCCGGTGATCTCCGAGGCGCTCGATCGCTCGGACGGCATCTACCACCGGGAGACCGGCGAGCTGATCGCCCAGGGCGAGCTTGGCCTGCCGGTCTTCGTCGGCACCATGCAGTTCGGCACCCAGGAGGTGATCAAGCGCGCCGGGGAGGTCCGGCCGGGCGACATGTTCATCGTCAACGACCCCTATCTCGGCGGCACCCATTTGATGGATGTGCGCTTCGTCAAACCTTATTTCTACAAAGGCGCGCTGTTCGCCTGGCTCGCCAACACCGGCCACTGGCCGGACACCGGCGGCGCCGTGCCGGGCGGCTTCTCGGCGAACGCCACCGAAGTCGAGCAGGAAGGGCTCCGGCTGCCGCCGGTCAAGCTGTTCAAGGAAGGCGTGATGGACGACGAGATCCTCTCCATCATCCTTTCCAACATCCGTATCGCGGACCAACGCATCGGTGACATCAAGGCGCAGGCGGCCGCGCTGACCATCGGCGAGAAGCGGCTCACCGCGCTGCTCGACCGCTACGGCGCCGACATGGTCGATGCCTGCATCGGCGAGCTGAAGGCGCGGGCCGCCCAGCAGATGCGGGCCCGCATCGCAACCATGCCGGACGGTCTCTACGAAGGCGAGGCCTTTGTCGATTCGGACGGCGTGGTGGACGAGCCCCTGCGCATCGACATGAAGATCCGCAAGGAAGGCAGCGAGCTCTATTTCGACATGTCGGGCTCGAGCCCGCCCTGCCTCGGCCCGATGAACAGCGTCATCGCCACCACCCGCTCTTCGATCTACCTCGCCATGAAGCACATCTTCCCGGAGGTGCCGATCAACGCCGGGACCTTCGAGCCGCTGCATATCGAGGATCCCGAGGGCACCTTCCTCTATGCCAAATACCCGCGCCCGGTCTCGGGCTGCGCGGCGGAAGTGAGCCAGCGCATCGCCGAGGCGGTGTTCAGCGCGCTGGTCAAGGCGATGCCGGACCGGATGTTCGCAGCACCGGCCGGCACCAGCGGCAACTTCGCGCTCGGCGGCTTCGACCCGGAGCGCGGCCGGCCCTATGTGATGTATCTGATCAGCGGCGGCGGCTATGGCGGCTTTCGCGGCGGCGACGGCATCTCGAACGGCTGCTCCACCATCGGCATCTCCAAGACCACGCCCTTGGAGGTGATCGAGCAGTATTACCCGGTCCTGTTCGAGGAATACGCGCTGCATGTGGGCTCGGGCGGCGCCGGCCGGCAACGCGGCGGCTTCGGCGTGACCTACGACGTGCGTCTCAGGCGCGGCGAGGCCAAGGCGTCCTTCGTGATGGACCACGGCCGCACCGGGCCCCAGGGCGTACTCGGCGGCGCGGACGGCGGGGTCAACAAGGTGCGCGTCTACCGCGGCGACCAGGAGTACGTCCCGCCGCATCTCTCCAAGGATCAGGGCATCCGCATCACGGCCGGCGACCGGGTGCGGGTCTCGACGCCGGGAGGCGGCGGCTACGGCGCACCCTCCGAGCGCGATCCGGCGGCGATCGCCGTCGACGTGGGCCGCGGCTACTACACCGCGGCGGAGGCGGCGGAACTGTTCGGCGTGGTCGTGTTGGAGGACTTCTCGGTCGACGAGGCGGCCACGGCGAAACTCAGGCAGGACCGCAAAGGGCTGGCGGCAGCGGGAGAGTGATCGCCGACCGCGAGCGCTTCATGCGGAGGGGGCGTCGTTTTGCGCCGGACGACGGGTCCGTCGCGCCGACGGGTCGGATCCCCGCCGCGCTGCGGGGTCGCGCAGCGGCCGGAGGAGCGTGGACAGGCATCGCCGCGCAAGGAGCACGAGGAGCAGGAGTTTCTCTGCGACGGGCAGGCCGGAGCGAACGACCTCCCGCGCGCAGGAGAGCGTAACGGCGATCCAGGCCCGCGTGCCGAAGGTCCAGGACCGCGAGAGGCTTTGCTTCTGGTAGATTTTGCAGCAGAGCAGTTCCGGCACGCGGACGAACCCGCCGAGCAGACTCATATGCAGCAGCCATGGCCAGTCCGCCGAGAATTCGCCGGCGAGATGGCGCTTCAATCCGCCGATCCGTTTTGCGGCTTCGGCACGGAAAATACCCCGGTTCGGGATCCACCAATCGCCCTGGCGCAGGATTAAGCGTCGGGCCCGTTCCATGCGGCTCTCGATGCCGTCGAGCTCTTCATAGGCGCCGATCTCGCTTTCGTTGTCGACGTGGACCGTCTTGAGATCACAGAACGCCAGGACGGCGCTCGGGTTCGCCTCCAGCTGCTCGATGAGGCGGGCCGCATAGGTGGGTTCGACTAAATCATCATGGAACGCGAAAAAGAGATACTCGCCTTTGGCGGCGCGCAGCAGGGCGTTGACGTTGCCGACCCAGCCCAGATTTCGCGTCTGCTGTATGACCCGAAAGCGTGAATCCGCGGCGGCAAAGCGCTCGCAGATCGCGACGGTGCCGTCCGTCGAAGCATCATCCGAAATCAGCACCTCGAAATTGGGGTAAGTCTGTGCGGCAAGCGCCTTGAGCGTCTCTTCGATGAATGGCTCTGCATTCCATGTCGGCACGCAGGCGACGCATCGGGGCAATGCTGGCGTGCCGTTCATCATGGACCTCTCTCGCGCGCCGTCAGTCGCCAGGAGTTCGACCCAAGCGCGGTACGCCCGCGCGAGCCGGTCCGAGCGTGGCGGGAGCAGCTGGCGCTCTTGCGGTGCATTGGCGGTGAACTGTCCTCGCGGGACTGAATCACGACACCTGGTGAGATCATTGCGAATGCCTGGTCGAGTGGCGAGGGTGAAGCTTGGAACGGACAACCCGACAGGGTCGTCTCACTCTGCAAATCGTCGGAGGTGACCGAGGCTCTTGCAGGGTTGTCTGCCCGTCTTCGGATCAAAGCACAGATTATGCCAGGGGCAATACAGGCGACCCTCGCTCACATAGCCTTGCGCAAGGTCCGCGCCCTGGTGGACGCAATATCGTGACAGCACAGACACCTCTTCTCCGATCCGGACCGCGATCCTGGCATCATCGATCGCCCGGATCTCGCCATTCTCAAGGTCGGACCGGATCACATTTTCGGAACCCGAGGACGATTTCGGCGCCGTCCGTACCGGCGCGTTCTTTCGTTTCGGCATCAGGTTCAACTTCCTGAGCACGCGACCAATCCGAAACCGCACGTACCGCTTCGTCAGATAAGGCGGTCTCAGATAAGGCCTCAAACGATAGAGCGGGGCCACAGGCCCTTCGAGAGATGCGGCTTGGTAGTAAGGTACCCATGGCGGTTCAGCGTGGTACTTCGGCTGATCGAGGGTCACGCGCGTCCCGATCACGTATCTGGTTTCGTCGGTTACGTTCAGCTCGGTTGAATGGAGATGTTCGCCGTTGAAGAGCAGGATATCGCCAGGCTCGAGGCTGAAGTTCATGACCCTGCCGACGGGTTGGTCCTTGGCCATGTGTATTCCGGCGAAGGGGATCCGTAGGCGCCACATATCCGGATAGATGATCATGCCGTTGCCGCGAGAAACGCGGCCCATCGCGCTCCAGATGTTGATGCCGTGTTCAGGGTGTGGATACCAAGAGTCGCGGTGCGGGCTGAGAGCGCGAATCCGTCCCGTATGTAGCGTGGACAGGACGTCTTCCGTGTCGGAAAGGTCGAACGGCACCATCGTGCGCACAATGGGTTTGGAGCAAATGTAGTAGCCGTCGCGATAGCCGAGCCCATCTTCGATGCATCGCCGCGCGACGCCGAAGAATTCCATATTCGGCAGGCTAGAGAGCCCGACATTGGTCTCAACGATCTGTCGTGGCGAAAGGATGCGATGAATGTGTTCGATGCCCTGGTCTTCGACTCTCTTCGCGTGGCTGTCCGACGAGGCGGCACGCACGGCGTCGAGCGTCAAATCGTACAACCGCTGGAATAAGCCCAGGCTTTGCATGGCGCGCGGGAGGACGATCACCTCGCCATCCCTAACCCGCCCCAAGACCTGCTCGAGGGGGATGTTGTCGCCGTTGGCGTAGCCTCGCGCGACGAGTTGGCCAACCGATCCGTCATCCATTCTCTTTGGCTCCGCCGGCCCGCCGTGGCCTTTCATGGTCTCGGTAACGGTTCATGCGGAGGCCCGCCCATGAGAAGTTCGGGTCGACCATTCGGGTTCACGGAATATTCTATCCCATCGTGCCGTGGCCGATGACGCGCTCGGCTGCCGCCATCGCGAACAGCGGTGCGGTCGTGAGTTTGCCGGGGTCGACGCTGTGGTATCCATCGATCGAGGCAACGCCGATCCTCGTTCGATCATGGAGTTCGCTGGTCGAGTCGTCGACGTCCGTCTGGCCATAGGCGACAATGGCCCCCGCATCGACGAGGATCGGCTGCGACCGCCCGATCCCGGGGAACCACGCGTCGATTGCCGCCATCACGCTGGCCGAGAACGCCTGCGCGTCTTCCTTGCTCACCTCACCTCGGCATGGAGCGTCCCAAGACTCGGGCGGCCTCAGGGCGTGGGTCCAGCCGCGCATGGCCAGCGGATACCATGAGAGATAAGCCGTCCCATCCGGGCGTATGACCACGTCGCCATAGCGACCGATCACCATCGTCACCGAAGGCGCGTCCCGGAGGGCTTCCGGCACGCGCGCTATGACCCGGTACTTGAGCCGGTGAAGCCAGCCGTTGGCGCGCACCAGACCGAGGGTCTGGTCGATGGCAAGCCGGCTCTCCCAGGTTGCGTTGACGACTTGCTGAGCCCGCATCCGCCAGGCGCCCTCGGGCCCGTCCCCCGCGACACACAAGGACCCGGCTTTCCGTTCCATGCCCTTGACCGTCCGGCACGGCACGAAGCTGATGTCTGGCGATGCGGCAATTGCTTCGCGGACAAAAAGCGCCAGCTGTTCGGTGTCGATGGCCAGTTCCGCCGTGCCAAATCCCGCCAAAAGCCGATCCGCTCGGAAGTACGGCTCGAGGTCCTCGGGTGCGAGCCGCCAATAGAGCCGTTCCGGCCGCGTGCCGAGGTAGTCCAGACCGAGGTCCTGCGCACGGTGCTCCGCGTAGAGCGTCTCCACGGCTGCATAGTGCTCTGAGAGCTCCTCGGGGCTGAGCAGCGAATCGCTTGCGACCAGGTAGTTGAAGGGTGTCGAGCAACGCAGTCGATCTGCCGCCGGGCCTATCCATCGCGCCAAGAGAGAGCGGAAACTCAGCGCTCCTTGAAGCTGCAGCTTTGCCGTGGCCAGCGTGCGATCGTTTGCGTATACGAGCCCGAGATGAATCTTGCCCTCATTCCGAAGGCTCGCGCGATTCATCGGCTTGTCATCCTGGTCGACGAGGATGACCTTATGACCGCTTCGGGCCAGCTCCAGGGCCGTACATGATCCTTGAAGTCCCGCGCCGAGCACAATGACCGAAGCTTCCTGCTGCACCATAGCGGCCTATCTTGGCCCCCTCTGAACTGCGGATTGATCTGGAGAGGCAGAACTAGCCCAAAACTGAGACCAGAAGGTTAACCGGATTCGCGGTCTCGGGTAACAGGAATGGCCTCTATGGTGAAGCTCAGGCCGCAACCCCTGATGCGCCGGCCAAAGGCGCTTTGGCCCCCGCACGCGGCCCCGGCGCCCCGCAGCGCTGGGCGACCCGCAAAAAAAGCGGGGTCCGCGGCTGCGGACCCCGTCCGGCCCTCCCCCCTATTCCTCGGCTCACCAGCCGAGTAACTTGGGCCAGTAGTGTTTCCCCTTGAACAGCTGCCCCCCGAACAGCACGTCCGTTGGCACCGCCAACGCGAAGGTCGCCGTTTCCGTTCCCGGATTGGTGTCGGAGAACACCTTGCCGTGCGACATGTGATGGAAGCCGCCGGAAAGGCGAATGCCGTTGTCAAACCGGAAAGCGACTTCGACACCGGATCGCAGCACGACCGAGGCGCCGAGCCACTTGCCGTCGCCGGCACTGAACCCCGTGGCCGCCGTGCTTGCCGACACGATCAGGCGCTTGCCGATCTGCAGATCGTGGCGCACGCCGACATAGCCGCCCACCGCGCTGTCCGACGTTCCCAAGATTCCCCCGAAAGGACGGAAGCGGAAGAATGTAAACGGCGCCCAGTACTCGAAGTTGTAGAGCGCCGCTTGATCCTCGTCGTCGACCACGTCGAACACACCGCCGCCCGCGAAGATGAATTCGCGGTCCGCGTCCGGATCCATGGGATTGAGGAGCACGCCAGCCGCCACCGTTGCGATGGCGCCCGCGGCAATTCCCTGCACCGCAGGGTCGGCCGCGGCATCGCGCGCGGTCAATGTCGCCGCAAGGATCAGTCCGCCAAGCGCAGCAAGGAAACGGCGATACATGCGCAGAGCCCCAGTGTCCCTCGTTGCCCTTTTTTCTCCGAGACCGGCTGATCGCGACGGCAGCCTCAGAGACTGTACCGGCATGCGGACCCTATTCCAAGGAATGAAGCGGCACACGGAGGGATTCTTGCGCGGCCGCCGTTGCGCATATGCAACATCACAGCATGAATTTGTTTCGGATGAAGTTTTCGCGCTTGCGCGATGTTCGGCCGCGCCGTGCGCGCGTGCTGGCTTGCCTCCGGGGATTGCGTCAGGCAAGGTCCGGACCATGGCAAGAGCGGCGGCAAAATGGCGAGGCGGATACCTCTTGACGGCGGCCGTCCTGGTCGCCGCGGCTGTCCTGGTGCATTTCGACGGCATCGACAAGACCATCGCCGGGCTGTTCTATGTCCCGGGTGAAGGCTATCCCGCGCGCTTCGGCTCCGAATACCATGTCGGCATCCGTCGGGTGGTGCGGCTGCTGGGATGGGGGGCCGGCATGGCCCTGCTTTTCGCGCTGATCTGGCGGGTGTTTCTGGGACGCCGCCTGTGGGATGTTTCGCGGCAGACGGTCCTCTATCTGTGCCTTGTGATCTCCCTGGGACCGGGCCTGCTGGTGAACGGCATTCTCAAGGAATATTGGGGCCGCGCACGGCCGTCACAGATCGTCGAGTTCGGCGGCGACAAGAGCTACACGCCGCCCTTCGTGATCACCGATCAATGCGAGACCAACTGTTCCTTTGTGTCCGGCGACGCGTCCATCGGGTTCGTCTTCATCGCCCTCGGCTTCGTGGCCACACGACGCTCCTGGAGGGTCGCGGGGTTCGCTCTGGGCATCGGGCTTGGCTGCCTGTTCGGCTACACCCGCATCGTCCAGGGCGGGCACTTCTTCTCCGACGTGCTGTTCTCCGGCGTGTTCGTAATCGCTCTCGCCTGGCTGCTGCACGAGCTGGTCATCAAGCGCGACATCCTGGCGCTGCCGCTCATGCTGTTGCCGGATAAATCCGCGTCAACCGTCGGCTGATCGGTTGATCAGCGTCCGCAGCACCATTTTCAGCACCGCCGCTTCGCCCGGCCCATAGTCCGACAACACCTCGGTCTCGTGCCGTTTGGCCACGGTCTTGAGACGGGCAACCGTCTTGCCGCCGTCGGTCGTGACATGAACCAGCACCTTGCGCCGGTCGCCCTGCGACGCACGCCGTTCAACAAGGCCGTCGTTCTCCATGCGGTCGAGGATGCGGGTCAGCGTCGGCTGCTTGAAGAGGACGATCTTGGCGAGCTCGCTGACCGTCATGCCGTCGGAGTCCGACAAGGTGGCCAACACCCGCCACTCCGGCACCGAGACGCCGAGCTCGGCGAGCCGGGCGTGGAAGCGGGCGCTGACCTGGTGACTGGCCCGGGCGAGCAGATAGAGCAGGTAGTCGTCGACGAAGGGCCGCTTCTCGCCTTCGCTCGGCACGGTCGGCTTGGCGACTGCGGGGGTTTCCGGGTGCCGGGTGGCAAGACCGTATTGGCCGGCATGAAACAGCAGCGCCGGCCGATCCTCGCAGCCGAACCGCTCGACCTCGCCGACAAAGATCAGATGATCGCCGCCTTCATAGGTCATGGCGTTGCGGCACTCAAACCAGGAAACGCAGCCGTCCAGCAAGGGGGCCCCACCGATGCCCTCGTGGCAGGCCACGCCCGCGAACTTGTCCTCAGTCGGGCGCGCGAACTGTTGCGACAGCTCGACCTGATCCGCTGCGAGCACGTTCACGGCGTAGTGGCTCGCCGCCCGGAAGGCCGGCATACTGCGCGCCGCCTTGCTCAGGCTCCACAGGATCAACGGCGGATCCAAGGACACCGAGTTGAAGGAGCTGACCGTCAGGCCGACCCTCTCTCCCGCCGGGTCGCAGGCGGTGACCACCGTGACACCCGTGGCGAATCCGCCCAGCGCGTTGCGAAAGGCTCGGCTGTCGAACGGCTCTTGCATATCGGTCATTTTCGGCTGCCCCATGGCCATGATTTTAATTTAAGCATAAAAATATTACTTTTCATAGAATTTTTTTGTGCTACAGTACACGAGATCCTGAGGGTCTTACCCGGCGCCGCCGACCGCGCGGCGCCGCGACACAAGCGGGAGGCGCGGCCGTGTTTCAGGACCGCATCGAAGGGAAATGGATCGACAGTTTCGCACGGGTGTTCGAGTTGTCCCAAGTGGCAAACGGCGAAGCCGTGGCGATTCTGTCGGAAACCCAGTCGCGCGCGCTCAATGTGCAGCTGGCCGAGCTTGCGCTCATGCGGTTGGGGGCCAGGCCCTTCCACGTGGTGGTGCCGAGCCCGGCCCAGTCCGCCCCGGTTCCGGTGCGCTCGACCGGGGCGTCGGACGCGGTGCAGGGACTTGGGCCGGTCGTCGCCGCGCTCGCTTCGTCCGGGCTGGTCGTCGACCTTACGGTCGAGGGCATGCTGCACGCGCCGGAGTTGCCCGATATCCTCAAGGGCGGGGCGCGTCTGCTCATGATCAGCAACGAACATCCCGAAGCGCTGGAGCGGTTGCTCCCCGACCCGGCGCTCGAGCCCAAGGTCCGGGCCGGGCTCAAGCGGCTCAAGGGGGCCGAGACCATGACCGTGACGTCTGCGGCCGGGACCGATCTCACGATCAGCGTGCGGGACGCGCCCGTCGGCGGGGTCTGGGGGTATTGCACTAAGCCCGGGCAGGTGGCCCACTGGCCCGGCGGGCTGTGCCTCTGCTTCCCCAAGGCGAAGAGCGTCAACGGCAGCCTGGTGCTGGCGCCGGGCGACATGAACCTCACCTTCAAGCGCTATCTCGAAGCGCCGGTACGGCTCGTCATCGAGGACGACTATGTCACCGCGATCGACGGCGAGGGGGTGGACGCCGATCTCACCCGCAGCTATTTCGCCGCCTGGGGCGACCGGGACGCCTATGCGGTCTCGCATGTGGGCTGGGGCATGAATCCGGCCGCGCGCTGGGAGGCGTTGACGATGTACGACAAGGCAGAGTTCAACGGCACCGAGCTGCGCGCCTTCGCCGGCAACTTCCTCTATTCCACCGGCGCCAACGAGACCGCCGGCCGCCACACCCTCGGACATTTCGATCTGCCGATGCGCAATTGCACGGTTGGGCTCGACGGCGAGACCATCGTCGAGGCCGGCGTCTTGCAGGGGGAGCTCGCCTGATGGCCGTGCCCGCCTATGTCAGCCGCGGCCGCGGCGCGGACACCGTTCTGTTCCTGCATGGCGTCGGCGGCGGCAAGGAGTGCTGGCAGCCGCAGCTCGAGGCCTGCGCGACCCGCTATACCGCCGCGGCCTGGGACATGCCCGGCTATGGCGAGAGCCCGCCCCTCGAAGAGGTGAGCTTTCCCGCGCTCGCCGACGCGGCCCTGGCCCTGGCCGACCACCTCGCGGCGGATCGTGTTCATCTCGTCGGGCACAGCCTCGGCGGCATGGTGGCGCTCGAGTTCGCCGCCCGGCATGCGGACCGGCTCGCCTCTCTGGTCCTCTCCGGGACCAGCCCGGCCTTCGGCAATCCCGAGGGAGACTGGCAGAAGAGGTTTCTTGCGGACCGGCTCAAGCCGCTCGACCAGGGGCGGTCCATGGCCGATCTCGCGCCGGGCATCGTCGCCAGCCTGGTCGGCACCGGTCCCGATCCGGAGGGTGTCGAGCTGGCCGTCGCCGCGATGTCGAGGGTTCCGGCCGAGAGCTATCGCGCCATGATGGAGCTTCTGGTCACCTTCGACCGCCGTGACGTCTTGGCCAAGATCGCGGTCCCGACATTGGTTCTGGCGGGCGAAGAGGACACCAACGCGTCCCCCTCGATGATGGCCAAGATGGCCGAGAAGATCGCGGGCGCCCATTTCGAAGCCCTGCCGGTCGCCGGGCATCTCGCCAACATGGAGCGGCCGGGGGCCTTCAATCACGTCCTTCTGGACTTTCTCGAGAGATGCCGGACCGCCCCGGCGAAACGGATGGAGATCTGACCATGCCCGAAGACCTTGCACTCGCGCCTGCCTCCGATATCGGCATGAACGACCGCCAGCGCGAGCTGGTGGACAAGGTCCGCAAGCTGGGACCGACCTGGGCCGAGCGGGCCTTCAAATACGACGAGGACGCGTCCTTTCCGTTCGAAAACTATGACGACATGAAAGGGAACGGGCTCTTGAGCCTGTGCGTGCCCGATCAGTACGGCGGGCTCGGCGCCGACTTCCCGACCTACTGCATCGTTGCGGCGGAGATGGGGCGCTGGTGCGGCGCGACGGCGCTCACCTTCAACATGCATGCCTGTTCGGCGCTTTGGACCGGTTCGCTGGCCGACGATCTGGACATGAGCGGCCAGGAGCGCGAACAGCATGAGGAGCGCCGCAAGGAGCACTATCGGCGCATCGTCGAGGACGGCAAGATCTACGCGCAGCCGTTCTCCGAAGGCAGCGCGGCGGCCGCCGGCAAGGCGCCGTTCGGGACGCTCGCGACCAAGGTCGAGGGCGGCTGGCTCCTGAACGGCAAGAAGATTTTCGCCTCGCTGTCCGGCGCGGCCGACTATTACGGCGTGCTCTGCACCGAGGACAAGCCGGACAAGTCGGTGCGCGACACGCTCTACATCGCCGTCCCGGCGGATGCCGAGGGCGTCGACATCGTCGGCCCCTGGGACCCCCTGGGCATGCGCGCCACCGTCTCGCGCACGCTCTTGATGAAGGACGCCTTCGTGCCCGATGCGGCGGAGTTGATGCCGCGCGGCGTCTACTTCCAGGCCGCGTCGCGCTGGCCGCACATGTTCATGACGCTCTCGCCGAGCTATATGGGCATCGCCCAGGCGGCCTATGAGTTCACGGTCGCCTATCTGCGCGGCGAGGTCGAGGGTCTGCCGCCGGTCAAGCGGCGCATGTACCCGACCAAGCAGATCGCCGTGGCCGAGATGTTCGTCAAGCTGCAGCAGACCCGGGCGCTGTTCGAGCGCACCATCAACGAGGCGAGGGTCGACCCCTCCAAGGAAGAGCGGCTGCGCGCCTATGCCACCCAGTACACCATCATGGAAAGCGCCAACGAGCTGTGCCGGCTGGCGATCCGCACCTGCGGCGGCCAGTCCATGCTCAAGTCGCTGCCGCTCGAACGGCTCTACCGAGACAGCCGTTGCGGCTCGCTGATGCTGCCCTGGACGGCGGAGATCTGTCTCGACCGGCTCGGCCGCGAAGCCCTCTACGAGCCCGGCGAAAGCGACGATGACTGACCGGCCGTTCGCCGTGCCACCGATCGACCCCCCTCCCAAACCCTCCCCCACGAGGGGGGAGGGCTTGCCAACTGTGTCCGATGCCTCTCATTTCCCCCTCCCCTGGTGGGAGGGGGTTAGGGGGAGGGGGAGACCCACGGTTGTTGCTCTCCTGCCGGCATGCGCGAAGGTTTGCGCCTGATGGATCTGTCCGACTGGATCGCGCGGTGGGCCGATCTGCGGCCGGAGAAGGTGGCGCTGCGCTTCGAGGGTGAGGAGATCAGCTACCGCAGCTTCGCCGCGCGCATCGGCCGGCTGGCCGCTGCTCTCAAGGGCGAGTTGGACGTCGGCCGCGGCGACCGGGTCGCCTTTCTCGGCTACAACAGCCCGGAGATGCTGGACCTGCTGTTCGCCTGCGCCCGGCTCGGCGCCATTCTGGTGCCGCTGAACTGGCGCCTGGCGGCACCCGAGCACGCCTATATCCTGAAGAACTGCCAGGCGGACGTGCTGTTCGCCGAAGCGGACTTCCACGATCATGTGGAAAGCATCCGGGACGGGCTCACGGAAACCAGGCTGGTGAGCTATGGCGAGGAGGCGCCGGCGGGCTGGCTCTACTATGACGGGCTCGTGGGCAAGATGGCCGGCAAGTGGGGCGGGCCGGTCGAGGCCCGCAACCCCCATGTCGACTACGACGCGCCGATCCTGATCGTCTACACCTCGGGCACGACGGGCCGGCCCAAGGGTGCGGTCCTGACCCAGAACGCGCTGTTCTGGAACGCGGTCAACAGCGCCCACATGCACGACCTGACCAGCCGCGACCATGTGCTTACGGTGCTGCCCATGTTCCATGTCGGCGGCCTCAACATCCAGACGCTGCCGGCGCTGCACGCCGGCGCGACCGTGACGCTGCACCGCCGCTTCGAGCCGACGGCCACGCTGGCCAGCCTCGCCGAGGACCGGCCGACGCTCACCGTTCTGGTGCCCGCGACGATCGCCGCCTTGGCCGGCCATTCCCGCTGGGCCGAGACGGATCTCTCCAGCCTGCGGCTCGTGACCACCGGCTCCTCGATCGTGCCGGTCCCGGTGCTCGAAATCATCCACGGACGCGGCATCCCCTGCATCCAGGTCTACGGCTCGACCGAGACCGCGCCGATCGCCATCTATCTCACCGTCGAGGACGCCGAGCGCAAGGCCGGCTCGACCGGCAAGCCCGCGGTGCACTGCGACGTCCGCCTGGTCGACGCCACCGACCGGGAGGTCAAACCCGGCACGGCCGGCGAGATCCTGGTGCGCGGGCCCAACGTGATGTTCGAGTATTGGGGCGATCCCTCGGCCACCGCGGTCTCGCTCAAGGACGGCTGGTTCCACACCGGCGACATCGCCCATGTGGACGAGGACGGCTATTACTGGGTGGACGAGCGCAAGAAGGACCTGATCGTCTCGGGCGGCGAGAACATCTACCCGGCCGAGCTCGAGGCGGTGCTGGCCGAGAGCCCGGACATCGCCGAGGCGGCGGTCGTGGCGCGGGCCGACATCAAATGGGGCGAGGTGCCGGTCGCGGTCGTCGTGCGCCGCGAGGACAGCACCATCGGCCCCGAGGAGGTCCTGGCGCTGTTCCCCGGCCGGCTGGCAGGCTTCAAGCACCCCAAGGACGTGGTCTTCATGGAGGCCCTGCCGCGCAACGCCATGGGCAAGGTGCTGAAATACGCGCTCCGCGATCTGGTGGGGTAGGCAGGCCTCCTATCCCGCGCTTCCATTCGGGGCGCCCGGCTCCGGCTCCGGACCCAAAGGGCCGTGGCCGATCTTCTGCGATATCCGCTTCCGCGCCTCGTCCGGACGCGTCGAACACGACGTTCGCGGGTCCGCGAATAGCCACGAGCGGACGCGAGCTGTTCGGCTCCGCGGGGCCAGCGGACATCTGGCGTCTCTAAATCCCCTCACTGCTCTTTGTCGGCGCTACAGCTTTTTCTCGGATGATTCTGCTGTTGGCTGGGCCGGACATCGCTTGGGATCGGGCTCCCACGCCGCGGCCAATCGCTCCGCTTCCGCAATCTGTTCCGGTGTCATGCCTTCGGCGGCGATAGCCATTGCGGCACGGGCATCGAAGGCACTTATTTCTTTTTGCCTGATGATCCGATCCCGTCTTGCCTGATCAGTGTCTTCCGGAACGTTGATGGCTGCGAACGAATTCCACGCGATCTTAAACGACTTGTATGCGTTCACGTTGTATCGTTCTTTGACGTCGCCCGTCAGCAAATAGGCGGCCCCCAAAGCTATAGACCACTTCCCAATACTGTCAGCGTTGCCCGTACAGAGCTCTTGTTCTCGGAAGGACGATAGTCGCCGAGAAACGTCATCCGGTAATCGAGGTTTGCAAAAGCCCGCTGTGATGATGTTGGCTTTAACGTCCACAAACAGAGTTAAGAGCATCGGGAAGAACGAGAGATACTGCGGGTCGGCAGAGATCTGGATATCGGGAAAGCACTCTCGCTGCGGAAATTCCTTGCAGTGCTCAGATGGTCTATCAGCCGGAGCCCGCAACCGGAGTGCGCCGCCAAGCACGGCGAAAGCAGCAGGAGCGGGATCTACAGACTTAACTTTTGCCGTAGCCGTCCACCCCCTTTCCAGTTTGTCCTGCTCCAAGTCGGCGGTTAGTAGTATTGCGCGAGTCTTCTGCTGGTCGAATATCACGAACAGATGGTCGCCGGGTACGCTCTCTTGCTCTTCAACTACCCACTCCGCCGCAGTCGAACGACCGGTCGGCTGCTTCTGTTTGAGTTTCACATGCCAGGTGCGGAGCTCGCAGCTCAGAATCTTCGCCTGCTTGAGCTGTTCGAAGCGCGATAGATCCTCTTCAGAAACTTCGGCCATCGCCCACGCTTTGAATGCCAGGGCTCCCACGACGGCGCAAAGCGCGGACGCAAAGATAGCCCGTCCGGATGGCATCCAGAGTGTCGGCGAGCGCTGTCGGCAAGGTTGCATGGCACCGTTCGCGCATGTTTTCGTGAGCACCGAACACAGTGAATGCTATCCAGCTCGTTCCGACCTTGATCTGCGTCAGACCGATCCTGACGGCAGATGACTGTGCCACTTCGGCTTTTCGTCTCGAGACGCTCAGAGTCACGAACGTCCGAGATGGGTCAAAATCGGTCTTCGCAGGCGCCGGCCAACGATTTCCGCTTGTTGGCGGAACCCGGACATCCGGAGGCTGTTCTTCCGCTTAGAGGCCAAGAGCGGTCCTCACCTGTCGAGAACTAGGGTCCTTTGGTTCCGACGAGAGAAGAATCACTCAAGGCGAGCCGAGACTTCACTGTGGCCAGACCACTTGGGCAATCCGTCGTCCATATCGAAAACCCTGGCTGCGTAGAATATGTGACATGTCGGCTTGAACGTCTCAGGCACTTTGGGCGGTGTCCCAAAGTCGAAGAGCGACGGGAACGCCAGCCACATGTTCCTTCCTTCATCAGCGAGGAGTGCGCCGCAAAGACTGCAACTTACTTTGCAGGGCAGAATTCTCGCGGCTTTGTTCAGATTGCCGTTGAAGAATCTCAAGTGATCTAGCCCTGCCCTAAACCTGACGTGGTGCTTATGGAATATGGCGGCCCACTGCATCGGCGCACCATGCAGCTTCTGGCACATGACGCAGTGACAGATTTTCGCGTCCACCGGTTCGGAGCCGACGTGATATCGAACCGACCCGCAGTGGCAGCTCGCTTCGTACCTGGCCTCGAAATTCGTATCGTCGGTGCGCGCGAAGAGCTTTTCGAATTCATCCATGTGTCCGTCTCATCGGTCGGTCGCGAATTATTCAGTATGCGAGTCCGCACTTGGAATCACGAGCGTCCGAGTAGGGCCAAAAGCGGCCGTCACGCTCTTTCTAAAATCGGTCCGCTGTATCGACTTGAGCAGACCGCAGGGCGCAATTGGCCGGATGGGGAGGTGAAATGCGGCGTCTCGCTTGCTTTCTCGCATGTTGCGGCTTTCTCGCCGCTGCCTGTGCCCAAACGGCAACGACGGTGGCGTCCGGGGAAGAAGATCTGGAGATTTCCGTGTGCAGCCCTTTCGAGCCCGTCATCTTCTGGAGCTGGCGGCAGGCGGCCGGCGAACCCGACCCGGCGCGGGTCCGGAATTTGCCGTACGTCGACGCCGTCTCGGTGCGGGCCAACGACGGGCGCACCTTGCGGGGTTACAGGATCAGGCATGGCGGCTCAACGTCCTCGATGGCGGAGGGCTACGTGCTCGTCGCCCTGGGCAACGCCATGCTGGCCGATCAGCTGGTCGCCCCCATGACCTTCCTGCGCCGCCATGGGTTCGACGTCTACATCTTCGATCACCGCGGCTACGGTCGCTCGGACGGAAAGGCGCGCCTGAAGGCGATGGCGCGCGATTACCTGCACATCATCTCCTGGCTCAACGCCAAGGGCTACGGTAAACGCGCCCTTTACGGCATGTCCTTCGGCGGCATCGTGCTCTTGAACGCCATCGGGGCGGGCGCCGTGTTCGACGCCGCGGTGATCGATTCGGCGCCGAGCCGCGTGTCCGACCGGGGTTGCCCGGACTCCTACGATCCGGTCAACAACCTGCCGGCCGACAGCTCCCGCATTATGATCGTCGCTGGCGGCAAGGACACGGTAGTGAGACCGGCCGACATGGCGGCTCTCGTGGAGCGGGCGCGCCGACGCGGCGCCACCGTGATCGAGGAGCAATCCTTCGCCCATCCCTTTCAGGACCGCGATCCGGCGATCCACCAAAGGCGCATGACGATCGTTCGCGACTTTCTCGTCGGCGCCTCCCGGTGAACACGCCCTCGGTGGGGAATTGCGGAGGTCTTGGCGCGGCCTTGAACTGGCGTCCACACGCCCGGGTCGCCCGAACAACGAGTTGCGACGCCAGGGCTAGCGGCCTGAAACTCCAAAAAGGACATCTGGATGGGAGTGGCGAGCGAGCGAGGCCGACGAGCGTTTGGCTATGTATGATGATCGAGGGGAAGTTATGAATATTCGAGAGGGTCTAGCCGGACAGCGGGTGTTCGCAAGAAAGCGTGGCCGCCGGCTGACTAAATGCGCGGCAAATCGAAGAGCGGGTTAAGGCGGTTGCGTGCCCGCGCAGCCAATAAGAACAAGGGCTTAGCCATAACCGGCTGAGCCCTTCCTCATTCCTGGCAACACATTGGCAAACATTTGGACGAGATTCACGACATGGCGGATGCGTCAGTATGACCTGATGGCCGAGGGGAGTGGCCCACGGTTTGGGACCAAAGTCCCTGACATGACGCTTGGATGTCTTCTTGCCGCCCCGAAGCGGACTTTCAAGCGGCCGCGCTCGACTTCCGCTTTTGACCCGAAGGAGACATGGGCAGTATAGCGGAATTAGCCAGTCTCTCGGAGTACCGGAGGCGCAAGTTCAAGGAAGCTGGTGCCAGGATCGCCACTCTGCAAGTTGCCCTCATTGCAGGTCAATCGTGCGGGGTACGGGCCTTCGGTTGCTAATCGACCCACCCCAGCACGTCGCGGACCATCGACCAGCGCGGCGGCTGCACCTCTTTGGTCTTGCCCTGGATCCAGTAGTCGGAGAGGGCGTCGATGCCGCCGGTCTCCTTCTCGATCAGGAGCCAGGCGTTCATCGCGCGCAGCAACAAGGCACTGTCGTGGGCGACCAGATAGACGACGGGGACCCGAAGCACCGGCCGCGGAATGACGACCGAGAACCTGGGATGGAGAATGGTCCAGGCCGCGCCTTCCTCCGCCGTGTCCAGGAAGGCATCTGCGCCAGCCCCGCCGGTCTCGAAATACTCGGACTGTTCCTCCAATGTCGACAGTCGAACCAAATCTGCCTCGGGCAGCCGCGCCCAGATGTCCCGCGGCAGAGTCTGGAACGGACTGGTCGCAATGACGATCTCGCCCTGTTTCCTTATGGCTTGCCACGTTGTGAAGGCGGTGCGGCGTTGGTCCGGCACAAGAAATGCGATCGTGGCGGACGTGAAGGGGTTTGTCTCCGCCGCCGATTCCAATCGTTGCAGCCCCATCGCCACGGAAGTGAAAACCGCGTCGCAGTAACCCGAGTTCAGTCGCTCCGGCGCACTTTTCACTTGTGCAAGGGGCATGAATTCGAGCCCCAAGCTTAGGCGCTCAGCGAGCCTGTGGGCCATCTCGATGTCGAAACCCACCAGTTCGCCTTCGACATTGAAGAAGGACAAGGGGTAGTTTCCACGCACATAGCAGATCCTGACGACGCCGCTGTCGATAATCTCGCCGTAGCTGCGCGGTGCCTGCGCCTCGGGCGCCATTGCCACCGGCGGGGCTTCCCGATGGAGGACAGCCGGCTGGGGGCGGCGCAGGAGATTGAGACCCTTGAGGGCCTCGTCCTTGGTATAGGGCACGACGACGACGTGGGTGTAGAAGGCGCGCGCACCGATCAGCACCGCGCCGACCAGGAGGACGCCGACGACCACGACGCGCAGCAGCGGCCAGAGCCGGAGGCGCGCCATGTTCTCCAGGGCGAAAGTCCCGATCAGCGCGATGGTCGCGTAGTGCATGGCGGACACGAGTGTCCCGAAACGGCTGATGATCACGTCGATCGACAGGAAGACCTGGAAGAGATCGCGCGGCAATTCGGCCAGGCCCAGGACGAAGGGGATGGCCAGGACCGTGCCGCCGAAGAGGCTGGCGATGCCGGCGAAGATCACCGAGGGGTAGGCCTCCGCCGAGACCGACGAGCCGATGTACCAGCCCGCGAAGAGCACGAAGCTCAGCGACATCATGTTGCCGACGGTCGGGAAGCTGTAGAAGGTCGGGATCAGGACGTCGACCGACGACTGTGTCTCCTCCTCGTCTTCGACCACGGCCGTGTCCCTGTGGGCCGCGGCGATCAGGTCCTTGCAGATCTCGGCCAGCATCGGCAGCACCACGAGCGAGCTGCCGGTCGCGAAGGCGGTGATCAGCGGCGTGCGCAGCCGCCGCAGGATGTCGCCGTAGCGCAGCGGCGTCACGCTGGCGACCAGGCCGGGCAGGAGCCACAGGCCGATGACCAGCAGGATCAAGACGATGACGACGA
>JAAUXY010058243.1_pt1 | contig 24494 bp, 26 predicted proteins | sample 7278121 | NCBI WGS metagenome assembly JAAUXY01 (sample SAMN14350117, study PRJNA611818) | marine sediment metagenome | isolation source: surface marine sediment (1.8m) | place: French Polynesia: Moorea | collected 2018-08 | reverse complement strand
CTGGCCGTGGTGAACACCTCACCGCTGCGCAACACCGTGGGTGACACCTTCATCGACTGGACACTCGGTGGTGAACTCGATACGCAGCTGGCGCTGGCCATGAACCTCAGTGACGCCAGCATCGAGCCGCGCATCAACCTGGTCACCCGGTGGTCGGGGGTGAATGTCGACATGGGTGAGCTGGACCTCAGCGTGGACGGTGTATCCGGAACCCTGTTTTACGACTCCTATAACGGATTCAGGGCCGACGACATGACTGGAAGCGCCTGGGGCCGACCCATTGTTGGGCGGGTGAGCCAGGGCAGGGCGGGAGACGGACTGGCGCCGCTCGATATCGAGGTCAGGGGCCGCGCCAGTGCCAGCGATGTACGCACCTGGCTGGACCTGGACATTCTGCAGCTGGCTGAGGGAGCAGCGGATGCTGTGGTGCATGTGCGAGTGCCGGCCGACGGCGCCGCCATGCTGGAAGTCGACAGTATGCTTGAGGGTGTAGCACTCGATCTTCCCACGCCCTGGGCCAAGCAGGACAGCGAGGCCAGGCCGATGCGGCTGTCCATGCCGCTGGCGGCGGGGCCGAAGCGGATCGATATTGTCATGGATGAGGCGGCCTTCCTGGGACTCGATGTGGACGCGGTGGGTCTGACCGGCGGCAGCCTTGGCTTCTCCGCCCCGGTAGCCGCCAGCGAGCCGGGCCGCATCCTGCTGGGCGGCCAGATCGACTTCCTGGACTGGGCGGAATGGGAGGCTTTCTTCGAGCAGTATTTCCCTGAGGATGAAGCAGCCCCCGAGATACTGACCAGCCTGCAGGGGCTGGATGTGGCGGAATTACTGCTGTTTGGCAAGCAGATCTACAACGTGCGGCTTGATGGCCTCGAGTACCGGGATCGCTGGGAAATCGACTTTGAAACGGTATGGTCGGCAGGTCGCGTGGTGTTACCGGAGGACCTCTCCCGCGTCGATGTCGACCTGGAGCGCCTGGAGATTGGTGGCTTTACCGACATGATGAACGCCGAGGAGGGACTGCCCGCCGATGACTTTGACTTCCCGCCCATCGCGGTCACGGTGGCCGATCTCCACGAGGCGGATGATCACTGGGGCAATCTCGCTTTCACCTTGCGTCAGAGTGGCTCCAACCTGCACTTCGAAAACATTCGCGGCGAGCTGCGGCGTCTCATCCTCGGTCGTGACAAGCCGATGCGGCTCGACTGGCTGCGGGGCGAGACCGGCGAACTCACCCGCCTGATGGGCGAGCTGAATTTCGTAAATTTCGGTGACGTGCTCGAGCAGTACCAGTACGAGCAGATCGTTGAAACCAACTCCGGCAACGTGGGCCTGGAACTGACCTGGCCCGGCGATCCGACAGATTTCGCTCTGGTGGAAACCAGCGGTCGGATGACCCTGGATGTCCAGGAGGGCAGCTTCCTGAACACGTCAGGCGCAACCTCGGGCACCCTGCGGGTGGTGGCGATTCTCAACCTCGCGGAGTTCGTCAACAAACTCAGCCTCGACCTGTCGCACGTCTACAAGTCCGGCGTTCCCTTCGACTCCATCGAGGGTGAGCTGATCTTCGACGCGGGGCTGATCGAAGTGCCCGGCATCGACGTGCGCGGTCGCGGCAGCCGCTTCCAGTTTGTGGGGGTGGCGGATGCCCGCGCCGAGACTATCGACGGCGAGATGGTCGCAACCCTGCCTATTGCCAGTAACCTGCCGTGGATGTTCGCACTGGTCAGTGGCCTGCCCGCCGCCGCCGGCGTTTACGTGATCAGCAAGGTGTTCGACAAGCAGATGGACCGCTTCTCCAGCGCCGTCTACCGGGTTGATGGCGCGTGGGCTGACCCGCAGTTGAACTTCCAGCGGATCTTCGACAATTCTGCACGAGAGCGGAAGAAACAAACGGCGGGAAACCCCGGCGAGGGTGAGCAGATCCAGACGGCGGATAGCGCCAAGTCCCTCGAGGAGACTGCGCCAGCCGCCGAGGAGGAGAAGAAAGAGGAAGAGGAGCCGGAGACCGAAGGAACGCCCTAGTCTTCCCCGGCCAGCTCCCGAAGATAGCGAAACAGCTTGCGGCTGGCCGCCGGCGGCTTGCCGGCCTCTGCCTCACGGCGGTGCTGGCGAATCAGCTGTCGCAGCAGTTGGCGGTCACCGCCGGGAAATGCTTCCAGCAGCGCCTGCACGGCAGGGTCGCCCTCCTGCAGCAGGCGCTCGCGCCACTGTTCCAGGCGGTGAAAGGCCTCGGCATTGCCCCGGCGTCGCTGGTGCAGCGCCTCCAGGGCCTGCTCGATGGGTGTCGGGTCGATGCCGCGCATGAGCTTGCCAAGGTACTGCAGGTGCCGACGCCGGGCGCTGTGGCTGCGAATGCCACGCGCCTCGTGAATCACCTCGCGCACCCGTTCATCTTCGATCGGCATACGCGCAAGTTCCTTGTCGCTGAGTTCGACCAGGGTTTCCCCCAGCTTCTGCAGGGCGGTCATCTGGCGCTTCAGCGCAGTCTTGCTGGGCTGCAGGTGCTCGGCGTCGTCTTCGAATTCGTCCATTGCGATTATCCGTAGACCAGTGTGGCGAGGCCCAGGAAAGACATGAATCCCACCACATCGGTGACTGTAGTCAGCACGACGCCGCCGGCCAGGGCGGGATCGATGCTGTAGCGCTTCATCAGCAGCGGTATCAGGGTGCCGGCAACGCCCGCAGTGACCAGGTTGATCACCATGGCGGCGGCGATGATCGCACCGATCTGCCAGTCCTGGAACCACAGCGAGGCGGCCAGCGCCACCACCACCGACCATAGCAGGCCGTTCAATACGCCCACCAGGAATTCGCGATTCAGCAGCCAGCGCTGGTTGCTGAAGCCGATCTGTCCCAGGGCGATACCGCGCACCATGACGGTCAGGGTCTGGGTGCCGGCGATACCGCCCATGCTGGCGACAATGGGCATCAGCACCGCCAGCGCCACCACCTTGTCGATGGTGCCCTGGAACAGGTTGATGACGGAGGCGGCGATGAAAGCGGTGGCGAGGTTGATGCCGAGCCAGACCGCCCGGCGCGGCGTGGTCTTGAAAACAGGGGCGAAGGTATCCTCGTCCTCGTCGAGGCCTGCCATGCTCATCAAGGAGTGATCGGCCTCTTCGCGAATCACATCGACCACGTCGTCGATGGTAATGCGCCCCAGCAGGCGACCGCCCTCATCCACCACCGGCGCCGATACCCAGCCGTTGCGTTCGAACAGCTGGCTCACCTCGCTGGCCTCGGTTTCTGCCGGGATGGCCTCCACCTCGGTGTCCATCATCTCCCGCACGGTCGCCGAGGGATCCGCCACCAGCAGGCGGCTGAGTGGCAGTACGCCGAGCAGCATGTCCGAGCGGTTGACGACAATCAGGCTGTCGGTCATCTCCGGCAGTTCCTCGTGGCGACGCAGGTAGCGCAACACCACGTCGGCGCTATGCCTGGCGCGCACCGTAATGGTGTCGGTATTCATGAGGCCGCCGGCGGTGTTCTCCGGGTAGTCGAGCACCTGCTCAACGCGGGACCGGTCCTGTTCATCCATGACCCGCAGGACTTCCTGCAGCACTTTTTCCGGCAGGCGCTGCAGGATGTCGGCGACGTCGTCGGGCTCGAGACCCTCGGTGACAGCGGCTACCTCGGTGGCATCCATGCTGCGCAGGAACTGGGACTGCAGCTCGTCGCCCAGCTCCTGCAGTATTTCACCCTCGTCCTCCTCGTCGACCAGCTGCCAGAGCACCGCGCGCGTGGGCGGCGGTGAGGATTCCAGCAGACGGGCAATATCGGTAGCGGGGAGGGCATTGAGCATGTGCCGAACATTGACGAATGTGCCGCTGCTCAGGGCGCGGGTCAGCTCATCGAGCTGCGCCTGGGTGCGGTTCTTCTCGACGGCCTGGGCCATTAACAGCAGGCCTCGCTAGAGTTCGCCTCGCTGCGCACCGTCGTGCCGGGCGCCACCGTACTGGGCGCCATCGCGCTGGGCGCCACCGCGCTGACGATGTCGCGCCGCGCGTACCGCATTACTCGCCCTCGTCGAAACGGTTCTCGATCAGCTGCGTGATGGCGTCCAGCGCCTCGCGCTCGTCCTGGCCCTCGATCGTGAGTTCCAGCTCCGTGCCCTTGCCGGCGGCCAGCATCATGATCGACATGATGCTCTTGCCGTCGACCATCTTGTCGTCGTGACCGACCTGGATAGTACTGGAGAAAGCGGAGGCGCAGCTGACAAACTTGGCGGCTGCCCGTGCGTGTAAACCCAGCTTGTTGATTATTGTAATCTTCTGCCGGAGCATGCTTGGCCCTGTGTCTAAGCCTGGGCTTCCCCTCCAGGCGCATCCTGGAGTTCGCGGTGCCGCAGGTTGGCTTCCGGGTAGTCATGCCGGAAGCGGCGGTATAGTTTTTCTGCGAGGTATACTGAACGATGTTGCCCACCCGTACAACCGACGGCCACGGTGATGTAACTGCGGTTGCTGTCCCGGTAGCGAGGCAGCCAGCTATCCAGGAAGTCGGCGATCTCATTGAACAGGTCGAGGGCCAGGGGCTGTTGTTCCAGGAACGCCACCACCTCCGGGTCGCGACCGGATTTCAGGCGCAGCGATTTCTCCCAGTGCGGGTTCGGCAGGATGCGCACATCGAACACCAGGTCGGCGTCTGTCGGCAGCCCACGCTTGAAGCCGAAGGACTGGAACAGCACGGAAATCTCCCCGGACTGCGAGCCTATCAGCCGCTCCCGTATCGCCGATCGCAGTTCATAGATGGTCATCTGGCTGGTATCGATGACCAGGGACGCAGCGCTGGCAATAGGTTCCAGGATTTCCCGTTCGTGGGCGATGGCGTCCGCCAGCGGTGTGTCCTCTGAGCTCAGTGGGTGGCGTCGACGGGTTTCACTGAAGCGCTTGATGAGACTGGCATCCTCGGCGTCCAGGAACAGGATGTCCATTTTGACGTCGCCGGGCAGTTCGCCGAGCAGGGTGGAAAAGTGGATCAGATCGACGTGGGCATTGCGGGCATCGATGCAGACCGCGAGACCGGCCGCTGACAGGGCGCCGGAGTGGGCACGTTCCACCAGGGCCGGCAGCAGGGTCGCCGGCAGGTTGTCGATGCAGTAGAAGCCCTCGTCTTCGAGCTGGTGCAGCGCGGTACTCTTGCCCGATCCTGAGCGACCGCTGATGATCACCAGGCGCACAGGGTTTAGTGCCCGTAGCTGACTGCGGCCTGGTAGAGGGCGTCGTCGCTGCGAGCCTCCCGCAGCGCGTCACAGAATTTCGCCTGGCTCAGCAGCTGCGCCAGCCCGGCGAGAATATCGAGATGCTCCTGGGCCGCTTCTTCCGGCACCATGAGGATGAAGATGATGTCGACCAACTGGCCGTCGCTGGCATCGAAGTCGACCGGCGCCTCCAGCGTGATCAGGCTACCGAGGGCCTCCTCGCAGCCACTCAGTCGACAGTGGGGGATGGCGATGCCGTCACCCAGGGCGGTGCTGCCGAGTCGCTCCCGGGCCAGCAGGTTGTTGTAGACTTCGGCGGATTCCAGCTCCGGGTGCTGTTCGGCAATCAGGCCAGAGGCAGTTTCGATCACCTTCTTCTTGCTGGTGCCGGGCGTCGCGCAGAACGTCAGCGAGGGGGTCAGTAGCTGGTCGAGCTGGAACATCAGTGGCCGCGCATTTTTTCCTTGTGCTTGATGAGCTGGCGGTCCAGCTTGTCTGCCAGCATGTCGATGGCGGCGTACATGTCCTCGGATTCCGCATTGGCGAAGATATCGGCGCCGGAAACATGTACCTTGGCCTCCGCCTTCTGCACCAGCTTCTCCACAATCAGGGTCACATCGGTGTTGGTGATGTGCTCGGAATGTCGCTCCAGTCGATCGAACTTGGTAAGCACGTACTCCCGCAGCGCGGGCGTAACCTCTACATGGTGACCGCTGATTGTGATTTGCATATGTCGCTCCTGTTACGCTTGCAACGCATGCCGGTCCGCTGCTGCTAGACCAGGCGCTTGCGCTCGTTGGATGGTGGAATCACGAGGGACTCGCGGTACTTGGCGATAGTCCTGCGCGCCACCTTGATGCCCTGTTCGGCGAGCAGGTTGGTGATCTTGCTGTCGCTCAAGGGTTTTCTCGGGTTTTCGGCGGCAATCAGTTTCTTGATCAGGGCCCTGATCGCCGTCGAGGAACACTCCCCGCCAGACGCCGTATTGACGTGGCTGGAAAAGAAATACTTCAGTTCGAAGATGCCGCGTGGTGTGTGCATGTACTTCTGGGTGGTCACCCTGGAAATCGTCGATTCATGCATATCGACAGCCTCGGCGATATCGTGAAGCACCAGCGGTTTCATGGCTTCCTCGCCGTATTCCAGGAAGCCGCGCTGGTGTTCGACGATGCGGGTTGCCACCTTCATCAGGGTTTCGTTGCGGCTCTGCAGGCTCTTCAGGAACCAGCGCGCTTCCTGCAGGCTGTCGCGCATATAGGTATTGTCGGCACTGTTGTCGGCGCGCTTAACCAACCCTGCGTAGTCGGCGTTGATCTTGAGTCTGGGCGCGATATCCGGGTTGAGTTCGACAACCCAGGCGCCGTTCTTCTTGCTGACAAAAACGTCCGGCACCACGTACTCGGTGTTGTCGGTGCCGATCATTTGCCCGGGATTCGGGTTCAGCGACTGGATCAGCGCCAGGACTTCACGCAGCTCCGGTTCGCGAATCTTGCTGCGGCGAATCAGCTGGGCGTAATCACGGTTGCCGAGCAGGTTCATGTAGCGGTTGACGATCAGGCGCGCCTCGGCGAGGTAGGGGGTGTCCGCCGGCAGCTGGTGTAGCTGCACCAGCAGGCACTCGCGCAGGTCGTGGGTGCAAACACCGGGCGGGTCGAACTGTTGCAACCGGTGCAGTACTGCCATCACCTCGTCCAGCTCGACCTCGAGGTCGGCTGCCAGCCCGGACCAGATATCCTCCACTGGCGCGGTGAGGCGGCCGTTGTCGTCAGTGGCATCGATGATGGCCATGGCGATGACGCGGTCGGTGTCCGACAGGCGGGTCAGGTTGAGCTGCCAGAGCAGGTGATCGCCCAGCGTTTCGCCACTGGAATTGCGGCTGTCGAAGTCGAAGTCGCTGTCCGGTGGTGGGGCAGACGCGGCGCCCACCGGGGATTGGTAGACATCTTCCCACTGGGTATCTACCGGCAGTTCGTCAGGGAGCTGCGCTTCGAAATCGGACAGCTCACGCTCTGCGCTGGCGGTGGGTTCCGCCTCGCTGCGGGTCTCCGTCTCGATATTTTCCAAACCCTCTGACTCAAGCGACTCCTCCACGTCCAGCATGGGGTTGGTCTCCAGGGCTTCCTGGATTTCCTGCTGCAGGTCGAGGGTGGAGAGCTGTAGAAGCTTGATAGCCTGCTGCAGCTGGGGTGTCATTACCAGCTGTTGGCCAAGCTTGAGTTGTAGGGACTGTTTCATAAATGTTTTTGGGGCTCCCTGCGGTCAGTGTAGCCCTGCTACTGTGACGAGGCAACTTTGGCATGAAACTAGCATGCCTTTATTGAGGCAGTGCATTTTCAGGTGGGAAAATTTGGTGAAAATGTGAGCAAGTCCCCATCCCGGGCGGGTGGAGACGCTCTAGAGCCTGAATTCGTGCCCCAGGTAGACCTTGCGAACCTGGTCGTCCGCGAGGATGTCGTCGGCGCTGCCGGCGGCGATGATATGCCCCTCGCCGACGATGTAGGCTTTCTCGCAGATGCTGAGGGTCTCGCGCACATTGTGGTCGGTGATCAACACGCCGATACCACGGGCTTGCAGGTGAGAGACGATTTGCTTGATGTCGTTGACGGAGATCGGGTCGACCCCGGCAAAGGGCTCGTCCAGCAGGATGAAGTCGGGCTCGTTAGCCAGCGCCCGGGCGATCTCCACGCGTCGGCGCTCGCCACCCGACAGCGCCATGCCGGCACTGTCGCGGATATGGGCGATGTGGAATTCCTCCAGTAGCTCCTCGACCTTTTCCCGACGCTGGGCCCGCTTCAGGTCGCGGCGGTGCTCGAGGATGGCCATCAGGTTGTCCTGCACGGACAGCTTGCGAAAGATCGAGGCTTCCTGGGGCAGGTACCCAATGCCCTTGCGGGCGCGGCCGTGCATGGGCAGGCGCGTCAGGTCCTGGCCATCGATGGTGATCATGCCGCGGTCGGGTGGAATGATGCCGACGATCATGTAGAAGCAGGTGGTTTTGCCGGCTCCGTTGGGGCCCAGCAGGCCGACAATCTGGCCGCTCTCGATTTCGAGGCTGACGTCCTGCACCACGGCGCGGCCGCGGTAACTCTTGGCGAGATTGCTGGCGGTGAGGACGGCCAATGGGCGTCGCCTATTCGTCTTCTTCTTCGAGCTTGTGGGCCGGGATTACAACTACGACGCGGCTGTTGTTGCTGGTTTCGGCGGCGGCCTTGACCAACTGCTGGTTAATGAAATAGTCGATCAGGTCGCCCTGCACGGTCGAGCCGTCCTGCTCGACCTGGGCGTTTTCGCGCAGCTGGACTCGCTCCTCACTGCGAAAGTACTCGATGATGTCGCCGTGGGCGTGCATCAGCGGGCTGTCGATTTCCGGCTGCTGTTGCATGCGTGCCGGCGAGCCCTCGGCGACAATGCGCCCGGCCTCATTTTCAGTCTGGTAGAAGGTAATGCGATCAGCAGTAATCTTGATGGTGCCCTGAACCAGTTCCACATTGCCCTGGTAGACCGTGCGCCCGGTTTTCTCATCCCGCAGGGCTTCGTCGGTGGTGATATGGATCGGCTGCTCGGTGTCGTCGGGCAGGGCGCTGGCCTGCATTGGCGGCAGCAACAAAGCCGCAAAGACCGCTGCCGCAAGTGCGGGCAGTGACCGGGTAGCCTGTTGCCTGCGAAATAATGCCATGGGTGCAGTATAGAGCCTGATCCCGCCCCGCCTGAAGCGCGGCTGTCGTGAAAAAGTCATGGCTCGTCCGCGTACAGGAAGGGCTGACGGGCCTGTTCCAGCAGGTCCTGGGCGTCGAGAATGAACTCGCAGGCCTCACGCACGGCGCCCATACCGCCGCTGCGCTGGCTGCGCCAGTCGGCGTGGGAGGCGACGAAATCGTCACCGTCGGCCACGGTCATGCCCAACCCCACTGCCTGGATGGCGCCCAGGTCCGGCAGGTCATCGCCCATGTAGGCCACCTGCTCGAGTGCGAGGTTCATGCCTGCCACCATTTCCTTGAGGGCATCGAGCTTGTCATCTCTTCCCTGGACAATGCGTTCGATGCCAAGTTCCCCGGCGCGGCGGTCGACAATGCTGGAACGACGGCCGGTGATGATGGCCACCTCGATGCCGGCGGCCTGCAGCAGCTTGATGCCGAGGCCGTCCGGTGTGTAGAAGGCCTTGAGTTCTTCACCGACGTTGCCGTAGTAGAGCCTGCCGTCGCTGAGCACGCCGTCGACGTCCAGTACCAGCAGTCGAATGCGGCGGGCTTTCTCCAGCGCCAGGCTCATACCACGCCCGCCTTGAGGATGTCCTGCAGCTTCACGACTCCGGTGGGGCGCCGGTTGTCGTCGACGGCGATCAGTCCGGTGATGGTGCGCTCCTCCATAATGTGTAGCGCCTCCGCGGCGAGGATTTCCTTGTCGATGGTGATCGGATCAGCATTCATGACGGTCTCGATGGTAGTGGCATGGATATCCATTTCGTTGTCGAGCGCACGGCGCAGGTCGCCATCGGTGAACACACCCAGCAGCTGGCCGCCGTTGTCCAGCACCGTGGTAAGCCCCAGCCCCTTGCTGCTGACCTCGACCAGCGCCTCGTCCAACAGAGTACCGGCGCTGACCCGGGGCAATTCGTCACCGCCGTGCATGATGTCATCCACCTTGAGCAGGAGCTTTCGACCCAGGGCGCCCGCCGGGTGTGAAAAGGCAAAATCTTCCGCCGTGAAACCCCGGGCCTCCAGCAGCGCAATTGCCAGCGCGTCGCCGGCCACCAGCGACACCGTGGTGCTGGAGGTCGGTGCGAGGTCCATGGGGCAGGCTTCCTGGGCCACGCGGGTGTCAAGATTGACGTCGGCCGCCCTGGCCAGCACGGAATCGGGATTGCCGGTCATGGTCACCAGCGGTACCGCCAGCCGCTTCAGCAGCGGCAGCAGCGTCACTACCTCGCTGGTAGAGCCACTGTTGCTGAGGGCGATCACGCTGTCCTGGCTGGTAATCATGCCGAGGTCGCCGTGACTGGCTTCCCCGGGGTGAACGAAAAAGGACGGGGTGCCGGTACTGGCCAGCGTGGCTGCAATCTTGGTGCCGATATGCCCGGATTTACCCATGCCGGTGACCACGACGCGGCCCTGGGTATTGAGCAGGATCTCGCAGGCGCGGGTAAAGCTGTCATCGAGGCGGTCGAGCAGGTCGGTGATGGCGTCGCGTTCGAGTTCGACAGTACGGCGCACGGCGCCGAGAAAATCGGGGTGTTCGGGTCTGGACACGGATGCTTCCCGGGAGGTTTAGCGGGCGGTGTTGTAAAGCCAGTAATAATACAGCGCGTAGAGCAGGAGAAACAGTACGCCCATGGCGCGGCCGATCTGGTGTTCCGAGGGCGGTGCGCCGATGGCAAGGCGCCGCACTGTGGGCGCGTATAGGCCGCCCGCCAGCAGCAGGGTAATGCCGAGCATGGAGGCATAGTCCCGCAGCAGTACCTCCTGGTCGAGCACCTGGGTGTCAAACAGGCCCGGCAGTGACATTACGCCAAGCAGGTTGAAGAGGTTTGAGCCCATGACGTTGCCGAGGGCAATCTCGGCGTGGCCCTTCATGGCGCTGGCCAGGGAGGCGGCCAGTTCCGGGAGGCTGGTGCCGACCGCGACAATGGAAAGTCCGATCACCAGCGGGCTGACACCCAGTTCCATTGCCACGTTGCTGGCGCCCCAGACCAGCACCTTGGAACTCAATACCAGCAGCACCAGGCCAATGCCGAAACTGGCCCAGGCCTTGACTGGCCTCATGTGCGGAAGCTCCTCGACATTGGCTTCCTCCTCGGCATTGGGGTCGTGGGACTGCGAGCGGATCATCTCGAACAGGATGAAGGACAGTGCGCCCAGCATCAGCAGGCCGTCGATCCAGTCCAGCTCGAAATCCAGCAGCAGCAGACCACAGCCCAGGGTGACCGCCAGCACGGTGGGCAGCTCCCGGCGCAGTCGGTTGCGGTGGACCGGTAGGGGGGCAATCAGCACGGTGATGCCGAGCACCAGGCCGATGTTGGCCAGATTGGAGCCGATGGCGTTGCCCACCGCCAGTTCACCTGCGCCGGCGATCGCCGCATTGATGCTGACCAGGACTTCAGGGGCGGAGGTGCCGAGGGAAACGATGGTGAGGCCGATGAGGATGGGCGACATTCCCATGTTCTCGGCGATAGCGGCTGCCCCGGCGACAAACAGGTCTGCGCTCCAGACCAGGATGATGAAGCCGACCAGAATGGCGGCCGAAGCGATCAGCATAAACGTCCTATTCCTGTTAAAGTATCGCCGCTGCTGCGTGTGGCCGCCGTGGCTCTCGGATTCGCGCCTGAACTCGCGTTTGAACTGGTACGAGTCAGGGCGGTCCAAGTACAACGAAACATCGTATCATGCCGCGGGCGCCTGCATTATATAAGCGTCCCAGGGCTATGGAAACGGACCTCTATCGCAGGTGAGCGCTTTCAGGCGCGCCTGAATTACCAGCAAAACTAGCCAGGACTCACGGACAATATGACTGTGCTGCTTCGCAAATTCGCCTACTTTGTACTGCTTGCAACGGTGCTGTGCCCCCTGGCACTGGCCCAGGAGCCCGCCGGGGAAGACGCCTACCAGGTCATTGAGCGAACCACCGACCGGGTCATGACCCTGGTGCAGGAAGCCAATGCCTATGCCGACGAAGACCCGGAGCGCTACTTTAATGAATTGCAGACGGTGCTGGACGAGGTGGTGGATTTCGCCTATTTCTCCCGCGCCGTCATGGGGCCCTACGCCAGCCGCAAGCGCTACCAGTCGCTCAGCGACGAGGGCAAGCAGGAACTGCGCGGCCAGGTAACACGCTTTACTGAGGTCATGCGTGACGGCCTGGTGCGTACCTACGGCAAGGGCCTGCTGGCGTTCGGCGGCAGTCGGGCGGAAATCCAACGGCCGGACGGTTCGCAAGAACTCGGCAACCGGGCGGAAATCCGCCAGCTGATCTACAGCGATGCCCCGGATCCCTACGTGATCGAGTACCAGATGCGCAAGGGTAAGGACGGCCAGTGGCGGCTGCGCAACCTGATCGTGGAAACCATCAATCTCGGGGTCATTTATCGCAACCAGTTCCAGGCGGCTGCTCGCGATGCCGACGGTGACATCAACTACGTGATCGACAACTGGACCACGCCCGAGGGCGAGGCTGAAGCGGGCTGACAGACTCGCTATTGGCTGGCAATTCTCCTAAACTTCACGCTTTTTTTGCTGCGGGGAAAACCATGCAGGCGCAGGAACTGCAAACACTGCTGACCGAAGAGCTGCCAGACTGCGACGTGGAAGTGCGCAGCGAGGGCAGTCACTATGACATCCTGGTCATCGGTGAGATGTTCGACGGCCTGCGCCCAGTGCAGAAACAGCAGGCGGTTTACAAGGTTCTCAATCCGCTGATCACCGGCGGCAGCATTCACGCGGTCAACATACGTACCTACACGCCAGCCGAGTGGCAGGCGCTCGACCACTGAGCCCCGCCCGTGCCTGGCGTACTCACCCTCGCCCTCACCAAGGGGCGTATTCTCAAGGAGACCCTGCCGCTGCTGGCAAGGGCCGGTATCGTGCCGGTCGAGGATATCGCCTCCAGCCGCAAGCTGGTCTTCGACTGCACGCGGCCCGGGGTGCGCCTGCTGGTGCTGAGGGGTACCGATGTTCCCACCTACGTGCGCCACGGCGCTGCGGACCTGGGAGTGGTGGGTAAGGACATACTGCTCGAGGAAGGTGCCGATGATCTCTACGAGCCGCTGGACCTTGGCATTGCGCGCTGCCGCCTGATGACCGCTGCGCCCGTGGGCTGGACGCCGGGGCCCGGCCGGGTGCGGGTGGCGACCAAGTTCACCGGTATCGCCCGGCGCTTTTTTGCCCAGCAGGGTCGGCAGGCGGATTTCATCAAGCTGTACGGCGCCATGGAACTCGCCCCGCTGATGGGTCTGGCGGACGTGATTGTCGATATCGTCGACAGCGGCAACACGCTGAAAGCCAACGGCCTTGAGCCCCTCGACCTGATCGCCGACATCAGCACGCGACTGGTGGTCAACAAGGCGTCCATGCGCAGTCAGCACGCCGAAATCCAGGAGCTGATCGCCGAGCTGCGTGAGGCGTTGGCCTGATGCGCAGACTCGATACCCGCGACGCCGATTTCCAGGCCCGGCTGGATAGCCTTACCACCTGGCAGGATAGTGTTGATCGCGAGGTCATCCAGGCGGTGGATGCTATCGTCGACGACGTGATCGCCCGCGGTGATGCCGCGGTGCTGGAGTACACCGCACGTTATGACGGTGTGCATGTGGATGCGGTGGCCGAGCTCGAAATTGGCCGCGAACGCCTGGACGCCGCGCTGGCTGGCCTTGCTGAGGAGCAGCGCAGCGCACTGGAAGTGGCGGCCCGGCGTATCCAGGACTACCACCAGCGCCAGCTGGGCGAGTCCTGGCACTACCGGGACGGTACCGGCAGCATGCTCGGCCAGAAGATCACCGCCATGGCGCGCGTCGGTGTCTATGTGCCCGGCGGTAAAGCCAGCTACCCCTCATCGGTGCTCATGAATGTTATTCCCGCGAAGGTGGCGGGCGTGGGCGAAATCGTCATGGTGGTGCCTACCCCGGATGGGGAAATCAGCCCGCTGGTACTGGCGGCGGCCGCGCTGGCCGGCGCCGACCGCGTATTCGGTATGGGCGGTGCACAGGCGGTGGCAGCGCTGGCCTATGGGACGGACACGGTGCCGCGGGTCGACAAGATTGTCGGCCCCGGCAATATCTTTGTGGCGACTGCCAAGCGCCGGGTATTCGGCCAGGTGGGTATCGACATGGTGGCGGGGCCGTCGGAAATCCTGGTGATCTGCGATGGCCAAACCCCCGCCGACTGGATCGCCATGGACCTGTTTTCGCAGGCGGAGCATGACGAGAACGCGCAGTCCATCCTGTTGTCGCCGGACGCAGCTTTCCTCGACGAGGTGGAACGCAGCATTGAACGGCTGCTACCCGGCATGGCCCGCGCCGACATCATCCGCAGCTCGCTGGAAAACCGCGGTGCGATGGTACTGTGCCGGGACCTGGATGATGCGACAGCGGTGTCCAACCGGGTGGCGCCGGAACACCTCGAGCTGTCAGTAACCGACCCCGAGGCGCTGCTGCCGGCCATTGAGCATGCTGGCGCCATCTTCATGGGCCGCTACAGCGCCGAGGCGCTGGGCGACTACTGTGCCGGCCCCAACCACGTGTTGCCGACCTCGGGTACGGCGCGCTTTTCCTCGCCACTGGGGGTCTATGATTTCCAGAAGCGCAGCTCGGTTATCCAGTGCAGCCGGGAGGGCATTGCCCAGCTCGCGCCGGTGGCCTCTACCCTGGCCCGCGGCGAGTCCCTGGAAGCGCATGCGCTGTCGGCGGAGTACCGCCTCTCTGAATCCGACGACGACTAGCGCGATCTTGTCCGGTTAGCTGCTGCGCGGCGGCCGGGAGCCCACCACCACGTTGACGTTCACCTCTGCCGCCCCGCGCAGCAGGCTCAGCTCGACCTCGTCACCGGGGCGCAGCAGGGCAATCTGGGTCATGGTTATGCGACCGTCTACCACCGGTTCCATGTCGATATGGGTGATGATGTCGCCCTCGCGAATGCCGTTGCGGGCCGCAGGCCCGTCGGGGTGGGTGCCGGTGACCAGCAGTGACGGCGTGTCCGAGCCGGTCATGAAGATGTTCTGCACGTCCAGCCCCATCCAGCCGCGAATCACCCGCCCGTAAGCCACCAGGTCCTGGGCCACACCCATGGCCAGGTCTGCCGGTGTGGCGAGGCCAATACCGGTGAACTCGCGGCTACGGGAGAAGGTCGCGGCGTTGATACCCAGCAAGCGGCCCTCGGTGTCGATCAGCGCGCCGCCGGAGTTACCCTCGTTGATCGCGGCGTCGGTCTGGATGAAATCTTCGTAGGTGCTGAGCCGCAGCCCGTAGCGCCCCAGCGCGGAGACGATGCCCTGTGACACCGAATGCCCGAAGCCGTAGGGATTGCCGATGGCCAGCACCACGTCGCCAACCCGGGCCTGGTCCGGGTTGCCGAAGCTGATGGCCTGGATGTCTTCGATATCGATCTTCAGTACTGCGAGGTCGGTGTCAGCGTCGCTGCCCACCACCTCGGCCAGCGCCGTGCGGCCGTCGTGCAGGCGTACGAGAATCTGGTCGGCGCCGGCGATGATATGCCCGCTGGTGAGAATCAGGCCCTGGGGAGACACGATGACACCGGAGCCCAGTGAGCGTTGCAGGCGTTCGCGGCGGCGATTGTCGCTGTTGAGGAGGCGGCGATAGGCCGGGTCCTCGAGGATCGGCGGCACCCGCTCCCGGATCACCTTTGCCGTGTAGATATTGACCACGGAGGGAATTGCCCGCTGCACGGCGGTGGCGAAGCTGACCCGGGGATTCTGCTGCACCAGCTCCGCGGCGGTGGGTGCCGGATCGGGACGCTGGTTTGCCGTCCACTGCAGAATCAGGGCAGCGGCGAGTATCCCGGCCACTGCGGGCCAGGTGATAAACTGGACTACGCTTCGCATGAACAGCCTGCTACGTTGCGGAGCCCGGAATTATACACGCCGCTATTGACAGGAGAATGCTGGATGAGTGTGTCACTGGCACAACTGACTGCGACCTTTGACCGGATCCTTGAGCCGTCGCGATTCCGCGATTACGCGCCCAATGGCCTGCAGGTGGAGGGCCGCGCCGAGGTGCGGCGCCTGGTGAGCGGTGTAACGGCCTGCCAGGCCCTGGTGGACGCGGCCATTGAGGAGAACGCCGACGCTATCCTCGTCCATCACGGCTATTTCTGGCGCAACGAGGCGCCGGTGCTGACCGGTATGAAGCGGCGTCGCATCGCCGCTCTGCTGGATGCGGATATCAGCCTGTTTGGCTATCACCTGCCGCTGGACGCCCACCCGGAATACGGCAACAACGCCACCCTGGCGGCGCGGCTGGGTATTCTTAGCGAAGGCCCGCTGCACCCCGATGACGCCTCCGCGGTGGGCAATGTTGGCAGCCTGCCCGCAGAGACCCCGGTGGCGGAATTCCTGGAAACCGTGGCGACAGCACTGGACCGGGTACCGCTGCACGTGGGGGATGTGAATCGCCGGGTGCGGCGTATCGCCTGGTGTACCGGGGGTGCGCAGGGCTATATCGAGGCGGCGGTGGCGGCGGGTGCTGACCTGTATCTCACCGGCGAGGCCTCGGAGCAGACGGTGCACGTCGCCCGTGAGGAAGGTATCGAGTTTATCGCCGCCGGCCACCACGCCACCGAGCGCTACGGCGTGCAGGCGCTGGGGGAAGCGGTGGCTGCTGAACTGGGCCTGGAGCACCGGTTTATCGATATTGATAACCCGGTGTGAGGCAGGGGTGGGGGGCTTGTGACGCCGACCTCAGGCGCTTTTCTCGACTTCCTCGCTCTCGTCGGCAACGGCCGGTGCGGGCTCTTCGATGACGGCGGGCTCGGCGGCCACAAAATCCTCGCCGCTGCCTGAGGCGGCCTTGTCGAGGCCAAACTCCTCGTTGAGCACGCCCGATGCATAGGGCGACGCCTTGGGTGCATAGTCCAGCGGTGCCTGCACCGCCTCGGGCTCTGCGTCTGCCATCACCTGCGCCAGGCCACTGTCGGGGATCGTGCGCAGAATGCTGCCGGCCTCGTCGGCGCACAGCTGGCTGGCGCCGCTGGCCAGGTGGTTGTGCACATCGCGATAGCTTTCAGCCAGGTTGTTGAGCAACTTGGCGGTGTCGGTGAAGTGCTCGACTACCTCATGCTGGTAGTCCTTCTGCTGCTGAATCAGCTTGTCGACGCTGCGCTCCAGCTCCCGCTGCTTGCGCCCGTCAAAAGAATAGCGGCGTACCACCAGCGCGCCCAACCCACCGCCAACCAGCAGTGCGATCAGGGCGGTCATCAGGAGACTGCTCAACTCGTACACAATTTCACCTCGCTGTAAGTGCTGTGGGGAGTATAGCTGCTTCCCGAGGCTCTCATCACCCCTCCAGCTTCTCCATTGCGCGGCCATGGGCGGCTCGTTAAAGTGTGCGCCCATGACAGACACGGGACACCACAACAGCCCCCTGGAGCGCTACGCCCGCGACCTGGAACGAGATGACTTCCAGGAAGATCCCGCCCAGCGTCACGCCGTTGAGAAACTGGATGCGCTCTACCGGCAGCTGGTTGCGGCCGAGAACGCACTGCAGCGGCAGTCTCCCCTGGGCCGCGCCTGGCAGCGCTGGCGCGGCGAGCGCCCCGAACCGGTTCGTGGCCTGTACCTTTGGGGTGGAGTTGGGCGCGGCAAGACCTACCTGGTAGACACCTTTCACGACTGCCTTCCTTTCAAGCGTAAGCTGCGCATCCATTTTCATCGATTCATGCAGCGGGTCCACGCCGAACTCACCGACCTGGAGGGCGAGGCCAACCCCCTGCAGATCATTGCCGAGGGGCTGGCGCAGGAGGCGAGGGTGCTCTGCTTCGACGAGTTCTTCGTCTCCGATATCACCGACGCCATGATCCTCGGTGGCCTTATGGAGGCCCTGTTCGAGCGCGGTGTTACCCTGGTGGCCACCTCAAATATTGTCCCCGACGAGCTCTACAAAGATGGGCTGCAGCGGCAGCGCTTCCTGCCCGCCATCGAGCAGGTGAAACGCCACACCGAAGTGGTGAATGTCGATGCCGGTGTCGATTACCGCCTGCGCGCCCTGCAAAAGGCCGAGCTGTACCACACGCCGCTGGACGAAATGGCCAACGAGAGCCTGTTGCGCAGCTTCGAGAGCCTGGCGCCGGAGGCCGGCATGCAATGGGAAAGGCTGGAGATCAACGGCCGTTTCCTGAGCAGTCGCTGGGTGGCGGATGACGTGGTGTGGTTTGAGTTCGCCGAGCTCTGTGACGGGCCGCGCAGCCAGAACGACTACATCGAGATCGCCCGCATCTACCACGCGGTGCTGTTGGGCAATGTGCCGAAGATGGGTGTTGCCAGCGATGACCAGGCGCGTCGCTTTATCAACCTGGTGGACGAGTTCTACGACCGCAACGTCAAGCTGATCCTGTCCGCGGAAGTGCCAATTCTCGAACTCTATTCCGGTGGCCGTCTGGAGTTCGAGTTCCAGCGCACCCAGAGCCGCCTGCAGGAAATGCAGTCCGAAGAGTACCTGGCCCGTTCCCACCGCGCATAGCCGCGAGCGCTAGAGTTTGTGGGCCTTGGGCCAGCGCCTCTTCAGGCAAATCCACTGGTCGGGCTGTTCGCTGATCCAGGTTTCGAAATGGTGGTGCACCGCCTCGGTCATGGCGATCGCCTTCTCGTCCGTGCTGCCACTGTCCGGCACCGGGATCGGTGCGTACAGGGTGACCCGGTAGCGCGCTTTGCCGAGCCGCTCACCGCGAATGGGCAGCACGGCGCTACCCGTCTTCAGCGCCAGCCTGGCCGCGCTGGTATTGCTCAGGGCGTCGCGACCGAAGAAAGGCACCAGGGCGCCGGTGTCGAGGCGGGTATCCATGGCCATGCCGATGGAGCGGCCGGCGTGCAGTTCCTTGAGCAATGGTCTTACACCCGCATCGGTGGGTACCAGTTTGACCCCGAAGGACTCGCGCAGCTTGAACATCTGCTCGCGCAGGGCGGCGTTTGATTCCGGCGCATAGATCACGCTGACTTCCAGGCCCATGTCCAGCACGATCAGGTTGGTAACCTGCCAGGGTCCAACGTGGGCCGATACAAATACGGCGCCGCCGGCATCCAGCGCCGCGCGTGCCGCGGGATCGACGATAAACTCTATGCGCCGGTCGCGCTCTTCCCAGATCTGCCCCAGCTTGATCAGCTCGGCGGCAGATTTGCCAAGGCTGCGGAATATCCCGCGCACTTTTTCATCGCGCCAGGCCTGGTCCCGGTCCGGGAAGGCGATGGAGAGGTTGATGTCGGCCTTGCGGGCCTTGTCACCGTAGGGGCCCAGCCAGCCGAAAAGCGCCGCACCCCAGGCGCTGGCGCGCTCCGGCGACAGCCTGTCCAACAGCCAGAACACGGTATTGAATATACGCGCTTCCAGCCACTGCACGCAGCGCCCCAGCCAGGGCCAGGCTCGGGCTGCGCGCTTGGGTACCAGGTAGTACTCGGGCATGGGCGCGAGCGTGTAGTGTCTCAGGCCTGTTGCGCGGGTCGCTTTGCGTCTGCGTCGGGCAGCGTGCCAAACACGTGGTCCCAGAGCGGGGAACTCACGCCGTAGCGACCGCCTTCGCCAGAAAAGTGGTGCTTGAGATGGTAGTGCTTGAGGTACTTCGCCAGCGGGCTGCGCATCGGGAAGTGATGGGTGGCGTAGTGAATGTAGTCGTAGCACAGGTAGCCGATTATGAAGAACGCAAAAAACGGCTGTAGCCACGGCTGCGGTATCGCCAGCCCGAACAGCAGGTACAGGGCTGCCATGATCGGCACGCCGCCGGCGGGTGGCATGACCAGGCGCGTCTTGTCCTTGGGATCGTGATGGTGGTTGCCGTGGAAAATAAACACGAACCACTTGCCGATGCGGCTCTTTGCCGGGAAGTGAAACACGAAGCGGTGCAGCAGGTATTCCGCCAGTGTCCAGGCGAATACACCAGCTGCCGCCATGGCCAGCAGCGCCCACAGGCCAAAGCCATGCACCGCCACGCTGCGCCACAGCAGCCACGCGGCCACCGGGCTCCAGAATACCAGTGGCGTAATCGGGTGTACGTGGGACAGTCGCTCGAGGGTGTCGTTCTCGAACAGTCGGATGGACTGGTGCTCAGTCTTGGGCTGGGCGTTTTGTTGCGTATCAGGCTGCATAGCTGTCTATACCGGAATCGTTCCTGGCCGGATTGGCAGGCGCGGAGTTTTTCTGTTTGTCCCAGAAGCGCTTTGAAGCAAACCAGTCTTGCGGGTGCTTGCGAATCCAGGCTTCGAAATGTTGATGGACTTGGGCGGTCATATCCACTGCCTGCTCGTTTTCGCTGGCGTCGGGGTCGCTCGCCCGGATCGGCTCGTGGAAGGTGACCCGAAACCTCGCATTGGCCAGGCGTTCAACCTGCACCGGCACCAGGTCACAGTTGAATTTCAGTGCCAGCTTGGCTGGCATCAGCGTGCTCAGCTTGTCGCGGCCGAAGAAGGGTACGGGAGAGCCCTCGTCGATGCGGCGGTCCATGACAGCACCCGCGGTGCGGCCCTTCTTCAGCGCGCGCATCAACAGGCGCGCACTGTTGTCCCTGGAAAGCAGCTCGCAGTTGAGCGCCAGGCGGCTGTCGGACAGCATCTTGTCAAGGTAGGGATTGGTCGGCGGCGAATACAGGCTGGAGTTGGGCATGCCCAGTTTGGCCATGGCCGAGCAGACGACTTCCCAGTTACACACATGAGCGGTGGCGACCACGCAGGGGCGCGAGAAATCAGGTTGCTTTACCACGATGTCCAGGCGCTCGTCTTCGGCAAGAATGGTCGCCAGATGGGGGTATTCGCCCAGTACCCGCCCGGCAGCTCCCCAGGCATCGACCACCAGGGCGTCGAGCGCTGCATCGTCCAGCTCTGGAAAGGCAGTGGCGAAATTGTTGCGGTAGATCGCCGTCTTGCGCTTCATGCGCGGCCCGATCAGGCGCCCCACCCGACGTCCCAGGCGTGAGGAGAAATCCACCGGTAGCAGCGTGAACAATTTCGCCAGCACCCACACCATGGCAAAGTCGAGTCGCCACAGTGCCCTCTGCAGGCGAGGGTGACGGCGCGCAATCTTGCGTAGCGGGCTACCAATGATGAATTCAGCCATGGTTGCTGGTCTTTCCCGGCACTAAAGCCTGGTCACTGTGTCATGGAAAAGTGGAACTAAATCAACCGCTTATTATAGCGAAAAGGCATGCCTCGCGGGCTGCCAATTTCGTGTCAAAGTGCCGTATTGTCCAGTGTCAGCAGGCCGTCGTGAAGGCCGATTTGCGGCGACCAGCCGGTGGCCTCGCTGATGGCCCGATTGTCGGTCACCCAGTTGTCGAAGCGCAGTTCCCGCAGCTTGGGTGGCGTGAGCATGGCGGGTTTGCCGGTCAGCCGCCCCAGGCCCAGACTCAGTGCCGCGACTGCATTCAGCAATGGCGCCGGTACCTGCCACAGACGAACCTCGCGGCCGTATACCGTGCCGGCTATGGTGGCCATTTCGCGCCAGTTGTAGCCACCGCTTTTTTCATCCCCCAGCTCGAATACCTGGCCTGCCGCTGCCTCGCCATCCAGGCAGGTCGCGATTGCTTGCACCAGGTCGTCAACGTGCAGCAGCGAGGTGCGCGCCTCGATGCTGCCCGGCACCAGGGCAATGCCGCGAGCCATCCAGTCAAAGATGGCGCGCATTTCCTCGTCACCTGGGCCATAAATGGCTGGCGGCCGCAGCACTACCCAGTCCAGGCTGCTGGCCTTCACCAGCTCTTCGCCGGCGCGTTTGCTGCGGGAATACCAGGACAGCTGCGGCTCTCTCGCGGCCAGCGACGACACATGGATGATTCTTGCCCCCGGCGCTACAGAGCCGGCTGCGGTCAACACAGCGCGGGTACCCTCGCAGTTGGAGACCAGGAAATCTTCGGCTTTGTTGCCGCGCACCACGCCGGCCAGGTGGATTACGGCGTCGGCACCGCTCAGCAGCTGCTGCAGGGCGTCCGGCGTTTGCAGGGAGCCGGTGACGGTCTCGATACTATCCGGGAGCCGGCTGGCCTTTTGCGGGCTGCGCAGCAGTGCGCGCACGCTATCGCCGCGCCCGAGAAGATGGGCGCAGAGGCGTTGTCCTATGAAGCCTGTCGCGCCGGTCAGCGCAACCAGTCTGGCCACTCTGGCGCCGCTTTAGGCGGTGGCTACCCTGAGGCGAACTTCCTCGGCCACCGCGTTGAGGCGCTCATTGTCATGGGCGGCAATGAAGTCCTGGCGTGCCTTGGAGCGCGACAGCTTGCCTGAAGAGGTCCGGGGCAGCGAGTGGGGTGCTACCAGTTCAACGTAGCAGTCGAGGCTCAGTTCCATGCGCACCAGGGCGGTGAGGCGACGCACCAGGTTATTACGCTTGTTGGGGTCGGTTTCACGACACTGGACCACCAGGACACAGAGCTCGTCGCCCTCATGGTCCGGAGCGGAGAAAGCGAGGGCATCGCCCACCCGTACTTCCGGCTGGGACTCAGCGATGTGCTCGAGATCCTGCGGCCAGATATTGCGGCCGTGGATGATGATCAGGTCTTTCTTGCGACCGGTGATAGTGATAATGCCGTCGGCCAGGTAGCCGATATCACCGGTATTGAGCCAGCCGTCTTCGCACAGGGCGTGGCTGGTCTCTTCCGGCAGTCCGAAATAGCCTGACATGACGCTGGGGCCGCGCAGGTAGATGACACCGCTGTGCCAGTCCGGCAGCGCCTTGCCATCGTCGTCGCGTACTTCGACGTCGAAGCCTGGCAGCGGATAGCCGCAGTTGACGAAGTGGCGGCCGCGGCCGCTGTTTTCTGACTCTTCCAGCAGCACCGCTTCGTGGTGGTCTGCCAGGTGGTCGCTGTCGATATGGTGGGTGGTGAAGCCGGTGTTGAGCGGGGAAAAGCTGATCCCCAGGGTGCACTCGGCCATGCCGTAGCAGGCCAGGAAGGCGCGACGGTCGAAGCCGCAGGTCTCCAGCATGTCGGCAAAGTGCTCCAGCGTCTGCGGCCGGATCATCTCGGCGCCAATGCCGGCCACGCGCCAGCTAGAGAGGTCGTACTGCTCGAGATCGGCGGGCCGAACCCGGCGCGCGCACAGGTCGTAGCCGAATGACGGCGCAAAGGAAATCGTCGCGCGGGTCTTGGTCATCAGGTTGAGCCACTGGCGCGGGCGCATGGCGAACTCGCGGGTGTCCAGGTAGTCGATGGATACCTGGGCGGACATGGGTACCAGCACAAAGCCGACCAGGCCCATGTCGTGGTAGTAGGGCAGCCAGGACATCATGCGATCGTCGGAGCCCATTTCCAGACCCTGCATGATGGCCTGCAGGTTGGCCATGGCAGTCTGGTGCTCGATGACGACGCCACGCGGGAAGCGGGTGCTGCCCGAGGTGTACTGGATGTAGGCGATATCGGTGGGCTTCACCTCCGGCAGCGCCAGGCCGGTATCGGGCAGGGCGTGGAAGGCTTCCGGCTCCTCGACCATGCGAATGGCCAGGTCTTCGCTGGCTTCCTGCAGGAAAGGCAGGTAGCCCTCGGAAGCGACACCAATGGCGGCATCGCTGGCTTCCAACAAGCGCTGCAGCTGGGCAACGTAGGCGCTGTGGGCGCCGACCTTTACCGAGGCAGGCAGGGCAACGGGGATCAGGCCTGCATACTGGCAGGCGTAGAAAAAGCGAATGAATTCGGGGTCGGTTTCAGCAACCAGAGCCACGCGGTCGCCCTTGTGCAGGCCGAGGCCCAGCAGCTTACGCGCCAACATCTGCGACTGTTGGCGCAGGTCAGCGTAGGAGATGCTGGCATAGATTTCGCCGCGACCGGTATAGAAATTAGAGCCGGTCTCGCCCTGGGCCGCGTAGTCGAGCGCATCGGTGAGCGTCTCGAAATCTGCCGCGCGATAGGCCAGGTCGTGGTGCGTCGGCGTAGCGTTAGGTTGCAAAAATGAATCCCCCTCATTTTTGGCGGATCTACCGCCAGCGCATCAACTCCCGGTCACCTGACTCAGGTCAACAGCGCAAAATCAAATAAGGCCCCTCAACTCTTTTCCCGGACTATTCCGGAAGAGTTGAAGACCGTTCCTGCCCCCAAATGGTCTCCGGCGCTGATGCGGCCGCTTGATCACCGTTCGAAACCGATGTGTACAACCGCTTGCGTCATGCTCTCAGGCCTTTTGTTATTCTCACCCGATAGGCGAAAATGGTAGCACCGATAACACTGTAACTTATAGGTAATAATACCAATCGAACCGGTCATGGCGGTGGCCAAATTGAGGGGTTTTTCCGGTGATTCGTCTAATAACGGGTTGCTGTTGCATGCCGCTACCCAAACCCTCTTCCGAAAACCCCGCCTCGCGGTCGACGGCAGGACGCAACTATATGTTATTTAAGCCCTTTTTGCCACACCCTTTGGTTGGCGAATAAATCGGGGCTATACTGCGCGCCCCACGCCTTCCGAGTACCGAGTAGAAAATCCATGAACGGCCAGAGCGCCGCGTCCATCCGCCTGGAGACGCTGGAAACCCCGTCACAGCTTCGCGATTTCCTGGCGCTGCCTCATCGTCTATACGCTGAAGACAGCGCCTGGATTGCTCCGCTGACCCTTGAGCAGCGCCAGCGCTTCTCGCCAAAGAACCATTTTTTCCAGCATGCACGCTGGCG
>JAAUXY010015659.1_pt1 | contig 24505 bp, 17 predicted proteins | sample 7278121 | NCBI WGS metagenome assembly JAAUXY01 (sample SAMN14350117, study PRJNA611818) | marine sediment metagenome | isolation source: surface marine sediment (1.8m) | place: French Polynesia: Moorea | collected 2018-08 | reverse complement strand
CCTCGTGTCCTCGCCGAAGCTCCCGATGTACTGCATGAGCGCATCGGTTGACTCTCCAGACGTCCGGACGATGGGCCAGTCGCTGGCGAAACCGCGAATCACCGCCGGCTCTCCGGCCGCCTTCAGCTCCTCGAAGCGCGCGGTGTCGACGTCCTGCCATTCACGGATCGGCGCCGTCACGGTCAGGCGTTCGGGTCGGCCGGGTATGCCGCCTTGAACGCATCGAGCTCGTTGCAGGCGTCGACGATGCCGACGAGCGTCGGGAAGTCGTCAAGCGGCACGTTGAAGCGGCGGGCGTTGTAGGTCTGCGGCACGAGGAAGCAGTCGGCCAGCGTTGCCGAGTCGCCGAACACGAAGCGGCCGTCGGCGGAGTTTTCCTCGGCGAAGATCTCAGCCGAGCGAAAACCCTCGTGGATCCAGTGCGCATACCAGGCGTTGAACTGCTCGTCCGTGGCGCCGAGCGGACCCTTGAGGTACTTGAGGACGCGCAGATTGTTCAGTGGGTGAATGTCGCAGGCAATGCCGAGGCAGAAGGAGCGAACGGCCGCACAGTCGCGCTCATCGGCGGGCAGCAGCGCGATATTCGAGTGCGCTTCCTCGAGGTACTCGAGTATCGCCATCGACTGTCCGGTCGCGACTTCGCCGTCATCGTAGTACGGGACGAGGCCCTGCGGGTTCATCGTCCGGTAGTCGTCGCTCATCTGCTCGTCCTCACCGGGTGCGAGCGACACGGGTATCGACTCGTAGTCGATGCCCTTCAGGTTCAGCGCGATGCGCACGCGGTAGGCGGCCGACGAGCGCCAGTAGTCGTAGAGTCTCGGTTTAGCCGTCATATTTCTCGACGACGTGGTCGATGGCACCGAAGATCGAAGCGCCCGCGGCGTCGTGCATCTCGATTCGCACGCGGTCGCCGAAGCTAAGGAACGGCGTCGACGGCTTGCCCGCGTTGATCGTCTCGATCATGCGAATTTCCGCGATGCATGAGTAGCCCACGCCACCGTCGGCGATCGGCTTGCCCGGGCCGCCGTCGAGCTTGTTGGAGATGGTGCCCGAGCCGATGATCGCGCCCGCTGCGAGCGGCCGCGTCTTCGCCGCATGCGCAATGAGCTGACCGAAGTCGAAGGTCATGTCCACGCCGGCGTCCGGCTTGCCGAATGCCTCACCGTTGAGGAAAGAAAGCAGCGGCAGGTGCAGTTTTCCATCCCGCCAGGCGTCGCCGAGTTCATCGGGCGTAACGGCAACCGGCGAGAAGGCGCTCGACGGTTTCGACTGGAAGAAGCCGAAGCCTTTAGCGAGTTCGCCGGGGATAAGGTTGCGCAGGCTGACATCGTTGACGAGCATGACGAGTCGAATGTAGCTGGCTGCATCCGCCGCGTCGACACCCATCGGGACGTCGTCGGTTACGACCGTGACCTCGGCCTCGAAGTCGATTCCCCAATCCTCGCTGGCCGCGAGGATCGGTTCACGCGGGCCGACGAAGGAGTCCGAGCCGCCCTGGTAGATCAGCGGGTCGGTCCAGAAGCTTTCGGGCATTTCGGCGCCGCGCGCCTTGCGGACCAGCTCGACGTGATTCACATACGCCGAGCCGTCGGCCCACTGATACGCGCGCGGCAACGGCGATGCACAGTCGTCCTCGCGGAACGCGTCGCCGTCGCCTTCGTCGAGCCTTGCGGCGATCGCAGCGAGGCCGGGCTCGGCGGCGCTCCAGTTGTCCAGCGCCGCCTGCAGCGTCGGGGCGACGTCGGCCGCCGGCAGGCAGCGTTGCAAGTCCTTCGAAACAACGACGAGTTCGCCATCGCGGCCCTTGTTGAGTGATGCAAGCTTCACTTGACGTCCCCCGTGAACTCGAGCTCGTGCAGCCAGGCCGCATGCCGCGGCGCTTTCTTGGTCTCGCTCCACTCCTCGAGCATCGCCGGCGCGACGCGCTTGAGCTCGTCAATCTGCTCTTGCGTCTGCGTGTTGGCAACCAGCTCCAGCCGGTGCCCGTTCGGGTCGAAGAAGTAGATGGACTGGAAGATGCCGTGGTTTGTCGGACCAACGACGTCGAGACCTTCCGCCTCGACCTGTTCCTTGGCGGCGAGCAGGGCATCGTAGTCCTCGACCTCGAAGGCAATGTGCTGCACCCACTCGGGCGTATTGTGATCGCGATCCATGTCCGGCTTCGTCGGCAGCTCGAAGAATGCGAGCACGTTACCCATACCGGCGTCGAGGAAGACGTGCATGTAGGGGTCCGGCTCTTTCGTCGAGGGCACGCGGTCCTCGGCAAACGCGACCGTGAACTCCATGTTGAGCACGCGCTGGTAGAACTCGACCGTCTCTTTCGCGTCCTTGCAGCGATACGCCACGTGGTGGATGCGCTTCAGTTTCACGATTTCGCCCCTTGCTCCTCGATGACACCGCGCGCAAGCTGATCGCGCTCGATCGATTCGAACAATGCCGTAAAGTTGCCTTCGCCGAAACCTTCGTCTTTCTTGCGTTCGATGAACTCGAAGAACGTCGGCCCAACCATGTTGTTCGAAAAGATCTGCAGGAGCAATCGCGGATCGTCTTGTTCGGTCGTGCCGTCGAGCAGGATACCGCGGGACTTGAGTTCGTCGACGGGTTCGCCGTGGCCCGGCAGGCGCTCCTCGAGCATCTGGTAGTACGTGTCCGGCGGTGCCGTCATGAACTCCATACCGCGTGTCTTGAGGCGGTCCCAGCATTCATAGAGGTTGTCGCAGGACAGGGCGATGTGCTGAATACCCTCGCCGTTGAAGGCCATCAGGTATTCCTCGATCTGGCCCGTGCCCTTCGAGGCCTCTTCGTTCAGGGGAATGCGGATCTTGCCGTCCGGGGCCGTCATCGCTTTCGAAAACAGGCCGGTGTATTCGCCCTTGATGTCGAAGTAGCGAATCTCGCGGAAGTTGAACAGTTTCTCGTAGTAGTCCGCCCAGTACTCCATGCGGCCGCGGTAGACGTTGTGCGTCAGGTGATCGATTTCTACAAAGCCGCAGCCTTCCGGGTGTCGATCGACGCCGTCGTAGAACTCGAAGTCGATGTCGTAGATCGTGTTGCCTTCGGTGTAGCGGTCGATCAGGTACAGCGGTGCGCCACCGATGCCCTTGATTGCCGGCAGGCGGAGTTCCATCGGGCCGGTCGGGATATCGATCGGCTGTGCGCCGAGTTCGAGCGCGCGCGCGTACGCCTGGTGCGCGTCCTTGACGCGAAACGCCATGCCGCAGGCCGCCGGCCCGTGTTCCTGCACGAAGTAATCCGCGTGGCTCCCGGGCTCGTTGTTGAGAATGAAGTTGATACCGCCCTGGCGGTACAGAGTTACGTCCTTCGAGCGGTGTCGTGCAACGGCCTCGAAGCCGAGGACGTGAAATACCGTCTCGAGGAGCTTGGGGTCGGGAGCCGCGAACTCGACGAACTCGAAGCCGTCGAGGCCCATCGGGTTTTCAAAAAGGTCAGCCATTTCTCGCTCCGGATATGCATCTAGGTTGTCGACAGTATGCGCGTTTTATGGGGGTCATGTGCCCGCAATAGGGCAGAAAGACCCAAATTGTGAAACAATCAACCCGAAAAGTTACATCAGACGGGAGAAATGCCCATGAAGCTGACGAGCGCCGACCGTCGCCTGCTGGCGCTGCTGCAGACAGACGTTACCCGCAACCAGGCCGACCTCGCCGAGGAGGCGGGCATGTCGCGCACCTCCTGCTGGCGCCGGATGCGCGAGCTCGAGGAGGCAGGCCTCATTCGCCGCAAGGTCGCGCTGCTCGATCCCAAGCTCGCGGGCTTCAATATCGAGGTGCTGTTGTTCGTCGCAATGACGGAGCACACGGACGAGAATCGCCGGGACTTCGAACGTCACGTGCAAGGGCTGCCGCAGGTGCTCGAGTGCTTCTCGGTGTCCGGCGATCGCGACTACATGCTGCAGGTCATCGCACCGGACATGGACAGCTACACGAGTTTTCTCAACACCGAGGTGCTGCCACACCCGGCCGTGCGCTCGGCAAGTTCGACCTTTGTGTTGAAGCGCGTGAAGTACTCGACGGAACTGCCGCTGTAGGTCCGAATGCGGTTATCGGGGCCTGAAGAGGGTTGTCGTGTTTGTAGGAGCGGCTTCAGCCGCGATCGGGCCTGAAGGCCCTCCTACAACCGCTCCTACGCACTGGTCTCCATGCGCAGACCGGAACGTATGTGATCCACGTCAGTCTAAAAACGTGCGCTGGGTCACAGTTCCCACTTCACTGTGAGTCTGTTGTTTTTGTTCCACAACTGACGCAATCGAGTGACGGCGCGGGTTCCGGCCGTGTTGTCGGGACACCAGTGGACGCGCCGCAACATGGCCTTTACATAAATTTGAGGACCTCGTCACCGACGGCTTACTCGCCCGATTGATATCCCTGTGCGTGTTGTTGAACGCGTTGGGGGACGCGAGGGAGTCAGTTATGAAAGTATTTTTTGCTCTGGGTGCCGCATTATTCCTGTTCGGCTGCGCGCCATCACAGACACTCGAGGAACTCGAGGCACAGGCGGCAATTACCGGAGACTGGTCAGCCGTCGAAAAGCGCGAGCGCATCATGGCGCGGCGTGACGCGCGCCGTCCGCCGTCCTGCCCGGCCGGCACGATGAGTTACTGTGAATCGTCCATCGGCCAGCTGCGCTGTGCGTGTGTCGACAAGAGCACGATGCGCGCCGCGATCGGGCAGCGCTAGGTTGTTCGTCGCTACTGGTTCGTCGTTGAGGTAGCCAACACAATCGAACGTGCCGGGATGTGCACGTTCCTCTCGGGCACGGTGAATCCGTCAACCGTGCTCGAGAACACCACGCGCCACTCGCGCGCGGGTTCGATCGCCGGCAGTTTGAAGTCCATTCCTTCCCGCCAGCCATTGATCAGCATCGCGAGCGCGATGTAGTCAGAGCCGCTCCCGCGCTCCATCAACAACTTCGTGAAGGCGCGCGTGTCCTGCCAGTGTTCGGGCTTGCGGACGCTGCCATCGGGATTCAGCCAGTCGATCGTCGTCCGCCGACCGGCGTGTTCGATGCCGTCGTGGATATAGTCGTGGATGCGGAGCAGCGGCAGCTCGCGACGCAGCCAGATCAGGTCGCGTACCGTGTCCGCAAACTCGGCGTCGTGTTCCAGTCTCGTCCAGTCGAGCCAGCCGACCTCATTGTCCTGTGCATAGGCATTGTTGTTGCCGTTTTGCGTGTTGCCGAACTCGTCACCCGCGAGCAGTAGCGGTGTGCCCTGCGACAGCAGCATCGTCGCGAGCAGGTTCAGCCGGTGCTGGCGCCGGAGGAGCAGCACCAACGGATCATCGGTCGGTCCTTCGACACCGTAGTTCATGCTGTAGTTGTGCGCGTGGCCGTCGCGATTGTCCTCGCCGTTCGCTTCGTTGTGGCGCTGCTCGTAGGACACGACGTCGGCCAGTGTGAAGCCGTCGTGGCTCGTGATCTTGTTGATGCTGGCGGCAGGCGGGCGTTCGTTGTGCTCGAACAGGTCCGATGATCCGTGCAGGCGATGCGCGAGCTCGGCGCCCGAGTCGGGATCACCGCGCCAGAAACGCCGCACGGAGTCGCGGAAGCGGTCATTCCATTCGGCCCAGCCCGGCGGGAAGTTGCCGACCTGGTAACCGCCAGGGCCCGGGTCCCACGGTTCGGCGATGAGCTTGCACTGCCGAAGCATCGGGTCGCCGGCAATCAGGTTCAAAAGCGGGTGTTCGCGTGAGAAACCGTCGGCATGACGCCCCAGGATAGAGGCAAGGTCGAAGCGAAACCCGTCGACTCCCATTGTATTGGCCCAGTAGCGCAGCGAGTCGAGAATCAGCTGCTGGACGATAGGGCTATCCGCATCAATCGTGTTGCCGGTTCCCGAATCGTTGACGTACCGCGAGCGGTCGTTCGGCTCGAGCCGGTAGTAGGCCAGGTTGTCGATGCCGCGGAATGACAGAGTTGGTCCGCGGTGGTCGCCTTCCCCGGTGTGGTTGTAAGCAACGTCGAGAATCACCTCGAGACCGGCGTCGTGGATACAACGCACCATGTCGCGAAACTCCATTAACGGGTCGCCGGCCGCGTAGCGGTTCATCGGCGAAAAGAAGTTGATGGAGTTGTAGCCCCAGAAGTTCCTGAGATCGCGCACGGCGAGATGATGCTCGTCGATGAACGCATGAATCGGCATGAGTTCGACCGACGTGATCCCGAGCGAGCGCAGGTAGCCCAGCACCTCGCGATTCGTCAGGCCAACGAACGTGCCTCGTTCGCGCTCCGCAACGGCCGGGTGCAGCATCGTGTAGCCGCGCACGTTGGCCTCGTAGAAGATCGTATCCGACCAGGGCACGCGCGGACCCCGCGGCAGGTCGTCGAGCGGTCCGCAGACGACGCTCTTCGGCACGAACGCGGCACTATCGAGATCGTTGTGGCCGAACACGGCATCGTGCCAGTGAAATTCGCCGTCGAGCCGGCGCGCATACGGGTCGATTAGCAGCTTCGCAGGATTGCAGCGCAGCCCGGCGTCCGGTTCGTTCGGCCCGTGCACACGATAGCCGTAGTGCTGTCCGGGACCTATACCGGGTTTGAAGCCGTGCCAGACGTCGTCCGTACAGGCGGGCAGGTCGTGGCGCTCGAGTTCATGGCCGACGTCATCGAACAGGCAAAGCTCGATGCGTTCCGCGACCGCTGAATAGATCGCGAAATGGACGCCGTCGGCGTCCGCCGTGGCGCCGAGGGTATCGGCTCTTCCGATTTCCATCAGTTAGAGTTGAGTTCGACCGGCTCGAGCTGCCAGATGCCTTCGTTGTAGTCAGCCATCGTCCGGTCCGTCGAGAACCGGCCCGACGCTGCCGTGTTCAGGATGCTCATGCGTGTCCACGCCGTGCTGTCCTTCCAGACGTCGTTGGCACGTTGCTGCGCATCGACGTAGCTCGCGAAGTCGGCCGCCGTCATCCACGGGTCGGCGGGCTCACGAATCGCGCGGATGACCGGGTCGAGCACGCCGGGCTCGAAGCGGTTGAAGTGGCCGCTTTCCAGCAGATGCATGACGCGACTGAAGTTCTCGTCGCCGTTGATAATCGCATTGGGGTCGTAGTGTCCACGGAGCTCCGCGATCTCCTCGACAGTCAGTCCGAACAGGAAGAAATTGTCTGCGCCGACCGCTTCGCGGATTTCGACGTTCGCTCCATCCAGTGTGCCGACCGTGACGGCGCCGTTCATCATGAATTTCATGTTGCCGGTGCCGGATGCTTCCTTGCCTGCCGTCGAGATCTGCTCCGAAACATCCGCGGCCGGGCAGATGAGCTCCATGGCCGAGACGTTGTAGTCGGGATAGAACACGAGCCTGAGTCGGTCTTCCATCAGCGGGTCGGAGTTAATGACACGTGCAACGTTGTTGATGCACTTGATGATGTCCTTCGCCATTACGTAGCCGGGCGCGGCCTTGCCGCCGATGATGATGGCCCGCGGCGCAAGGTCGTCGCCGTCACCGCGGCGAATCCGGTCGTACAGGTGAATCGCGTGCAGTACATTCAGGAGCTGGCGCTTGTACTCGTGGATGCGCTTGACCTGCACATCGAAGAGCATGTTCGTCGGAATGTGCAGGCCAGTCTTCTTCTCCAGCTTGCGCGCGAGCCGGACCTTGTTGGCAAGCTTCGCCTTGCGCCACGCCTTGTGGAACTCCTTGTCGTCCGCCAGCGACTTCAGCTGCTCGAGCTGGGTAAGGTCCGTAATCCAGCCTTCGCCGATCTTCCCGGAGATCAGCGTCGCGAGTTCATAGTTGCAGGCGTTCAACCAGCGTCGCTGCGTTACGCCGTTCGTCTTGTTGTTGAACTTCTCCGGCCACATCTCGGCGAAATCGCGGAACAGGCCTTCGGTCAACAGGCGAGAGTGCAGCGCGGCGACGCCGTTGACCGAGAAGCTGCCGACAATGGCGAGATAGGCCATCCGGATCATCGGGTCGGAGCCCTCCTGGATCAGCGACATGCGCGCGATGCGGTCGTTGTCGCCAGGCCAGCGATGGCTGATCTCCGTGATGAAGCGCGCGTTTATCTCGTAAATGATGTCGAGGAGACGCGGCAGCAGCCTGCGGAACATCGACACCGGCCACGTCTCCAGTGCCTCGGGCAGCAGCGTGTGGTTCGTATACGCCATGGTCTTCGACGTGATCGCCCAGGCCTCGTCCCAGCCCAAGTGGTGCTCGTCGATAAGCAGGCGCATCAGCTCGGCCACGGCGATGGCCGGGTGCGTATCGTTGAGCTGGAAGCAGTGCTTGTCGGCGAAGCCGGCGAGGTCCGGGCCGTTTTGCTCGATCCAGAAACGGATGATGTCCTGCAGGCTGGCCGACGCAAGAAAGTACTGCTGCCGCAGGCGGAGTTCCTGGCCGCCCTCGGTCGCGGCGTTCGGGTACAGCACCATCGTGATGTTCTCGGCTTCGTTCTTCGAGGCCACGGCGTCGGCGTAGTCGCCGGCATTGAACTCCTCGAGGTCGAATGCGTCAGTTGCAGCCGAAGACCATAGCCTGAGCGTGTTGACGATTTCGTTCTGGTAGCCGGGTACGGGAATGTCGAACGGAATCGCGAGCACGTCGTGCGTATCTTTCCACGCGTAGCGGGTCTCGCCACGCGTATCGATGTAGCTCGTCGTATAGCCGCCAAACTTGATCGTTTGCGCGAACTCGAAGCGCTCGATCTCCCACGGGAAGCCTTCGCGGAGCCACGCATCCGGTTCCTCGACCTGGTAGCCGTTCTCGATGCGCTGGTGGAACATGCCGTAGCGATAGCGGATGCCGTAGCCGATAACGGGCAGCGCCATCGTTGCGCAGCTGTCGAGGAAACAGGCGGCGAGCCGGCCGAGGCCGCCATTGCCGAGGCCTGTGTCGTATTCGCGATCGTAGATGTCCTCGAGTTCGAGGCCCAGCCTGCCGAGCGCGTCACGCGTAATGTCCTCGATGCCGAGGTTCAGGAGGGCGTTCCTGAGCAGACGGCCCATCAGGAACTCCAACGACAGGTAAGCGGTGCGGCGCCCGTCGTCACGCTCCTTGGCCATGCGGGTGCGTGCCCAACGCTCCATGAGGCGGTCGCGTGCCGCGTAGACAACGGCCTGGTACAGGAACGGCGACCGTGCCCGGATCGTGCGCCGACCGAGCATCCTGCCGAAGTAATGCGTGAAATCCTGGAGGATCGAATCGGCATCCATCGGCAATTCGGGCGCCTGAAGCAGCTCGATATCGCCGATGCCCGTGGTGTCGTCAGATCTTGCAGACATGCGTTTCTCCGGAGGGTCGCCTAGTCAGCGGCAGTCAGTATAAGGGTTGCGAGCGGTGGCAGGCACAGGTTCATCGAGTGCGGCCGGCCGTGGTGTTCTTCGTCGACCACGATCAGGTCGCCGGGGCCGACGCCGCTGCCGCCGTATCTCGCATCGTCCGTGTTTACGCCTACCCTGAAGGCGCGGCGATCGGGCAGGCCAATGCGGTAATGGTCCCGCGTCACCGGCGTGAAGTTGCTGATGCAGATGGCATAGCCGCCGTGGCGGTCGCGCCGTAGCCACGACAGTACACTCGCGTCGCGGTCGTTCCAGTCGAGCCATTCGAAGCCCGCGTCCGAGAAGTCGACCTCGTAGAGTGCGGGTGTCGATTTGTACACGGCGTTGAGATCGCGAATCAGGTTCTGCACGCCGGAGTGCGACGGGTACTCGAGCAGGTGCCAGTCGAGCGACTGATCGTGGTTCCACTCACTGCGTTGCGCAATCTCCGCGCCCATGAACAAAAGCTTTTTGCCCGGATGCCCGAACATCCCGGCGAGGTAGGCACGCAGGTTGGCGAACTGCTGCCAGTCGTCCCCGGGCATGCGGCCGATGAGCGAGCGCTTGCCATGCACGACCTCATCGTGTGACAGCGGCAGGACGAAGTTCTCGTTGAACGCATACACGAGCCCGAAGGTCATCTTGTCGTGGTGATACTTGCGGTTCAGCGGGTCCTCGCTCATGTAGGCCAGCGTGTCGTTCATCCAGCCCATGTTCCACTTGAACGTGAAGCCCAGGCCGCCCGCATCGACAGGTCGTGAGACGGCCGGCCACGCGGTCGATTCCTCGGCAAACGAGGTTGCACCGTGTGCGTGTATCTCCGTGTTCAGGCGCTTCAGGAATTCCACGGCCTCGAGGTTTTCGTTGCCACCGTGTTCGTTCGGAATCCACTCGCCGTCCTCACGGGAATAGTCCAGGTACAGCATCGAGGCGACCGCATCGACGCGAATGCCGTCGACGTGAAACTCGTCGACCCAGTACAGCGCGCTGCCGATCAGGTAGTTGACGACCTCGCGGCGGCCGAAATTGAAGATCAGTGTCCCCCAGTCGGCGTGCGCGCCCTTGCGCGGGTCCTCGTGCTCGTACAGGGCGGTGCCATCGAAACGCCCGAGCCCGTGCTCGTCCCGCGGGAAGTGAGCCGGCACCCAGTCGACGATGACGGCAATCCCCGCAGCATGGCAGCGATCGACCAGGTAGCGGAAGTCGTCCGGCGTGCCGAAGCGCCACGTCGGCGCAAACATGCCGATCGGCTGGTAGCCCCAGGAGCCGTCAAACGGATGCTCGGACACCGGCAGCAGCTCGATGTGCGTGAAGCCCATCTCTGCGACGTAGGGCACGAGTTCGTCCGCGAGTTCGCGGTAGTTCAGCCAGCGATTGCCTTCGTCGGCTTTGCGCCGCCAGGAACCCAGGTGGACCTCGTAGATGCTCAGCGGTCCGCCGAGCTCGGACTCGGCCGTGCGCGATCTCATCCACTCGTCGTCGGTCCAGTCGAAGCCGGCATCAAACACGATCGATGCATTGCCCGGCGGCGGTTCGAAGAAACTCCCGAACGGGTCGGTCTTCAGGGGCAGGAGGTGACCGTCGCGGTCCAGCACTTCGTACTTGTACTTGCTGCCATTACCGATGCCGGGCACGAATATCTCCCAGATGCCGTTGGCTGGATGCAGCCGCATGACGTGGCAGCGTCCGTCCCAGTTGTTGAAGTCGCCGACAACGCTGACCCGCGACGCATTTGGTGCCCAGACCGCGAAGCGCACGCCGTCGATGCCCTCCACGGTGCGCAGGTGCCCACCGAGCTTCGCGTAGATCTTCTTGTCCGAGCCTTCGCCCAGCAGGTAGCGATCAATGTCGCCCAGCGTGGTCGGGAAGCGGAACGCGTCCTCGACTGTCCACTTGTTGCCGTCGTGAAAGGTGATCTCGAACTGGTAGCGGCGTTTGCGCGCCGGCATCTCGGCGACGAACAGCCCCTTCGGATTGACCCGCTCCATATCACAGAGGTGGTCACCCTGTGTATCGACGAGTGCAACGCTCGCTGCCTCGGGCATGAACGCGCGCACGAAGCGGCCGTCGGGCGTTGCGTGCGGGCCGAGAATCGCAAACGGATTGTCATGGCGACCATCGACGACGGCGTTGAACTCGTCCTGGTGGCGTTTCAGGTCAGACGCTACGGAATTCATACATGAGCCTTACATAGTTGGTGGCCGCTGACGCCCAGTCGAAGCGGGCGGCCTTTGCGTTGTTCTTGATCGTTTGCCAGTGGAGCGGATCGTCGCGCCTGAGCTTCAGCGCCGAGTCCACGCATTCGACGAAGCCGTCCGCCTGTTCGAGCGGCGTGCGGCCGTCAAACACGAACCCGTTCACGCCGTCCTCGACTGTATCGTAAAGGCCGCCGACCCCGTGTACCACGCAGGGCTGGCCATTGCGCATCGCGAGCATCTGGCTGATACCGCAGGGCTCGAAGCTCGAGGGCATCAGGAACAGGTCGCCGCCGGCGTAGAGCACGTCGCCGAGTGCCTCGGAGTAGCCGTTGAAGTACACGAGGTTGTCGTTTGCGGCCGCGATGTCGATGAGTTGCTCCTCGTAGATCGCATCGCCGCTGCCGAGCAGCAGCAGCACGCCGCGGTCGCCGAGGTTGGCGAGAATATCCTCCAGCGCCGTGCTGCCCGACAGCGTCGGTTCCAGGAACAGCCGCATTTTCTGCGCGACGACCCGGCCAACGCTCGCAAGCAGGTGCAGCGGACGCCGTTTCGGCAGCCTCGCGATGCGGTCGAGCGCGATGTCGTGGACCTCCGCCGGCTGCCGGCTGTTCCACTGTTCCACCGTCCGCCTCGAGATATCGACGATCGACTGCCAGCCCGGCGGTTTCGCCGCCGTGCCGCGATAGTCGCAGCCATTGAGGATGCCAATGAGGCCGCTGTCCGCGCGGCGCCTGGCGAGATCGTCCTCGAGCCCCTCGCCGCCGATGAAGCCGGTTTCCTCGTCGCTCGGGTTGACGATCTCCTCGGCGTAGGTCGGCGACACGGTATTGACGCGGTCGGCGAGACGGATCGCGGCGGCCATCGGGTTAAATACGTCGTCGTCGGCCGGGTCGGCGACCAGCGCCGGGTCGACCTCGAGCTCAGGAAACCACGCCTTGAGCGACGACGCATTGCCATCCAGTGGGCGTTGACCCTGGTAGGACAGGTTGTGAATCGTAAAGACGGTCGGGATGTCGGCGAGCGACGGGTAGCTCGAGTCGAAGCGCCTGAGCACCGCGTACACACCAGCGTGCCAGTCGTGCAGGTGCACGGCGGCTGGCCGCTCGTCGCAGGCTTCGACATAGCTCGCCGCCGCTGAGCAATAGAACGCAAATTTGTCGCCATCGATTGCGTAGGGGCCGGTGGCTTCCTCGCCGTGGTACACGACACCCGGCTTGTCGGGCTGGAACAACGGGTGGTCGAGGACGATATTGCGCACGCCCGGCTCGGCACCCGGCACTTCCCAGGCCGTGACGCTATGCGTCTCGCCGCGGAAGCGCGCGTCGAAGTGGAACAGCCGTGTCGCGCCGTCGAGCTTGTGCAGGCTGCCGTACGACGGCGTTAGCACCGTCGTGGGCCAGTCGAGCCCGGCAAGCGCTGCGGGGAGATCGCGGATGACGTCTCCGACTCCGCCGACCTTCGCGCCAGGCAGAGCACCGTTCTCGGCCGCAATGAAAACAACGTCTCTGCTACTTATGACGCACGCCCCGGTCGATCAGCGAGTGAAGTGCAGCTGCTGGCCCAGCATGTCGGGGGTGACGAGCGTGACGCCTTTCTCGGAGACGCGGAAGCCGCGGGCGCGATCGGCGTCCTTGTCCACACCAATCTCGGTGCCGGCCTCGACCGTTGCGCCGCGATCAATGATGGCACGGCTGATCCGGCAGCCCTCGCCGATGTCGACGTCGGGCAGAATCACCGAGTCGGTCACCGACGAATACGAGTGCACCTTGCAGCGCGAGAACAAGAGCGAACCGCGCACGCTCGCACCCGAGATCACGCAATCGCCGGATACCATCGACTGGATGGCCTCGCCGCGGCGGTCGTGTTCGTCAAAGACGAACTTGGCCGGCGCCGTGTGCCACTGATAGGTGCGAATCGGCCACTTCTCGTCGTACATGTTGAGCTGCGGTGTGACCGAGACGAGCTCCATGTTGGCCTCGAAAAAGGCATCGATGGTGCCGACGTCCCGCCAGTAGGCCTGCTTGCCGGTATCGGGATCGCGAAACGGGTACGCGTAGACCCGGTAGTCCTTGATGATCGACGGGATGACGTTCTTGCCGAAGTCGTGGCTGGTCCCCGGCGTGTCGGCATCCTTGATGACCTGCTCGTACAGGAACTCGGTGTTGAAGATGTAGTTGCCCATCGAGGCCAGGCAGACATCGGGGTTGCCCGGCACCGGGTTGGGCTTTTCGGGTTTTTCGTCGAAGCCGATGATCCGGCCGTCCTCATCAACGGTCATGACGCCGAACTGGCCGGCCGCTTCCTCGAGCGGCACCTCTAGGCAGCAGATCGTCATGTCCGCATCCTTCTCTGCGTGATGAGCGAGGTACGGGCCATAGTCCATCTTGTAGATGTGGTCACCCGACAGGATCAGCACGTAGCTTGGTGCGTGCGTGCGGATGATGTCGAGGTTCTGGTAGACAGCATCCGCCGTGCCGCGATACCACTCGCCGCCGACGCGCTGCGATGCCGGCAGGATATCGACGAACTCGCGCTGCGAGGCGGTGAAGTTCGTCCAGCCCTGCACCAGGTGGCGGATCAGCGAGTGCGCCTTGTACTGGGTCAGGACGCCGATGCGGCGGATGCCCGAGTTGAAACAGTTCGACAGCGGGAAGTCGATGAGGCGGAACTTGCCGCCGAAGTACAGGGCAGGCTTCGCCCGCCACGCCGTCAGCTCGTGCAGGCGCGAGCCCTGTCCACCCGCAAGTATGAGCGCGACGGTCTCGCGCGTAAGTCGACTGACGAAGCGAAGGTCGTCAACCTGTTTGACGTCTGTCATCAAGCAGCTCCCGGCCGGATTCACGTACGGCTTTCGCTACATTCTGGCAGACTTCGTCGCCCAGTTGCGTGACAGATACACGCCAGCGCCAATTATTTGCCGAGGTGCCCGGCGTATTGATGCGCGCCTCGGAGCCCAGTCCGAGGAAATCCTGCATCGGCGCGATGACGAGCCGCGCGCGCGTCGACAGTGCCGCGCGGACGAGATCGAACGCGATCGTCTCCGGCGTGCCGTCCGTGATTTCGAGCACGGTCTCCTGCGTTGCCCGGATCTCTTCCTCGGAACGGATGTCATCGGGGCTGCCGTGGAACCAGCCGAGCGTCGTGTCGTTGTCGTGAGTGCCGGTGTAACAGATGCAGTTGTCACGCACGTCCTCAAGGCGGAAGCCCTCGTCCGTGACGTCGAACTGCAGCACGACCATGCCGGGGATGCTGCGATTGTCGCGAAGTTCCTCGACATCCGGCGTGATCACGCCGAGATCCTCGGCGACGATGGGCAGAGCACCCAGCGCCTCCTGCATCGCTTCGAAGATGGCGTCGCCCGGGCCGGGTTCCCACTGGCCGGTGCGGGCGGTCTCGGCATCGGCCGGGATGGCCCAGTAGCCGGCAAAACCGCGAAAATGGTCGATGCGCACCAGATCCGCCAGTTCGGCGGACGCCCGCAGCCGTTCGATCCACCAGTGATAGCCCGTCGCGGCGTGCTTGTCCCAGTCGTACAGCGGATTGCCCCAGAGCTGACCATCGTTCGAGAAGTAGTCCGGCGGCACCCCGGCCACGTGGCTCGGCTGGCCGTCTTCGTCGAGCATCAGGATGTCGCGATTGGTCCACGCGTCGGCGCTATCGAGCGCGATGTAGATCGGCATGTCACCGAACAGGGTCACGCCCGCCGCGTGCGCATAGTCCTTGAGGCGCTGCCACTGGTGATAGAACAGGAACTGGATGATCTTGGTGGCCTCGATCCGCGGCGCCTGTGCCTGCTCGAGCCCGGCGAGGGCATCGGCATCCCGATGCCGGTACTCTGCGGGCCACTCCGGCCACGGCCGTTCGCCATGGTCCGACTTGAGGATCCGAAACAGCGCGTAGTCGTGCAGCCAGTGCTCGTCGTGCTGTTCCAGGAAGCGCGCGTACTCGCTCTTGAGGGCGGCGTCGGCGCGATCTTCGAAGCGGCCGGCGGCGAGTTCGAGCAGCTTTGCCTTGATCGGAATCAGCGAGCCGTAGTCAACATAATCTGTCGGCAGGCGCGTCAGTTCCGAGGCCTCGTCCCGGCTCAGGAGTCCCTTGTCGATGAGATCCTCGATGTCGATGAGGTTCTTGTTGCCAGCGAAACTCGACAGCGGCTGGTAGGGCGAATCCCCGTAGGCGGTCGGGCCGAGCGGCAGGAACTGCCAGACCCGAAGGCCCCAAAGGCGCATACGATCAATGAACTCGAACGCCGCCTGGCCGATTTCGCCGATGCCGTAGCGGCCCGGCAACGAGGTAATGTGCAGGGACACCCCCGCCTGCCGCAGCGGTGGCAGGATGTACTCGTCAGCTTGCTTCTTCATGTCCCCACAGTCAGCGTCGGCGTGGTCAAGTCGCTGTTCAGCCACGCATTTTATTTTGCTCGCGCCACCCTCGGTTTTTTAGCGCAGCTTGGATTGCGAAAGTATCCAGCGTGTGGCGCCACCGCAAGAAATGCATACGTATTCAGGAAATGAATACGTATGCAGTCCGTTGCCCCGCGATTACGGCCTTCTTACTATGGTCGCGATATTCCAAGAATGCATTCCTTGCGGGGGAAACAAGATGGTAAAGAAAAAGCGCGAGAGCGCAGATACGCGCGCAGACGAGATTCGTCTCCAGGCCACGCGCAGAAGCTCCGTTTCGGTTGCCGTGGCGGCAGCTCTGACGGGTGCACTGGCCATGCCTGCCGTGACCACGGCGCAGGAAGTTACCGGGGACGAAGTTATCGAGGAAGTGATCACGACCGGCTATCGGTCCAGCCTCCGGAACGCCCTGATGATGAAACAGAATTCGGAGTCGATCGTCGAGGCCATCACGGCCGAGGACATCGGCAAGCTGCCGGATGCCAGTATTGCTGAATCGCTCGCACGCCTGCCGGGCCTGACGGCCCAGCGCCTCAACGGTCGCGGCCAGCAGATCAGCGTTCGTGGCCTCGGCCCCGATTTCACGACGGCTCTCCTGAACGGTCGCGAGCAGGTCACCACGGGTGACAACCGCGGCGTCGAGTTCGACCAGTACCCGGCCGAGCTCCTGTCGAGCGTCGTAATTTACAAGACCCCTGATGCATCGCTGATCGGTGCCGGCCTCGCCGGTACGGCGGACATGCGCACGGTTCGCCCGCTGCAGCACGGCCGCCAGACGATCGCGGCCAACCTGCGCTACGAGTGGACGGAGCTGGACGCGCTGAACGCCGGCTCGGCTGACGACGGTGTTCGCTACACGCTGGCCTACATCGACCAGTTCGCGAACGACACGGTCGGTGTCGCACTCGGTCTTGCACACATGTCCAACCCGGGCCAGGAAGAGCGTTTCAACTCCTGGGGCTACCCGACGGTAACGGACCCCGCGTCCGGTGACGACGCCGCGATTATCGGCGGTTCGAAGCCCTATGTTCGTTCGAGTGAACTCGAGCGCACGGGCGTCATCGGCGTACTCGAGTTCAACCCGACCGACCGCGTATCGACGTCGCTCGACATCTACTACTCGGAGTTCGACGAGACGCAGCTCCTGCGCGGCATCGAACTGCCGATGCAGTGGTCTGCTGCGCAGCTGCAGCCGGGCTTCACGGTCGACAACGGCTTCGTCAGCGACGGCCAGTTCAACGGCGTCGTCGGCGTCATGCGCAACGACATCACGGCCCGCGAAAGCGACCTGTTCGCTGCCGGCTTCAACGTCAACTTCGACTTAGGCGAGAACTGGGTCGTCGATGTCGATCTGAGCACCTCGCAGGTCGACCGTACCGACATCATCCTCGAGACCTACTCGGGCGCTCCGCAGTCGTCGGATCCGAACAACCCGCAGATCAGCGACAACCTGGCGTTCACGTCCAGCGGCACGACGGGCTTTGTGTTCGGTTCGAACCTCGACTACACGGACACGAGCTGGGTTCAGCTCACCAGCCCGCAGGGCTGGGGCGGCAACATCGTTCCGGGCGGCCAGCTCGGCTATGACAACCGGCCGACGATCGACGACGAACTGAACCAGTTCCAGACCTCTATCGAGCGTCAGTTCGGCGGCACCATCAGCTCGATGGAACTCGGCCTGAACATCGCAACGCGTGAAAAATCGAAGGTTGCCGACGAGTGGTTCCTCGCCCTGGCGAGCGGTGCCACGGAGGCACCGATTTCCAACCCGATCGGCATCACGGACCTGAGCTTCCTCGGCATTGACGGCATGGTCAGTTACGACCCGCTCGCCGAGATCGCAGCCGGCACCTACACGCGCACGCGCAACCCGAACGCGGACGTCGTGATCAAGAGCTGGGTCGTTGAAGAGGACGTCAACACGTTCTACGCGAAGTTCGGCCTGGACTCGGAGCTTGGACGCTTCCCGCTCACCGGTAACTTCGGCTTCCAGTACATGGACGTCGACCAGAGTTCCGACGCGTTGGCGGCAACCGGAGACGCGGGCCTCGTTGGCCAGTCCGGCGGCACGACCTGGAGCGAGTTCCTGCCCAGCCTGAACCTGACGCTGGACTTCAACAACGACACGTTCCTGCGCTTCGCCTACGCTCGCACGGTGGCCCGTGCCCGCATGGACGACATGCGTGCATCGCTGAACTACAGCTTCAACGATGAGCGCCGCACCGGCACGACGCCAGCCAGCGGTCCATGGGGCGGCGACGCCGGTAACCCGGAGCTGAAGCCCTGGGTTGCCGATGCGTTCGACCTGTCGGTCGAGAAGTACTTTGCCGACGGTGCCGGATACGTCTCGCTCGCGTACTTCTACAAGGACATCAAGGAGTACATCATCCCGGGCTTCCCGGTACTGTCCGACTTCACGGGCTTCCCGGTTCCGCCGGACACGATGCCGGATCCGATCACGGGTGATCGCCCGGTCGGCACCTTCGAGGGCTTCGTCAACCGGCCGGTCAACGGCGAGGGTGGCGACATCACCGGCATCGAGGTCGCGGTACAGCTCTCGGGTGAACTGATCCACAACTCGATCCGCAACTTCGGCCTGATCGGTAACTACTCCAACACGTCGAGCTCGATCGAGCCGGTACCTGGCGTAGAGATCCCGATCCCCGGTCTGTCTGAAGACGTGGCCAACGTCACCGCGTACTATGAGAACGACTCGTTCTCGGCGCGCGTGTCGAGCCGCTACCGTTCGGACTTCCTCGGTGAGGTCGGCGGCTTCGGCGGTGGTCGCTTCTTCAAGGACATCAAGAGCGAGACCGTGGTCGATGCCCAGCTCAGCTACAACGTCGGAGGCCGCTTCGAAGGCCTGACGCTGCTGCTGCAGGGCTTCAACCTGACGGACGAGCCGCTGACGACGTTCGCCGGTGACGGCCGCCTCGTGCTGGACTACCAGCGCTACGGTCGGTCCTACATGATCGGCGCTTCGTATCGCTACGAATAAGGTTTCTCCCCCGAGACCTTGGCCCCCGTCAGGCTCTGCCTGGCGGGGGTTTTTCTTTGCGGCCCTGTTCACGGGCCCGGGACGAACGTAAAGTCCGTATCGCTGGAGCTAGCTTAGTCAGGAGGCCTTGAGTGACCGAAGCGGGTCGCGTGAACAAGATCGTCATCGTCGGCGGCGGCACGGCGGGCTGGATGGCGGCCGCCGTGTTTGCGCGCGCGCTGGGCCCGCTGGTCGAGATCGAGCTCGTCGAGTCCGAGCAGATTGGCACCGTTGGCGTGGGCGAGGCGACGATTCCGCAGATCCGGCTGCTGCTCGGGCTGCTCGGCATCCAGGAGCGTGATTTCCTGAAGCACGTGCAGGGCTCGATCAAGCTCGGCATCCGCTTCAATGACTGGGGCCGCCTCGGTGATTCGTACATTCATGCCTTCGGCGCGATCGGCCGTCCGCTTGGCATGCTCGATTTCTACAACTACTGGCTGCGTGCGCGGCAGGAGGGCGGCGAGGGCGACCTGTGGAGCTATTCGCTCAACTCGGCGGCGTCTGATCTCGATCGCTTCGATGACTTCGAGAGCTTCGGCGATACGGGTTTGTCCGGCCTCGTGCGCGCCTATCACTTCGATGCCGGCCTCGTTGCGGGCTACCTGCGCAGCTACTGCGAACCGCTGCGTGTCAAGCGCACCGAGGGCATGATCGTCGACACCGAGCTTCGCGGCGAGGACGGCTTCATCGATTCCGTCGTGCTGGACAGCGGTGAACGTGTCGCCGGCGATCTGTTCATCGATTGCTCCGGTTTTCGCGGGCTCCTGATCGAGCAGGCCCTCGAGACGGGCTACGAGGACTGGACGCACTGGCTGCCCTGCGATCGCGCCGTCGCCGTACCCTGCACGTCGGTCGAGCCCCTGACGCCGTACACGCAGAGCACGGCGCGAACGGCCGGCTGGCAGTGGCGGATACCGTTGCAGCATCGCATCGGCAATGGCCACGTGTACTCGAGTGCCTATCTGTCCGACGACGAGGCAACGACGACGCTGCTCGACAATCTCGACGGCGAGCCGCTGGCCGAGCCGCGGGTGCTGCGCTTCACGACGGGCAGGCGGCGGCGAATCTGGAATCGCAACTGCATCGCACTCGGCCTCGCCAGCGGCTTCCTCGAGCCGCTGGAGTCGACCAGCATCCACCTCGTGCAGTCGTTCCTGCAGCGGCTGATCAACCTGTTCCCGGACGACGGCTTCTCGCCCGAGGTGATTGACGAATACAACCGCCAGTGTGCCTACGAATTTGAACGGGTGCGCGACTTCATCATCCTGCATTACCACGCCAACGAGCGGACAGACTCACCGTTCTGGATCGATCGGCGCGAAATGGAGGTGCCGGACTCGCTGACGGAGAAAATGACGCTGTTCCGCACCAGCGGCCGACTCGTCGAGGACGCCGAGGACCTGTTCAAGAATGTCGCGTGGCTGCAGGTGCTGGTCGGCCAGCACGTCATGCCGGGGCGCTATCACCCGATGGCGGACATCCTCAGCAGCGACCAGCTCACCCAGTTCCTGGGTAACATCAAGCATCTCGTTGCCGAACAGGCGAAGCGCTTTCCGTCGCACCGCGACTGGCTGAATCAGCACGCGCAGGCCGTCGAGGGAAGCTAACTCGTGAAAGCCCTGGAGCTGAAGGTCCCGCCGGTCGTTGTCTTCCTGCTGGCCGGCGCCGGGATGTGGCTGTGTGCCGAATGGCTGCCCGGGTGGTATCTCGACGTGCCCGGCATGTCACTCGCGGCCGCTGTGCTTCTCGTTACCGGCATCGCCATCGGCATAGCCGGTGTCGTGGAGTTCCGGCGCGCGCAAACGACGGTCCTGCCGCACGACCCGGAGCGGGCGTCAACGGTCGTCACCGGCGGCGTCTTTCGCTACACCCGCAACCCGATGTACCTCGGGCTGGTACTCGTCCTGGGCGCATGGGGCGCGAAACTCGGAAACGTCGCGGCGCTCGCCGGCCTGGCTGCGTTCATGACGTACATGACTGTTTTCCAGGTCAGGCCGGAAGAACGCATTTTGCTGGCCAAGTTCGGCGAGCCGTTCCGGGATTACATGGCATCCGTTAGGAGATGGATATGAGCAGACTGTGGTTGTTGTGTGTCTTGCTGATGTCGGCGCTGGCCAACGCGCAGTCACCGTATGCCGGCGAGCAGGAGCGAGAAATAAAGTCGCTATCCGGCAAGGAGATTGTGGCGCTCAGGAGCGGTGCTGGTATGGGCCTCGCGAAAGCTGCCGAGCTGAATGGCTACCCGGGTCCGAAACACGTGCTCGAACTCGCCGACGAGCTGGGACTAAGCGATGAGCAGCGCGAGAACACGAAAGCGTTGTTTGCTGAGGTCAAAGCCAACGCTGCGCAGCTTGGAGAGAAAGTGATCGCTGCTGAGGTACGTCTCGACCGTCTGTTCACAGACATGACGGTCGACGCGGAGTCACTCGAAAACGCATTGCAGGAACTCGGTGAGCTGAGAGCCAGGCTTCGTTACGTCCACCTTCACGCTCATGTTCGACAGGCCGCGATACTCCGGCCCGGGCAAATCGAGGCGTACACGCAGCTCCGCGGCTACGAGTAGTGCGTTAGAGGAGCGGCTTGAAGTTCAGCAGAAGCCGTTCATAGCCTGATCGCCCGACGCGGCTGTCGAGCACGGTCAGGCGCTCGACCCGCTTCGACAGCACCCGGAGTATCGAGCGCAGGACCAGCCGCGCGTGCGAGCGCCAGTGGCCGTCGCCAAGGTCATCGGCAATGAAGGCACACGCAGTCGCACCGATCATGGACGGCTTGCGCCTGAGTTCGTCGAGTTCATGCGGGCGTTCCGCAAGGCAGGCGAGGGCGTCCGCGATCAGGCTGATGGCGAGGTCGCGACCCTCAGCCAGCGCGAGGCCGGCGAAATTGCGCATGTCCGTTCGGTCGAGGGTGTCCTCGTGCCGGTCGATCTCGGCAAGCAGGCCGAAAAAGTCGTTGCCGGGTCGCAGCCTGGCACGGTCCAGCTGTCGATCGACGTACGCATCGACGGCCGCAACGCGGCGATTGTCCTCGGTGGCGCGCGGTCCCCAGCTGATCCATTCCTCGGCGTCGTCGACGGGCACGTTCAGCAGCAGCGCCAGCGCGCGCGATTCGATCGGGAGCGCGAACTCCGTGACGATCTCGGCGGAACCCGCGACGATGCATTCGTCTATCGTCTGCTGGGCAATGTTGCGGACCTCCGCTGCCATAAACGGATCGTTCGGCCGTGTGAATACCGGCATCAGGATCTTGCGATAGCGGCGCGACAAGGGAGTATCCGGATCGGCGTTGGCGAGTTTCAGCAGCCTGCCGAGCCTGCCGTCATTGATGTCGAAGCGCAGGTCGGCCGCGAGCTCGGGGCCGTTGATCGGATCAAGATGCTTGATGTTGTCCATACGTCAGCTCTCGTCACCGAGCAGGAACACCAGGGGAATATCGGCGCGCGCGCGCCACGCGTTCTCGTTGTGGCCGGCGCCGTCGAAACGGCGCGACACGAAGTCGTCTTCGCCGTAGCCGAGTTCCAGGAACAGCGCATCGACGAGACGCTGATGCTGCTCGTAGACGGCGTCGAGCTCGGTCGTGCCGTAGTCGAAGTAGAAGCGATGCTCGCCGGCTGCCGGGACGTTCTCACGCAGCCACGTGACGACCGCCTCTGTGTTGTCCGTGTCATTCGTCGACGGGCTGAGCGGCCAGTGCGTCGATACGCAGCCGGCGGCGACGAAGACGTCCGGATACTGCGTCATCGCATAAAGCGAGATCAGGCCGCCCATGCTCGAGCCCATGACGAAGGTGTCGTCGCGGCCGCTTTTCGTCCGGTAGTTGCCGTCGATGAACGGCTTGAGTTCCTCAACGATGAAACGCAGGTACTCGCGTGACAGCGGCTCACCCTCGATGGCATTGACGGCGCTCTGCTGTTCCTCGTTCGAAAGCACGTCAAAGAAAGCATGCGGAAGGTATTCGCGCCGGCGAAGGTCCGTGTTCCAGATGCCGACGACGATCGTGTTCTCGACCCGTCCTTCGTCGAGCAATGCCTGCAGCGCCACGTCAACGTCCCAGGCCTGTTGGTTCCAGGTGATCTCCTCGTTGAACAGGTTCTGACCGTCGTGCATGTACAGGACGGAGTAGTGCTCATCCGATTCGGCATAGCCGTCAGGCAGCCAGACATCCACGTGACGCGGCTTGACGTGCGCGGACGGCATGTCCGCGTGACGCATGATGTCCTGGTGGCCGAGCCTCAGTACCGCCGACTCGAACGGCGCGAGCTCCATACGCAGCGTGCCAATGCCGTTCTCGATGACCAGCCGCGCATAGCGTTCGCCGTACAGCCGCTCGTCGAGAGTGTAGCGCCCGTCCGTCAGGCCGAGCATCGGTACAAGCGTTTCCGGGACTTGCAGGTCGACAATGTGCGTCTTCTCGCGGTCGAAGTTCGCCGCGACGAACAGGCGCTCGTCCTCCGTCCAGCGAACGAAGGCGAACACACTCGGGTTGCGAGCGTCGCTGTTCCAATTCATGGCCGCCAGCGGCGCGTAGCTGCCGTGGAGCACAGGACTGGCTGCGCTGAAGGACATCAGCCGCACGTAGAAGTCGCGCAGCGCTTTCTCGTCGTCGCTCAACGCGCCGCCGTCGAAGCGGCCATCGTTCATCCAGCGCTGGTGCGCCGGCACGCCCCAGTAGTCGAAGATCGTCGTCCGCGTAGCGGCGCCGAAACCTGGGTTGCCGTCACCCGGCTCGCCCACGTCCTGGCCGAAGTAGAGCATGGTCGGCGAACGGCTGATCAGTGCTGACACCGTCATCGCCGGCATGCCCATGCGCGCGTCCCCCGCGAAGTCGGCGCTCGCGATGCGCTGCTCGTCGTGGTTCTCGAGGAAGTGCAGCATGTGCTCCTCGATGTCGAGCACCTCGGCGTGCACGGGTTCCAGCGTCCAGGCCGGTTCCTTGCCCTGCATGACGAGTTTCAGCGCGTCGTAGAAGCCGACCTTGTCGTAAAGATAGTCCATGCGGCCCAGCTCGAGGTAGTCGCGATACAGGTCCGGGTTGTAGACCTCGGCGAGCAGGAAAGCATCGTCGTTGATGGTCTTGATGCCGGAGTTCAGGTAGCTCCAGAACTCGACGGGGACCATCTCGACCATGTCGTAGCGAAAACCGTCGACGCCCTTGCCGGTCCAGTACGTGACGATGTCGCGGAACTTCGTCCAGCTGTCCGGGACGTCCCTGTCGGCCCAGAACGCCGCGTGCTCGGCGGTCGTCCAGCCGCGGGCCTCATCGGGGAGGCGGTCGAAGTCGTAGCTGCCGTCAGGGCGAACGCCGTAGTTGACCTTGACGGTCTCGAACCAGTCGTTGAAATCGGGCTGCGGTGCACGCGCGCCGTTACCGGTCCATTTCGCGGGCGTTTCGTCGAAGCGACCGTCCGCCAGTGGATGCGCATCGCCGCCGAGCGGTGCGTAATCCCGCGGTGACTCCGGTACGCTGAAGTCCTCACCAACGACGTAGTAGAAGTTGTTGTCGCGGGCGTATTCCACGCTTGTGTCGTCACTGGCACCGAAGTCTTCGACGCCGTCGGGTCGCGCCAGCGATTCGTAGCCGCGAGCGACGTGATTCGG
>JAAUXY010096908.1_pt1 | contig 24513 bp, 24 predicted proteins | sample 7278121 | NCBI WGS metagenome assembly JAAUXY01 (sample SAMN14350117, study PRJNA611818) | marine sediment metagenome | isolation source: surface marine sediment (1.8m) | place: French Polynesia: Moorea | collected 2018-08 | reverse complement strand
GCCGGCCCGATCGCCAACCTGTTGCTGGCGGTAGTGGCCTAATGGTTCGTGTTTCTCGCCGGCGAGAGCGGCGTGGCGCCGGTGATCGGCGAGGTCGCCGAGGGCTCGGTGGCGGAAGTGGCGGGGCTTGAGCCCGGCCACTTCCGCCACAGAGCCCTCCGCAACCTCGCCGATGACCGGCGCAACACCGCTCTCGCCGGCGAGTAAAACAAACCAGTAGGCGACCACTGCCAACAGCAGGTTGGCGATCGGGCCTGCGGGTACCACCGCCATGCGCTGCAGCACCGGCTTGCGGTTGAAGGCATAGGCCTGCTGGCCGGGGGTGACCTCGCCCTCACGCTCATCCAGCATTTTTACGTAGCCGCCCAGGGGGATGGCGGCAATGATGTACTCGGTATCCAACTTGTCGCGCCAGCGCAGCAGCGGGGTACCGAAGCCGATGGAGAAGCGCAGCACCTTCACGCCACAGCGCCGGGCCACCCAGAAATGGCCGTACTCGTGGATGGCGATCAGGATCGCCAGCGTGAATGCCGTAACTGCCAGTGTGTAAATCAGGTCCACGTTTCTTCTACCGCCTCTTCAACAGGCTCCCCGTGCCTTGCATCCAGGCTTTTCATCCAACCTGTGCATCCGCGAGGAGTTCCTGCGCCAGTTCGCGCGCCCGCAGATCAGCTTGTTTGACCACATCCAGCGATGTGGGTTCAGCGCTCTCGGCACGTTCCAGCACGTTTTCTATCAGCTCGGGAATCCCGGTAAAGCCCAGGCGCCGGTCCAGGAAGGCAGCAACCGCCACCTCGTTGGCGGCATTCAGCTGCGCCATGGCGACGCCGCCCTGCTGCACCGCCTGCCGCGCCAGGCTCAGGCAGGGAAAGCGCGCCACATCGGGGCGCTCAAAGTCGAGCCGGCCTATGTCAATGATATCAAGCTCGGCAACGCCGGAGCCAATACGCTCCGGCCATCCCAGGGCATGGGCGATCGGCGTGCGCATATCCGGATTCCCCAGCTGCGCCAGCACCGAGCCGTCCACGTACTGGACCATGCTGTGAATGATGCTCTGGGGGTGCACTACCACCTCGATCGCATCGGCGCCGACATCGAACAGCCAGCAGGCTTCCACCAGTTCCAGGCCCTTGTTCATCAGGGTGGCGGAATCCACGGAGATCTTGCGGCCCATGGACCAGTTAGGGTGGGCGCAGGCCTCATCGGGGGTTGCCGCCGCCATCTGTGCAGCACTCCACTCGCGGAACGGGCCACCGGAGGCGGTCAGCAGGATTTTCGAAACTCCGGCCATGCCCACCGTGCCGTCGTCCGCGGCGGGCAGGCACTGGAAAATGGCGTTGTGTTCGCTGTCGATGGGCAACAGCCGTGCGCCGTGTTCCGCCACTGCGGCCATGAACAGGTGGCCGGCCATCACCAGCGCTTCCTTGTTGGCCAGCAATACGGTCTTGCCGGCCCGCGCCGCTGCCAGGGTGGGCTCGAGGCCCGCCGCGCCGACAATAGCGGCCATCACGGTATCGACTTCCGGGTGAGCAGACACTTCCACCAGCCCGGCCTCGCCCGCCAGCACTGCGGTTTCCGAGCCGGCCGCGGCCAGCTTTGCAGACAGCGCCTCGGCGCTGTCTGCATCGGCCATCACCGCATAGCGCGGTTGCCGGGCCAGGCACTGTTCGAACAGGGTCTCCACCGAGCGGTTGCCCGCCAGCGCAAACAACTCGAAGCGGTCCGGGTGGCGCGCGACTACGTCCAACGTGCTCACACCAATGGAGCCGGTGCTGCCCAACACGGTGACGCGTTTCACTGCGGCCGTCATCAGGGCAACCAGCCCGCCAGGATCAGACCCAGGGCCACCACCGGGGCCGCAGCGGTGATGCCATCGATACGGTCCAGGAAACCACCGTGGCCGGGCAGGATCGTGCCGCTGTCCTTCACGCCGCTATGCCGTTTGACCATGCTCTCCAGCAGGTCGCCTACCACCGAGGCGGCAGCGCCGACCACGGCAATGGCGATGATGCCGGCGAGGCTGATACGTTCGAGCTCAAGTAAAAAGTGTGCCAGCAGCGCAAGGCTTATACAGGTCAGCTGGCCACCGACCACGCCCTCCCATGATTTGCCCGGGCTGACGGTGGGGGCGAGGCGCGTCTTGCCGAAGCGATGGCCAGAAAAATAGGCGCCGATATCGGCACCGGCGACCAGGATGATCATGGCCAACAGCATCAGCTTGCCGTGCTCATAGCTGAGCAGGAACACCGCGGATAGCCAGGCCGGCACCAGCACCAGCAGGCCCATCAGCCCCAACATGGGGCCGGTTCCCCAGAGGGCGCCGCTCATCGGATAGGTCTTGATCCACAGCAGCGCAATAGCCCACCACAGGCAGGCCAGCCCCAGCACCGGCTGCAGCTGCTCGAGCCGCGGCGTGCCGGCGAGATCGGCGTAGAAATACAGGCCGGCCATAGCCCCGATGGCCAGGGCCAGGTAAGCAACGCGCAGCCACAGCGCCCGGTAACCCGCCAGCCGACTCCACTCCCAGCTGGCGATGCTCACCACCAGGGCAAATATCCCGGCCAGCGCGGGCAGCGGTAACAGCGCAACGGCTGCCAGCAGGCTGCCGGCCAGCGCCAGGCCGGTAACGATGCGCTGCTTGAGCTTATCGCGCATCGGCAGCATCCCTGAGGCCAAAGCGGCGCTCGCGGCCACTGAAATCCTCCAGCGCCAGCGACAGGTCGCGGGCGCCGAAATCCGGCCACAGGGTCTCGGTGAAGTACAGTTCGCTATAGGCAAATTGCCACAGCATAAAGTTACTGACCCGGTGATCACCGCCGGTGCGGATGCAGAGATCCGGGGCGGGCAGGTCGGTCAGGCAGGTCTCGGCATGCAGCAGCTCCGGCGTGATAGCGTCGGCCTCTATCTCTCCGGCCGCCAGCTGCTCGGCCACCCGGCGCGCGGCGCGGGCGATATCCCAGCGGCCGCCGTAGTCAGCGGCGATCACCAGGGTGGTCTCGGTGTTGGCGGCGGTCATGGCCTCCGCCTCGGTCATCAACTGCTGCAGGCGGCGGCTGAACTTGTGGCGCTCGCCTATGAAACGGATGCGAATACCATCCTTGTGCAGGGCGCGGGTTTCGTTGCGCAGGTAGCGCATGAACAGCGCCAGCAGATAGCGCACTTCGCTGCGTGGACGGCCCCAGTTCTCGCTGCTGAAGGCGAACAGGGTGAGTACTTTCACCCCCTGCTCGTTGCAGGCCTCCAGCACATTGCGGATAGCCTCCATGCCCGCGCGGTGGCCCGCCGAGCCCGGCAGGTTCCTGCGCTTCGCCCAGCGATTGTTGCCGTCCATGATGATCGCAATATGCTGCGGAATCACGGTCAGATCTCTAGCAGATCGCTTTCCTTTTCCTCGAGCGCCTTCTCAATGTCGGCGATAAAGGTATCGGTGAGTTTCTGCACCTCGTCCTGCGCGCGGCGCTCTTCGTCCTCGGAAATCTCCTTTTCCTTGAGCAGGTCCTTGAGCATGCCGTTGGCATCACGGCGCGCATTGCGCACCGATACCCGGGCAGATTCCGCTTCCGAGCGCGCCTGCTTGATGAAGCCCTTGCGGGTCTCTTCGGTCAATGGCGGCATGGGGATGCGGATCACCTCGCCGGCGGTAGCCGGGTTCAGGCCCAGGTCAGACTTGAGGATGGCCTTTTCGATGTCGGGCACCACGGCCTTGTCCCAGGCGGTGACCGCCAGGGTGCGACCATCCTCAACCGTGATGTTGGCCATCTGGTTGAGGGGCGTATCGGCGCCATAGTATTCCACGCGTATGTCATCCAGCAGGCTGGGATGGGCACGCCCGGTGCGAATCTTGTTGAAATTGTGGCCGAGCGCCTCGAGGCTTTTAGTCATGCGCTCACGTGCGTCACTCTTTATATCGTCAATCACTGGTCTTGCTCCCTTGTCTTTCTCTGTCCATCTCAGGGATGGATCAGGGTGCCCTCGTCACCGCCGCGCACGATGCTCAGCAGCGCACCCTGCTCTTCCATGGCAAACACGCGTACTGGCAGGTCGTGGTCACGGCACAGCACGATGGCCGTCAGGTCCATAACCCCCAGCTCCTCGCGCAATACCTGGTCGAAGCTGAGCTCTTCGTACTTGATCGCGTCGTCGACTTTCATGGGGTCGGCGTTGTAAACGCCATCCACCTTGGTGGCCTTGAGCATCAGGTCGGCTTCCACCTCGATAGCGCGCAGGCAGGCGGAAGAGTCCGTGGTAAAGAAGGGATTACCGGTACCGGCGGCAAATATCACCACGTCGCCATTGGTGAGTGCGCGCATCGCCTTGCGGCGATCGTAGTGGTCTACCACGCCACTCATGGGAATCGCCGACATCACCTGGGTGGCGATGCTGGAACGCTCCAGGGCGTCGCGCATGGCCAGCGCATTCATCACTGTGGCGAGCATGCCCATGTGGTCACCGGTTACCCGGTCGAGGCCTGCCGCACTCAGTGCGGCCCCGCGGAACAGGTTGCCACCGCCAATGACCAGGCCGACCTGCACGCCGATACCCACCAGCTGGCCGATCTCCAGCGCCATCATGTCGAGGATCTTCGGATCGATACCGAAGTTCTCCGTGCCGGTCAGCGCCTCGCCGCTGAGCTTCAGCAGAATGCGCTGGTACTTCCTGTCACCGAACTTGGGCATCGACCTCCCCTTCTGTTGTTATCGTCCTCTTGGGCCAACTCGATTGTGCGAGGGACCCCTATAAAGAAAACGAGGCCGAAGCCCCGTTTTCCCTGCGGTGGTCAGCCGTTGAGCTGTGCCGCGACTTCCGCGGCGAAGTCCACCTCTTCTTTCTCGATGCCCTCACCCACTTCGAAGCGGATGAAAGACACCACTTCGGCGCCGGCGGCAGACACCAGTTTGCCGACCGTCACGTCCGGGTCCTTGACGAAGTCCTGCTCTACCAGGCTGTTCTCGGACAGGAACTTCTTGATGCGGCCACCGATCATCTTCTCGATGATTTCCGCCGGCTTGCCGGACTCCTGGGCCTGGGCGGTGAAGATCTCCTTCTCCTTGGCCACCACCTCTTCCGGCATGTCCTCCGGCTTTACCACCTGAGGATTGACCGCGGCCACGTGCATAGCCACGTCCTTGGCCAGCTCGGCGTCGCCGCCCTTGAGCTCAACCAGTACCGCGATACGGTTGTTGCCGTGAACATAGCTGCCCACCACGCCGCCTTCAGCGTTGACCAACGCGATGCGGCGCACACCGATGTTCTCGCCGATTTTCTGGACCAGCGACTCACGGGCAGATTCCAGCTCGCCTTCCATGAGGCTGGCGACATTGTCTACCTTGCTGCTGTGCGCCGCGTCCACCACCTGGCCGACAAAACCCAGGAAGCCTTCGTCGCGGGCGACAAAATCGGTTTCGCTGTTGACCTCGACCATGGTGCCGAAGCTGCCGTCTTCAGCGGTGCGAATCGCCACCACGCCGTCGGCGGCGGTGCGGCCCGCCTTTTTTGCGGCTTTCATCCCGCTCGACTTGCGCAGCTCTTCAATGGCCTTCTCGACATCGTTGTCGGCCGCGGCCAGTGCCTTCTTGCACTCCATCATGCCCAGGCCGGTCCGCTCACGCAGTTCCTTAACCAGTGCTACAGACATTGGAATTCCTCCGTACTACCCCTCGAGGGGCGTGAACAAAATTCAGAAATCGGCGGGGTGCCGCAAGCGACACCCCGACAGGGTTGGCGATTACTCGGCGGGGGCCTCTTCGGCCTCGCCTGCCTCGGCCTCGGCCTCAACCTCGACAAACTCGTCGCGAGCCACGGCAGCCTCACCGGCTTCCTCGCGGCCTGCAACGCAGGCGTCCGCGACGGCGGTCACGTACAGCTTGATCGCGCGAATCGCGTCGTCGTTGCCGGGAATGACGTAATCGATGCCGTCGGGATTGCTGTTGGTGTCGACGATACCGATCACCGGAATACCCAGCTTGTTGGCCTCGGTCACGGCAATACGCTCGTGATCCACGTCGACCACGAACAGGGCATCGGGCAGTCCGCCCATGTCCTTGATACCACCAATAGAGCGCTCAAGCTTGTCCATGGCGCGGGTGCGCATCAGCGCTTCCTTCTTGGTCAGACGGGCAAAGGTGCCGTCTTCGGCCTGGGTTTCGAGTTCGCGCAGTCGCTTGATGGAGGCGCGGATAGTCTTGTAGTTAGTCAGCATGCCGCCAAGCCAGCGGTGGCTCACGTAAGGCATACCGGCGCGATCAGCCTGCTCCTTGATGATCTTGCCGGCGGCACGCTTGGTGCCGACAAACAGGACCTTGTTCTTGTTGGCCGCGAGCTGCTTCACCAGCGCCAGGGCATCGTTGAATGCCGGCACGGTGTGCTCGAGGTTGATGATGTGGATCTTGTTGCGAGCACCGAAAATGTACTCGCCCATCTTGGGATTCCAGTAGCGAGTCTGGTGCCCGAAGTGTGCGCCTGCCTGCAGCAGGTCGCGCATACTTACCTGCGTCATTACGTTTACCTTTTTAGCGGGTTAGTCCTCCACATGCCCCATGATCCAACCCTTGTTGAACGATTCCCTCAGTCGCGAACATCGCGCTGAAACCGTGCAATTTCGGGCACCCTGAACCATGTGACGGCATGTGTGCGTCGTTGTTTTGTCCACCTGCGACGGAAGTGCCGCTATTGGACGGCGCGCTTTATACCATAGAATCACCCCTAAGACACTGTTTTTTGGTTGAAATTTGCCCACTCCACGGGCACTCGGGTTACAATACGCGCCCCTTATGAGGTGGCCCCGAAATGGAAGACTACCCAGCACACGACCTACACACAGAATCAGGCCCTATGACCGTGACCCTGAAGACCGGCGATGAAGTCGAGAAAATGCGCACCGCCGGCCGGCTGGCGGCCCAGGTTCTGGAAATGATCGAGCCCCACGTAGTGCCCGGAGTCAGCACCGGCGAACTGGACCGCATCTGCCACGAGTACATCGTCGGCGAGCTGGACGCCGTGCCCGCACCGCTCAACTACAACGGCTTTCCCAAGTCGATCTGCACCTCGGTCAACGAGGTGGTGTGCCACGGCATTCCCAGCGACAAGAAAACCCTCAAGGGCGGCGACATCGTCAATATCGACATCACCGTCATCAAGGACGGCTACCACGGCGACACCAGCAAGATGTTCTTCATTGGCAAGCCCGCCAATCACGCCGAGCGTCTGGTGAAAATTACCCAGGAGTGCCTGTACCGCGGTATCGAGGTCGTGAAGCCCGGCGCCACCCTGGGCGACATCGGCCACGTCATCCAGCAGCACGCCGAGAAGAACTACTATTCGGTGGTGCGCGAGTACTGTGGCCACGGCATCGGCCGGGTATTCCACGAGGAGCCCCAGGTACTGCACTATGGCCGCCGCGGCTCGGGCATGACCCTCAAAGAAGGCATGACCTTCACCATTGAGCCCATGCTCAACGCCGGCCGCCGCCACGTGAAGCTCAACAAAAAAGACGGCTGGACCGTGACCACCCGCGACGGCCGCCTCTCTGCCCAGTGGGAGCACACCCTCGCTGTCACCGCCAGCGGCTGTGAAGTGCTGACGGCAAGGAGCGAAGAACACTTCTCATGAATGCCTGTCCAGGCGAACTGCTAGACCGGGAGGCCCTGGCCTCGGCCTGCGACGCGGAAGACAGTCCTGTCGCCACGGTGCGTGCCGCCTGCGAACGTGCCAATGCATGGCTAAACCAGGAATTTCGCAACGGCCGTGATATCGGTGAACTTCTGCAGCTGCGCGCCGCGGCTATCGACGAAGTCATGCGGCTGCTGTGGGACCGCTTCGACTGGGACGAAGAACGCATCGCCCTGGTGGCGGTGGGCGGTTACGGTCGCGGCGAACTGCACCCGCAGTCAGACATCGACCTGCTGATCCTGGTCGGCGAGGACGCCGAAGACCAGCACGCCAATATTGAAGGCTTCGTCACCCAGCTTTGGGATATCAAGCTCGACATCGGCCACGCGGTGCGCACCATCACCGACTGCACCGAGGCCGCCCAACGCGATATCACCATTTGCACCACCCTGATGGAATCCCGCCTGATAGCCGGCTCAGCCCAGCTGCGCGAACAGATGAAGGCCGCGGTCAGCGTCGACAAAATCTGGCCCAGCGCCGAGTTCTTCCGCGCCAAGTGGGATGAACAGAAAGCCCGTCACGCCAAGTACGCTGACACCGAGTACAACCTCGAGCCCAACGTAAAGGGCTCGCCCGGAGGGCTGCGCGACATCCAGACCATCAGCTGGATCGCCCTGCGCCACTACCGCACCGGTGACCCCGAGTCCCTCAAGGACCTCGGCTTCCTCACCGGCGACGAGCTCAATATTCTGCTGCGCGGCCGCGACTTCCTGTGGCGGGTGCGCTGGGCCCTGCACATGGTGACCGGGCGCGAAGAAAACCGCCTGCTGTTCGACCACCAGCGCGAGCTGGCGCGCCTGTTCGGATTTGAAGACAGCGACATGAGACTGGCAGTGGAGCAGTTCATGCAGCGCTACTACCGGGCGGCGCTGGCGATCTCACAGCTCAACGAGGTGCTGATGCAGCACTTCGACCAGGTCATCCTGCGCTCCGACGCGCCGGAGCAGGTCATCGACCTCAACACGCGCTTCCAGATTCGCAACGGGTTGCTGGAGGTCAAGGACGACGAGGTATTCACTCGCACGCCGTCGGCACTGCTGGAACTGTTCCTGCTGTGCGCCCAGGACGAGCGCATCGAGGGCGTCTTCGCCGCTACCATCCGCCTGGCGCGTGAGCACCGCGACCTGATCGACGCGGAGTTCCGCGCCGACCCGCGCAATCGCCGCCTGTTCATGGAAATCCTGCGCTCTTCCAACAAGATGGCGCTGCAACTCCGGCGCATGAATCGCTACGGCATCCTCGGCAAGTACCTGCCGGAATTCGGCCGCATCGTCGGCCAGATGCAGCACGACCTGTTCCACATTTACACCGTCGATGCCCACACCCTGGAAGTGGTCAAGAACATGCGTCGCCTGCTCTACCCGGAGGACCAGGAGCGGTTCCCGGTGACCAGTCGGGTGGCAGCGCGCTTGCCCAAGATCGAGCTTTTGTACATCGCGGGGCTCTACCACGATATCGCCAAGGGCCGCGGCGGTGACCACTCCGAGCTGGGCGCGGTGGATGCCCGCGAGTTTTGTGAAAAGCACGGCGTCAACGAGCGCGATACCGACCTGGTCGTGTGGCTGGTGGAGAACCACCTGCTGATGTCCGGCACCGCCCAACGCAAGGACATCACCGACCCCGAGGTCATCAATGACTTCGCGGCCACGGTGGGCAGCCAGACTTATCTCGACTACCTGCTGGCGCTGACGGTGGCCGACATCAATGCCACCAACCCCACGTTGTGGAATGCCTGGCGCGGCTCCCTCCTGCGCCAGTTGTATACCGAGACCCGGCGCGCCCTGCAGCGCGGACTCGACAACCAGGTGGGCAAGGCCGAAGCCATCGCCAACAGCCAGCGCCGCGCCCGGGAGCGCCTCGAGGACCGCGGCTTCCTCGCCGAGGAAGTCGAAGCCCTGTGGGCCGAGGCCGGCGAGGACTACTTCCTGCGCGAACACGTGGACGATATCGTCTGGCACACCGAGGCCATCGCCCAGCACTACGACAAGTCCACGCCGCTGGTGCTGGTAAAGCCCGACCTGGTGATACAGAACGACGCCGCCACCCAGATCTTTATCCACGCCCGCAACCAGAACTACCTGTTCTCGGTGGTCACCGCGGCACTGGAGCAGTTGCACCTGAGCGTACTCGATGCCCGTCTCTACAACTCGATAGACGGCATGGCCATGGACACGTTCTACGTGCTGGACGAGAGCGGCGCCTCGATCGCCAATGACAGCCATCGCCTTCGGCAAATCGTCGAGTTCCTGACTACTACGCTCACCGACCGCGACCGCTTCCCGGAGGTGGTGGCGCGCCGCACGCCACGGGCGATCCGCTACTTTGCCATGCCCACCGAAACCAGCATGTACCTGGACCCGGTCAAGAACGTCAGCGTACTGGAAGTCACCACCCCGGACCGACCGGGCCTGCTGGCCCGCATCGGGCGTATCTTCTTCGAGCACGGCATCGTGCTGCAGGCAGCCAAGATCACCACCCTCGGCGAGCGCGTCGAGGACGTATTCTTCGTTACCGACGCCGACCACGAACCCCTGGAAGACCCCGACCTGGTCGCCAACATCCGCAGCGCAATCTGCAAGGAACTGGACGAACAGGCAGCGGCCTGATCCGCCCCCGCCATGAATCCGGAACTGGACCTGCTGCAGCCCTACCCCTTTGAGCGCCTGCGGGCCCTGTTCGCCGACCTTGAGCCGCCTGCGGCACCGGCAATCAACCTCGGCATCGGCGAGCCGCAACACGCAGCCCCTGAGTTTGTCCTGCAGGTGCTGGCGCAGGAACTGCCTGGACTGGCGCGCTACCCGGCCACCCGCGGCATCCCGGAACTGCGCAACGCCATGGCCAGCTGGCTGGCGACGCGCTTCGGCCTGCCCGGCGTCGACCCGGAGCGCGAAATCCTGCCGGTAGCCGGAACCCGCGAAGGCCTGTTCGCCATCGCCCAGGCGGTAATCGATCGCAGTCGCGACCCGCTGGTGCTGTGCCCCAATCCGTTCTACCAGATCTACGAGGGTGCCGCGCTGCTGGCGGGTGCCGAGATCGAGTTCCTGGATTGCCGGGAGGAGAGCGGCTTCATTCCGGACTACGCCTCGGTACCCGCCGAGACCTGGCAGCGCTGCCAGCTGCTATACCTGTGCAACCCGGGCAATCCCAGCGGCGCGATTACCCCGCTTGCCACGCTCAAACAGCTGGTAGCCCTGGCCCGGGAACACGACTTTGTCATCGTCAGCGACGAGTGCTACTCGGAAATCTACAGCGATGAAACCACGCCCCCGCCGGGTTTGCTGCAGGCCTGTGTCGAAGCGGGCCTGCCCGGCTATGACCACTGCCTGGTATTTCACAGCCTGTCCAAGCGCTCCAACCTGCCTGGGCTGCGCTCGGGTTTCGTGGCAGGTGATGCACGCCTGGTCGACGGCTTCCTGCGCTATCGCACCTACCACGGCTGCGCCATGCCGCTGCACCACCAGCAGGCCAGCGTCGCAGCCTGGTCAGACGAGGAGCACGTGAGGGAAAACCGCGCTCTGTACCGCCAGAAATTTGATGCGGTGTGCGAGCGGCTGGGCGACGCACTGGACCTCACGCGCCCGCCCGCAGGCTTCTACCTGTGGCCGAAGACCCCGATCGCGGACACCGAGTTCGCACGGCGACTCTATGCCGCGCACCATTTGACGGTGCTGCCCGGGCGCTTCCTGGGCCGGGACACGGCAGCCGGCAACCCTGGCGAAAGCCGGGTACGCCTGGCGCTGGTACCGCCGCTGGAGGACTGCCTGCGAGCCGCCGATTGCCTGCGCGACACTCTCACTCGGCTGGGCTGACCATGGGCCGTACGAAATTGCGAACAGGACGTCGCGCAAAAAGGGGTTTCGCGTGTTAAAGGCAGAAAGAGTCGCCTACATTCTCGAGCGCCTGCAGGATCTCTACCCGGACCCGCCGGTACCGCTGGATCACAATGATCCCTACACGCTGCTGGTCGCCGTGCTCCTCAGCGCCCAATGCACCGATGAGAGGGTCAACCAGGTCACGCCGGCGCTGTTCGCGACGGCCGACAACCCCTTCGATATGGCGCAACTCAGCGCCGATGCGATCCGCGAGATCATCCGCCCCTGCGGCCTGTCGCCGCAGAAGTCCAAGGCCATCAAGCGGCTCAGTGAAATCCTGGTGGAAGCCTACGACGGCGAGGTACCCGCGGACATGGCGGCGCTGGAAGAGTTACCCGGTGTCGGCCACAAGACCGCCAGCGTGGTAATGGCCCAGGCCTTCGGGGTGCCCGCCTTCCCGGTGGACACCCACATTCACCGGCTGGCGCAGCGCTGGGGCCTGAGCAGCGGCAAGAACGTGACCCAGACCGAGAAAGACCTCAAGCGCCTGTTCCCCGAAGAGTGCTGGAACGACCTGCACCTGCAGATCATTTTCTATGGCCGAGAGTTCTGCACCGCCCGCGGCTGTGACGGCACCACCTGCGAGATCTGCCGTACCTGCTACCCGGACCGCAAGCGGCCCAAGAAGACCCGCAAAGCCTGAGCCGGTCAGCGCGGGCTGAGGGCAAAGACCTCCGCGCGACCCCGGCCGCGCGGGTCTGCCGCAGCCTCCACGCCGCCGCCTTCATCGACGGTTATCAACTGGACATCGCCCAGCGGCCCCCAGCTGTTGGCCTCGACGCGATAACCCATGGCACTGAGGCGTTCACTCACGCTGGGGGCAATGTCCCGCCCGGGGTCGTGGCGAATCAGTCGCGCCGCGGGAAGCTGGTGGTGAAAGCGCGTCGCGGCCACCGCCTGCTCGGCACTCATGCCGAAATCGAGCACGTTGAGCAACACCTGCAGTACCGAGGTGAAGATGGTGCTGCCACCGGGCGTGCCGACCACGGCGGCGACCTCACCGTCCCGCAGCAGCACGGTGGGCGACATGGAAGACAGCATGCGCTTGCCGGGCGCAATGGCGTTCATGTCGCGGCCAATCACGCCGAAGGCGTTGGGCACCCCGGGCTTGGCACTAAAATCATTCATCTGGTTGTTGAGCAGGAAGCCGGCGCCCTCCACTACCACGCCGCTGCCGAACTCCCAGTTCTGGGTATAGGTCAGCGCCACCGCATTGCCTTCGGCATCGAGTATCGAAAAGTGCGTGGTCTGGTGGCTCTCGACCGTGGTCAGCTGGCCACTGGTGTCGAACTGGCCCAACCCGGGTGCGACATTTTCAGATATGGCCTCAGCCTCGACGCCCGCCGCGCGGCGTTGCAGGTAGTCAGGCTCCAGCAAGGCGTCCAAGGGCACGGTGGCAAAATCCGGGTCACCCAGGTATTCGGCACGATCGGCGAAGGCACGCTTTTCCAGCTCCGCCAGCAGGTGCACATAGCGCGCCGAGTTGTGGCCGACGCCATTGAACAGTTCGCTGGCGGCATCATGCATACCCAGCAGCTGCACCAGCGCGATGCCCCCGGAACTCGGCGGCGGCGACGACACCACCTGGTGTCCGCGCCAGGGCGCGCTAAGCGGTGTGCGCCAGGGGGCGGTGTACTCTGCCAGGTCCTGCTGTGTGATCAGCCCGCCGCTGCGCTGCATCTGGGCAACGATCAACTCGGCAATGCGACCGCTGTAGAAATCGTCAGGATTGGCCGCCAGTCGCTTCAGGGTCGCGGCCAGCCGCGGCTGCCGGAAGCGGGTACCGGCGTCCATGCCACCGAAGTGCTCGGCAAAATTGGTATCGTCACCGAAGTGCTCGATGGCACCATCCTTCATGGCGGCGAGATCCGGGTGTACCTCGAAGCCTGTGGCGGCGAGTTCTATGGCCGGCTGCAGCAGCCGCGACCAGGGCAGTCGCGCATAGCGGGCATGGGCCTCGAGCATGCCGCGCACGGTGCCCGGCACCCCGCTGGCCAGTCCGCCCACCAGCGACTTGCGGTGTGCAACCTCGCCGGCAGCATCGAGGTACATGTCCCGGTGGGCCGCCAGCGGCGCGCGCTCGCGGAAGTCGAGGAAGGCGGGCTCGCCCTCGAACTGCACCACCATAAACCCCCCGCCACCGATATTGCCCGCTTCCGGATAACTGACCGCCAGCGTGAACACCGCGGCGATGGCGGCATCCACCGCGTTACCGCCGGCTTCCAGCACCTCGCGGCTGGCGGCCGCAGCATAACGATCCGGCATGGCCACCGCTGCAGTGCCGGCCTGCAGCAGCGACGTCCAGCCGGCAACCGCAAGCAGCACCAGCAGCGCAAGGATACTGCGCGAGAAACGCATCAAGATGACGAACCCCTTAAAAATCCGGTCAAACGTGGGGCGTAGTATGCATGGAACAGGGAGTTTTGCTATTCTGCCCGGCCACTTCGGAGGGCCCTCGCCTTGATCACGCTTTACGGCATCCCCAACTGCGATACGGTGCGCAAGGCGCGCCGCTGGCTCGACAGTCATACCATCGACTACCAGTTTCACGACTTCCGGGAGCAGGGCCTGGACGCGGAGACGGTGACCCAATGGCTGGAGGCCCTGGGCTGGGAAGCGGTGGTCAATCGCCGCAGCACCACCTGGAAGCAGCTCGACCCCGCCGAGCGCGAGGCCATGGATCGGGAGGCCGCCCAGCGCAGCATCCTCGAGCATCCCACCCTCGTGAAACGGCCGGTGCTGGATACCGGCCACGACTTCCACCTGGGTTTCTCCGAGTCCCAGTACCAGGAGATTTTCAAGCAGCACACCTTGTAAGCCGGCAGCGGATTCGCCGGCGCAGATTCCAAGCGAGCAGGACTATGAGCGCATCACTCTACGCACTGGGCGTCGGCATCGGCACCCGTAACGTTAACGGCGACTGGCTGGAAGTGTATTTCCCCGCGCCCATGATGGACGTCAGCGAAGAGCTGACCGCAGCGCTGAGCGGCGCCGGCTACAGCGGCCAGGCTGTTCACGAGCTGGATAGCGACGGCCTGTCCGAGTTGGGCAAGCTCTGCGCCACCGTCGGAGCCCCGGACCTGTGGTCAATCTGCGAGGCGATGGTCAGCTCCAGTCGACCGGCGGTACTGGTGATGCTCGACGGAGACAGCGCGCCGGCCAGTGTGCCGGAGGCCTACCTGAAGCTGCAGCTGATTTCCCACCGGCTGGTAAAGCCCCACCAGACCAACCTGGACGGCATCTTCGCGGTGCTGCCCAACGTGGCCTGGACCAGTGAGGGCGCCATCGACCTCGCGGAGCTGCCGGCACGACAACTGGCCGCTCGCGTGCAGGGCCGCGACCTGGAGGTGAGCTGCGTGGACAAATTCCCGAAGATGACCAACTACGTGGTCCCCAGCGGCGTGCGCATCGCCCACACTGCCAGGGTGCGGCTCGGCGCCTACCTCGGCGAAGGCACCACTGTGATGCACGAGGGCTTTGTCAACTTCAATGCCGGCACTGAGGGCCCCGGCATGATCGAGGGCCGTATTTCCGCCGGCGTCTTTGTCGGCGCAGGCTCCGATGTCGGCGGCGGCGCCTCCATCATGGGCACCCTGTCGGGCGGCGGTGACACCGTCAATTCAATGGGCCGCGACTGCCTGCTGGGCGCCAATGCCGGCCTCGGCATACCGCTCGGCGATCGCTGCACGGTCGAGGCGGGCCTCTATATCACCGCCGGCACCAAGGTAGCTGTGCTGGATGCCGACGGCCAGGACGTATCGGTGATCAAGGCCCGCGAGCTGGCAGGCAAGTCAGATTTGCTGTTTCGCCGCAATTCGCAGACTGGCCGGGTAGAATGTCTGGCGAACAAGTCAGCCATTGCGCTCAACGAAGAACTTCATGCCCACAACTGATACTGCTGCCCTGGCGCTGTGCCAGGACCTGATCCGGCTTCCCTCGGTCACGCCGGAGGACGCCGGCTGCCAGCAGCTGATGGCCGAGCGCCTGGAAGCGATGGGCTTCCGTTGCGCACACCTGCGCTTCGGCGAGGTAGACAACCTCTGGGCCGAGATCGGCGAGGGCGGCCCACTGTTCGCCTTTGCCGGCCATACTGACGTGGTCCCACCCGGGCCGGAGGCAGCCTGGAGCAGCCCGCCTTTCGAACCCAGCATCAATGACGGCATTCTGACCGGCCGCGGTGCGGCCGACATGAAGGCCAGCCTGGCGGCGATGGTGGTGGCGGTCGAGCAATTCCTGGCGGCCGGCGAGCATCGCGGTCGGATCGGTTTCCTGCTGACCAGCGATGAGGAAGGCCCCGCGGTTGACGGCACCGTGCGGGTAGTCGAATGGCTGGAAGCTCGTGGCGAGAAGATCGACTACTGCCTGGTGGGTGAACCCTCCAGCGAAGCGGTGCTGGGAGATATCGTCAAGAACGGTCGTCGCGGCAGCCTCAACGGCGCCCTCACCGTACGTGGCAAACAGGGCCACATCGCCTATCCACAGCTGGCGGACAATCCGATTCACCGCGCCATGCCGGCGCTGGCGGAACTGGCGGCACAGCACTGGGACGAGGGCAACGCGCACTTCCCGCCCACCTCTTTCCAGGTTTCCAATATCAGCGCCGGCACCGGCGCCACCAATGTGATTCCCGGCACCGTCGAGGTGCTCTTCAACTTTCGCTACTCCACCGAATGCACCGACGAGCAGCTGCGGGCGCGTACCGAGGCCATCCTCACCGAACATGGGCTGGACTACCAGCTGGACTGGACCCTGTCCGGCAAGCCATTCCTGACAGCCGAGGGGAAACTGGTAGACGCGGCGCGGCAGGCCATCCGCGATGAACTGAATATCGAGACAGCGCTATCCACCGCCGGCGGCACCTCCGACGGCCGCTTTATCGCGCCCACCGGGGCCGAGGTGCTGGAACTGGGGCCGGTGAATGCCACCATCCACCAGGTCAACGAGAAACTGCCGGCTGCCGACGTCGACGCCCTGGCGCGGGTCTATTGCCGCGTGCTCGAGAACCTGCTGCGTAGTTAACCGAGCTTCGACAGCGCTCTGGCCACCCCCTTGCGGGCACTTTCCCGATTGCCCTCGCCGGGTACCAGAATCACCGGCCCACCCTCGAGGGCCTCGAGGCTGGCCGTCACTACCTCTGGCGCGTCCATCCACTCATCCCCGGGCACCATGTCGCGATCAAAGGCGGCCATGGCGTCACGATCGTGGAACTCGCTCATGGTGTAACCCGGGCACAGGCTCTGCACGCGGATACCGGCATCCGCCACCTCTTTCTGCAGCGACTCGGAAAACAGGTTCAGAAAGCCCTTGCTGGCCGCGTAGACCGCGGCCATAGGCACCGGTCCGAAAGACGCCAGTGAGGACACGTTGATGATTGCCCCGCCGCCCAACTCGCGCATGTACGGCAGCGCTGCCCGGGTGAGCGCCATGGTGGCGGTGATGTGCACATCCACCATGGCCTGCTGGTCATCGATATCGAGACTGTCGAAGGGCCCGAGCGTGGAAAAGCCGGCATTGTTGACCAGGTAGTCCACCGGCCCTTTCTGGCGCAGGGCCTCGATGACCCGGGTACGGCCCTCGCGGGTGCCGAGGTCCGCCGCAACCGGATGTACCTCGGCGCGACCGGCCAGCTCCGACCCGAGCGCATCGAGCCGATCCAGGCGCCGGCCGGTAGCGATAATAACCTCGCAGCGGTCGGCCAGTTGGCGACAGAATTCGGCGCCAATACCCGCAGATGCGCCGGTCACCAGCGCCGTGGTCTTGTGTGTCATGGTGTTCTCCCTGGGGTGTTCTGCAGTTTGTAGCTGGCTCTTTATTACCGGCTGTTTAAAGCTGAACCGGCTTCTGGCCGCGCCGGGCCAGCATCGAGATGATGCCCTGGTCACCGACCAGGTGGCCGGCGCCCACCACCACAAAGTAGGTGCCGCCGCGGGACTGCATGTCGAGAATTTTCGTGGTCATGTCACGGTTGCGGTCATCGAACATGCGCCGGTGCAGGTCACGGAATTCAGGGTGCTTCTCCAGTTCGTCCTCAATCACCAGCCGCGCCAGGCCCTTGCCATCGCCGCTTTTCCAGTAGCCCACCAGCTCGGCCATCATGGCTTCAAGGTCATCGAGCTGCGCCAGGGTCTGTCGCACCAGCAGGTCGGGCTCGGGCGTGTCGAGCACCACATCGAGTTGCCGGTCCACCGTCTCCAGCTCGAGGATAGGCTTGTTGCCCCGGGCCTGATCGAGGAAATAGCGATCGATGCCCTGCTCCGGGTTGAGGCCCAGCTTTACCAGCTCCATGGTGGACAGGGTGGTGACCACCATTCCCGGCTTGAGGTTCTGCATCAGCGCCGGCGGCAGGCCACTGCTCTCCAGGCGTCTGGACAGGGCCGCCCAGGTATCCGGGCTGATTTCGTCGGCCAGGGTCTGGCCCGCCGGGTAGCGCCCGCGCTCCAGCATTCGCTGCTGTATCTCGAAGGCTCGCGCCCCGCTGATATCCAGTTCCACCGCCAGCGCATCGGACTTCGTGAAGGCCACCATGATTTCGGAACGCAGCGGGTAGATTTCCGGTGATGCGAGGTGCATGGAGCCCAGCAGGTAGACGGTGGCGCCGGGGGTATCCACCCGCCAGAACAGGAGCCGTTCGCCCGCCGCTTGCGTAAACTGTGCAAACGACAGCAGGGTCGCGGCAAGCAGCGACCGTGCCAGCAGGCCGAACAAGGGGGTTCCACGCATCGGGGCGTCCTCAAACCACGGATGCTGCACTATATCACCCGCGTTTAAGGAGAAAATACATGGCCACCGACACACGCACCGCCCTGATCACCGGGGCAACCGCCGGACTGGGCAAGGAGTTTGCCCGCCAGCTGGCGGGCAAGGGCTACAACCTGGTACTGGTGGCGCGCAACCAGGAGGCCCTGGCCAGCACCGCGGAATCCCTGGCCGGGGAATTCGGTGTCGATGCCCAGTGGATCGCCGCCAACCTGTCGGACCCGGCTGCACCTCGCGCCCTCTATGACGAGGCGCAGGCCCGCGGCATCCAGGTCGATTACCTGGTCAACAACGCCGGCATCGCCGGGCCCAACCTGCTGGAGGACACCGACTGGGCAGAGCAGCAGGCCTTCTTCCAGTTGATGATGCTGTCGATTGCCGAACTCTGTCACCTGTTCATACCCTCCATGCAGGAGCGCGGCTTCGGAAGGGTGATCAATGTCGCCTCTGTGGCCGGCCGCATCTCCAGGGCCGGCGGCTGCAACTACGGCCCCAGCAAGGCCTGGGTTATTGCGCTGTCCGAAGAGCTGGCGCTCACTGTCGGCAAGGACGGCGTCAACGTCAGCGCCCTGTGCCCTGGCTACACCCACACCGAGTTCCACGAACGCGCGGGCCTGATGGATATGAAGAACAGCATGCCTGGCTGGATGTGGTACGACGCCGAAACCGTTGTGCGGGACGGCATTGCCGCCGCCGAGCGCGGCAAGCGGGTATACGCCTCCGGTCGCCTGTACCGGCTGCTGGATCCCTTCTTCCAGTCGGTCTGGACGCGGCGCCTTTTTTCCGTCAGCGACGGTCGCTAAATTCCAGCCTCAGGGAGATAGACATCGAAGCGTACGGTCTTGCCGGGTAACTGGAAGGCCGGCGCTCGCTCACCCAATGCAGGCGCCTTCGCCGGGCGCTTGACCACGACGCGTTTGCCGGCAGCTGCCAGTGCGGCCTCCAGCAAACCCCCGAACACGTCAGCCGGTTCCAGCAACTGCTGGAACAGCCACATATCCTTCTTGACCCGCGCGCTCTTGCGACGCGCAGGAAACATCGGGTCCAAGTAGACCACGTCGACTGCCGCGCCGGCAAGCCACTCACGGGCATCCGCCCGCACCAGCGTCATGCGCTGGCAAACCTCTGCGACCCATGGGTCTTCGCTGCGCTGCCCGCGCTCGATGCCGTCCCGCAGCAGGGCAAACACCACCGGTTCGCGTTCCAGCAGGGTAACCTGGCACCCCAGGTCCGCCAGCACGAAGCTGTCACGGCCAAGCCCGGCGGTGGCATCCACCACCGAGATGTCCTGCCATTTGCCCACACCCACCGCACGGCCCAGCGGTTCGTTGTGACCGCCACGGCGACGGTGACGCAGGGCACCGGCAGTAAAATCCACGGCTATGGCGCCGGGTGCATCGGGACCGGTGGCCGCCAGTTCCAGTCGCTCGGGGGTAAGGGCCAGCAGGGCCCGGGCATCGGCCACCTGGTCGAGCAGCGGCAGTCCCAGCTCCGCGGCCAGGGCACTGGCGGCCGCCAGCTGTGCAGGCTGGCTTGCGGTAACCGCGATGGTCAATTCAGGTGAAGGGGGGCGACAATGCGTCGCCCATCAACAGCTTGGGGTCATTGCGGCGCAGCAGCTGTTCGAGGCGAGTGCAATTTTCCTCGATGGCATCCATGTAGAGGTTGGGGCCACCGAAGTGATGGCCGGCGTACCGGTAGTAGGCGTGAAAGTAGCCGTCCAGCCGCACCTGGATCGCGCTGCGAATAAAGTTCGGGGTCGACTGCATCAGGTGTGCCGGCGATTTATAGATGATGCCGGTCTTGGTGTAGCGACCCCGCTTACCGGCCATGCCGCCCTCGACGAACTCGGGGTAGAGCTGGTCCCGGCACTTTTCCAGGTAGGCGACATCAGCCATCTGTGCGATCAGGTCCGCCGTGCCCAGCAGCCAGCCAATGGTGCGCTCGGCATCGCCGGGCACCTCGATATCTGCAGGGTTCACCTCGTAGCCGGTGAAGTGCACGATGCGCTGGCAGATGGGCACCGCCCAGTCGAGGCCCACCGTCGGCAGGTATTCGCCCATAAACCGGCTGGAGCGACTGACGTGGGTGCGGGTGTATACGGCGCCGTTACTGTGCCGGGTGTCACGGCGACGGCGAATGTAGCCGGAGTCGTGGAACAGCGCTGTGGCAATACCGGCCAGGGTGAGCTTGGTATCAAGGGGTAACTCGTCCCGATGGCACAGTTGGTGGCCGTCGACCAGCCGCGCCATCGCCAGCGTCACATCCAGCACGTGCTGGAGGTCGTGGTAGCCGACATCGCAGGCGTGGTAACCGGGGTACTCACCGCGGTAGAGGCGGGCGAAGTCTTCCACCAGCTGCTTGATGGGTTTCAGGCCGCGCGGGTAATGGCGGCCGAGAATGTCGAGTATTTCTGCACATACGGCGTCGGGGTCAGTGACGTCGACGCGATTGCTGACGTCCATCTCCCTGGCCCGTGAGGACAGCGGAGCCCCGTTCATTCTTCACTGACCGACTTCAGGGACGGGGCCTTGCTCTTGAGCGCCTCGGCGTCGACCGCGTCGTCGCCGGGACGCGCCGGCCGCGGTAGCTTGTCACCGCCCAGCCCCAGCTGCCAGCTACCGCTGTCGGTCTCGATGTGCAGCTCCAGGTTGAAGGCATTGCGGGTCAGCCCGTGCTTGTCGGTGAGCAGGAATCGCCGCGGGCGCTCGTCGCCCTCTACCCTGGACGTGCCGCAGCGCAGGGCCTTCACTTCCTGGCCCGAGATCTTCACTCCCAGCACCCGCTCGATATCGGCATTGCAGCGCTCAAGAAAGCTGTGGGTATCCAAGCTGACCGTGTCGGCCGGGTCATCGCGGCCCGGCGTCGGCAGTTCCACCGAGAAGTCACCAATGAAGACCTGGGAGGGTTGCGCCAGGTCCACCATGCGGGCCAGCTCGATGGTGACATCGCCGACGATGTAACTGAAGACCGTCGGGTTGACCCCCTCGGCCTGGTACAGCTCGTAATGGCTGCCGATATGAAAAGCGGTGCGAATCAGCGGTACCGTGTTGCCCTTGGAGGCTTCCCGGGCCATGGCGTTATCGGCAATCACCAGCAGCAGGAAGTGCAACAGGTCCTCGCTGGCGGCAGGGCTGAGGTCGCGATTCCAGACGTAGTAGCCATCGCCGGTGGTGGTGCGGGCAAAGTTTACTTCCACGCCCCGGGACAGCAACTTGTTGTAGGCCGAGTTCATGGAGTAGGACAGGGAGTTGAGCTGGCTCGCCTGTTCAAACGGCGTATAGAGGGAGAACTGGGCGATGTCGAACAGCACCACCGCGCGGCTGTCTACATAGGACAGGCCATAGCGTCGCACCAGTTCCTCGATGGCCGCGTTCACGGCGGGCTGGTCCGCTATCGGCTCAGGCAGCTTGATAAAATTGGTGGATACGCCGAGCTTGTTGCTGATCTCGAAGAATTCGTCCCGGGTCTTGCGACGGCGGCCGGAAATCAGGCGACGCACGTAGCTCTCACGGGCCGAGCTTTTTTTCGCGCCCTCCTCGCCGGCGTCAGCGGCAGTGGCCGTGAAGTTACCCAGGAAGTAATGGGGCACCATCAGCAGAAGAAGGCCGTTATCCGTCGGACTCCAGCACAGCACGATATTCTGGCCGAGGCGCCACTGCTTGTGCAGGGTCTTCTCAATATTCTTGAGATTCCCACGCTGAACGATGCTGATAGTGTTATCAGCGGGTGCCGATTCAGATCCCTGCATCACAGGACTCACGCCTTCCTTCCAATGGTCGCCGCAATTATAGTGTCATTTTTCGCGCCCCGGCTATTTGACCGGGTTCACATCCCGGAGAGTTTGATGCGAGTACTCGCCAGCCTGCTATGCGTCGTAATCAGCGGCTGTGCGGACTACAAGTTCACGGTAAACGAACGGGTTGTCTACACGCCGGCACCGCTGTTTGCGGATTTCGACATATCCGACCAGGCCCTGCGGGAGTGTGTACAGACCCATATCCAGGAAGCCAGGGTCACCGCTGCCGAACAGTTGGATACCCTGGTTTGCAGCCATGCCGGCATCACTGACCTCAGCGGATTGCAGGTATTTTCCCGGCTCACCCGCCTGAAGCTTTCCAACAATGCCATCGAGGAGGTCAACGCCCTGGCGGACATGACCGCGCTGCTGGAGCTCTACCTCGATGCCAATGACCTGCGGGGCATCGCCGAGCTCAGGGACCTTCTGGAACTGCGGCTGCTGGATGTGACCGCCAATCCCCGGCTGCGTTGCGACGACCTGGCCCCGTTCCGCTCTCGCAAGGGACTGGAACTGGCTGCCCCGCAGCACTGCAGCCAGTAGCTCAGACCAACTGCAGCCAGTCGAATCCCTGTTCCTGGCAGGCCCAGGTCACACGCTCCCGGTAAGGGAATACCTCCGCCAGCGCTGCTTCCACCCGCTCCCGATGATTGTTCTGCTCGCTGATATGGGCAATCACCAGCTGCTGCATCAGCTCGTGCTGGATTTCCTGCAGCAGCGCCGCCGACTGGCGATTGTTGAGGTGGCCCCAGTCGCCGCCCACGCGACGCTTGAGCGCCGGCGGATAGGGGCCGACATGCAGCATTTCCAGGTCGTGATTGCACTCCAGCAGCAACCCGTGACAGGCCCGGTAGTGAGCCAGCACTGCCGAGGTGATACTGCCCAGGTCGGTGAGAATCCCCAGCCGGAAGCCATGGCTCTGCAGCACGAACTGGCAGGGCTCCCGGGCATCGTGGGGCACAGCGATCGGCTCCACCCGCACGTCGCCAAGCTGAAACGGGGCCTCGCTATGGAAGTAGCAGACTTCCCAGGGCTTCTCGCAGCGGCCGCTGGCGTGGGTGCCACGTGTCAGGTAGACGGGAAATTCGTATTTGCGCGAGAGGGCTGCGACCCCGGAGCAGTGATCGCTGTGTTCGTGGGTGACCAGCACCGCGTCGAGATCAGCGGCGCTGACCCCGAGTCGCGCCATACGACGCTCGGTTTCACGGACTGAGAAGCCGCAGTCGACGAGAAGCAGGGTATTGCCAGACTGGACCAGGGTGCCGTTGCCGCGACTGCCGCTACCCAGCGATGCGAAGCGCACCTGTCTGCTCCCGGATCAGTTGATGTTTCCCTTCACCAGGGCCAGCAGCTGCTGCATCTGCCCACGGGTCATGTCAGCGCCGTCTTCACGCGCGATATCGATGCGCACCTGGTCACTGGATTCTTCGCTGACCTTGAACACGTAATCCTGCTGGGTGAGGACATCTTCCTCTTCGTCATCACCGCCAAACAGCCAGCCAAACCAGCCCTCATCCTCTTCCGGCGGCACAAAGCGCACATAGAAGAGGCCGCCGCTGCGGTCGAGGTCCCTGATGGTGAAGCTGGATTCGCGCAGAGCGCGGTCCACCGAGGCCCAGGCCCGATAATAGGGCAGCGACAGGCGCACAAAGGGCTCGCCATTGGGGTCTTCCTGCATGGTGACCTTGCCGCCCTCACCCATGGCCTGCTGGGCCATCATGGACACCGGGGCGGTACCCGCCGAATTGGCAATGTACTGGGCTACCGCGAGCAGCATTTCACTGCCGCGCTCAGCATCGGCGGAAGCTTCCGGCCAGGCGTTGATGTCGCCCGCCTGGAACTGCTGCAGCACATGCAGTTCCGAAGTATTGCGCTGCACGCCCTGTTCGATACGGAACTGGTAGCGTTCGTTCATGGTGGCCTCGCGGCCCTGGAACCAGCCGGTTTCGATCAGGCCGGCGCGGGCATCCACCCGGGCCACCTGCACGCCGTTGGTGGTCAGGAAGGACCGCACCTGGGGCCAGAGCTGGCCAGGCGCCACCGCGGCCAGCACCCACTCTTCGTCGCCCAGACGTTGGATGCGCACCAACTCCTCGGTTTCCTGGGCGACCAGCGGCGCCGGCCTCGGCACCTCAAAGCTGCCGGTCGGTCGCATCGATTCGGTAGTGGCGGGAATCACGTAGATGTCCTGCAGGGCATCGTCTTCGAGGTGCTCGGGCACCTTGAGGCGCGGCTCGATACGGGCCTTGCGGTAGTCATCGCTGCGGTCACGCACATAGGTCTGCTCAGGCAGCCAGCTACAGGCCGCAAGGCTTACTGCGCACAGCAGTGCCAGGGCGCGCAGCATCATGCGACGGCCTCGGCGAGGGCGGCGCGCACTGCATCGTGGTACTGCTCGGCCAGCGGAGTCAGCGGCAG
>JAAUXY010126264.1_pt1 | contig 24518 bp, 21 predicted proteins | sample 7278121 | NCBI WGS metagenome assembly JAAUXY01 (sample SAMN14350117, study PRJNA611818) | marine sediment metagenome | isolation source: surface marine sediment (1.8m) | place: French Polynesia: Moorea | collected 2018-08 | reverse complement strand
GGATTAAAACAAGTAGCCCTGCGCATCCCCTATCCCGCCCGCCGTTTCAGCACGTTTCTGAAAAAATATTAGAATTAACGCATTATCACGCGGGCGTATTCTTTTTCTTTGTATACAAACGATACAGCCCTATCATTGTCTTCCAATGGGGCTATGCGATTTTACAAGGCTTGAGTCTGTGGAGCTACCTGGGGGGAAACGAGAGGCGCCTTTCAGCACGGGGTGAAATTTTATATAATACCTTGTAAAGCCAGAGATTTTATGGTACAAAAACGCCGTTTCGGCCTCGGGAATTTAATTTAAGAAGGGAATAAGGGTTTATGTCCGAAAAGCATCCTGAATGTCCGCTATATAATCCACTTAATTGTAAAGAGTATTATAATCCGAAGCTATGCGCCTTTGTCAAAAAAGATAAAATCTGTTTGAAAAAAAAGAAACCCAAAGCCAAAGCCAAATCAAGCGCATAGATCAAATGCAAGCCTCTAATCAAGCATGACCCGCAGTATCGGAAAGTAACGTAGGATTGATTCCCATTTTCTTCACCGCTTCCTCCCAGCGTGCTTCAACCGGCATCTTGAAAATATTTTCTTCAAAAATTGGATACGTCAGCCAGGCATTATCTTTAATTTCTGCCTCAAGCTGACCCGGTCCCCAGCCGGCGCAACCGATCGTTATTATGAATGATTCCGGCCCTTTTCCCAATGCAATCGATTCAATAATATCCCTGGTGTTGCTCATCGCAAGATTTGGGGTAACTCTTAAACATGCCTTCCAGTCAAAAGGAGGGCCGTGAAGCACGAACAACTCGGTTATGTGAACCGGACCTCCGATGTAAATGGGAACGGAATCCATCCCGGCGGTATATTCAATTTTCAATTCTTCAAAAATATCCTTTGCGGTCAGCACATCATGAACACGATTGACCACCAGTCCCATGGCACCTTCTGAGTTATGCTCACACATACATGTCACGGTCTGATGGAAATTAGGGTCGACCAAACTGGGCATCGATAGAAGGAATTGTCCTTTTAACGTCCCTGCATATCCGGTTTCCATATTTTCCTCCGTAATAGCCACCGTTGAAACAGCACAAGGCAACTGCTAACCTAATGGGTCAGAAGGTTGTTGTCAAGAATCCATAGTGAAAACGGCAATTCTAATTTTTATCTAAGCTGTATTGGTTGAAAATTCAGAGAAAAGGTAATAGAACCCATCACAAAAATGTGGATCAGGGTTCATAGTCCCGCTGAAGCGGGATTACACATCTAATTTTAAGAAAATTAAGGTATGCATCAAGCGTGGTTCGGCGAATAAACGGAGCATACACGATAGTATGTGAGTATTTTGAGCCGGGCCACAACACAGCTATGGGCCCTGAGACGCTTTTGGGGGATGGGTTCTAATTGGCAGCCACGATATAGGGCTTGTCCTTATTTCGTTCAAGCAACTCAAACACTTTCATACCGCCGAGTTCTTTTTCAAGGTCGGCCGAGATTTTTATTTCACCAACATCAGGGCGTGATCGAGTTGCCCGCAGGGTGTTTTCGCTAATCAAGATTCCATTGGGAAATGATTTGGTAAGATTCTGCAGTCGGAAAACGGTATTGACGGGATCACCGATCACCGTGTAATCCATTTTCTTTTCAAAGCCGATATTACCAACGACAACCTCTCCGGTGTGAATACTAATCCCCATTTGGACGGTTGCACCAAATTTCCGCTCCATGAAGCGATTGACGGCTTCAAGCGATTTTTTCATTTCAAAGCCGGCCGCGATGGCATTTTCAGCATCTTCGGTACTTGAAACCGGTGCACCGAATAGCGCTAAAAAACCATCTCCCAGATATTTATCAACAATGCCATGGTGCTTGAACACGATTCCGCCCATCACCGAAAAGAAGCTGTTTAACAGCGTAACTGTTTTTTGAGAACCGATCTGACGGGAAAGCGCTGAAAAACCACGGATGTCAATATTGAGCAATGTGAGGGTCTTTAATTCCTCAACCACCGGTTTTTCGTTTTCAGAATCATAAATGATTTTATCTAAAACTTCCTTGGGAACAAACTTCTGAAACATATGTCGGATATCGCGTTCCTGTTCGGCCATTGAAACCGTTTCTTTGTAAAGGCGGGCGTTTTCAAGCGCAATACAAACCGACGTTGCAATCGACTGCAAGAGATCCTTGTCATCCGTGTCAAATTCACCGTTAATTTTATTGAGCACCTCGATAACACCGATCACTTTTCCCTGAGATACCATGGGCACGCACAAGGCAGACTGTGTTGTAAAACCGGATGAGTGATCAACCATCGGAAAGAAATGAGGCGATTTCTCAATATCATTGACCAAGATCGATTTGCCCCTTGCAGCCACATAGCCTGCAATTCCCTGCCCGAGCTTGAGGCGAAATTTTTTCATGGATTTAATTTTAATATTAAACGCAACCGCAATTTCAAGCTCGTCTCCTTCCAGAAATAAAAGTGAACCCGCCTCGACATTCATCACTTCACGGATCATATCCATGGTGTATTTCAGTACTTTGCTGATATCAAATGTGGAAGAAGCCAACGCGCTGCCAACCTGGCGGATAGTATCCAATTCACGATTCCGCTTAATAACTGCCGCGGAAAGCCGGTTGCGCTCAATCGCCAGAGAAAGGCCATTTGCGATCCACGTGATAAGTTTTTGAAGGTTAGAAAAAACAGCGACATCCTTGGCCGTCAATGCCAGAACACCGGTGACCAGGCCATCGGTCTTCAGGGGCGCAAGCAGACAGGATGTGCATCCATTATCAGCAAATAGTTCACGATCTACCGCGTTGGTGCTTGAACAGGTATTATCCACAATAAGGCTGGTTTCCTGTTTAAATACCTTTTCAATGATGGATCCCTTATAAGGATAACTGGCTCCTTTATTGAGGTTTGAAGGGCCGCTGATAAGCAGATCGAAAATTCTCAGGTGCCCGGTTTTCGTTTCATCTTCAACCATCACAAAAGCATGCTCAAATGGAACGACGCTTTGAAGTTCATTTAGCACCGCATGCAGAAGTTCGGTGTCCCTGAAACTTGAAATTAAAATCTTGAATATCTTTTCAATCGACCGCAGGTGTATCCTGTTGCGTTCATTTTCTTTAATCAGACGAAGGTTTTCATAAGTAAAAGCGGCATTGCTTAGAAGTGGGGTTAACACCTCCACATCTTCTTGAGAATATATTCGATCAAAATTTCGCGATGAAATGGTTAAAACCCCAAAAATATCTTTACTGGTTTTGATCGGCATGCAGACAAAGGATTTCGTCCCATAGTGGGCCAAATTGGCCCTTCCAAAACGATTGTCTGTTTCTATATCCTCAACCACCAGGGGCGACTTATTTATGACGGCATATTTGGCGATGCTTGTTTCAAAATCGATATCATCCCCGGCTTTGACAAATTTTCCAAGCCCGACAGTCGCTTTAACCACAAAGGACTTGGGCTCCGTCTTTTTGAGTGTCAGAATTGAGCCGAGATCCGAGTTTGTCAGCATTAAGGCACGCTCAAGCGTAATATGGAGAATCTCTTCTGGATCAAAAGTGACATAGCAAAGTTCTGAAAGCTCCTTCAGGATGGATATCTCAGACGCTTTCTTTTCAAGTTCATTGAATGTTGTACTAAAGCGTCTTTCGATTGCCGTGAATGATTGGACGATATTTTGAAGTTCGTCGGTGCCGGCAGAGATTTGATCATCAGGCAGCTCATCAAGATAATCAGATGACATTTCCTCTGAAATCCGCGAGATCTTATCAAACAGATTTTTGAGTATGGCAAATCCGACAAATGAGAAGACCAGGATGCCCAGAAAGAATAAAGGGACATACTTATCTTTCAGCATGTCATATTTGATGCTAAAGAAAATAAATCCTAAGACGGGAAAGAAAAAGAAAAGACCAAAAATTAAATTAAGTTTTGTATATAAATTTTTTTTCTTCAAAAATCATCTCCAAGGCACGTGCCAATTCGTATCAGCCGATGGTGCTCTATCAATAACACCTGAGACTAAAATTAAATAGGCTGTATAAACTATTTATATTATAAAAATATATTTTCTTCAAGCCCATAAGATGGCCTGATTTTGCAAAGAAAATTGTGCACTTTAGCACGGTTAAAACAGCTGCTCACGCTCATGGGTATTTTGCATTGCAATGGTATACTTAAAAAATGGCCTGTTTTTGTTATTGGTCGAATAATTAAATTATGTAATAATAACATATCATTGTTTAAAAATGGTAATTTTGTGCCAACCGCATCCATATGATGTGTCCAGGGCAAAGACATTCATCTCAAGCATAGCGTGATTAAAAATGCGTGCTGTTGTTCAAAGAGTCAAGCATAGTTCGGTTAAAATCGAAAATGAAATGGTGGCCCAAATCCAAAATGGTCTGCTGGTGTTGCTGGGCGTCGCCAGAGGCGACACGGCTCAGGATGCGGATTATCTGGCGAACAAAATCATCAACCTGCGAATATTTGAAGACCCAGGCGGTAAAATGAACCGATCTTTGCTCGAAACGGGCGGTGAATTACTGGCTGTGTCGCAATTTACGTTGCTCGCAGATTGCCGCAAAGGCAGACGCCCTTCGTTTATAGAAGCCGCTGACCCTGAAAAAGCCACCGAGCTCTATGAGCGGTTTGTGAACACCGTGCGCGAAAAGGGCGTCGGCATTCAAACCGGTCGTTTTCGTGCAATGATGGAGATTGCGCTGGTCAATGACGGCCCGGTTACGATTATTATCGAAAGCCAGTCATAACAGCCATTCTGTCATGTGTGTCCCCAACTGGCCAAATGTAGCCAGCGTCACTATATTTAACATTTTAGACTTCTAAACGGATACGACTTTGTTAATGTACCTTTCGGGTTCTAACGGGAAACACAATCTCAAGCAAAAAGTCATCAAGTGGTTTGTATTGTTAGGAATATTTTTGGGTTCCTTAATCAACGCCACGCATCTTGCGGCGCAGGATCTGGATGATCTGCAGCGCTTTTTCGGTCCGAAAGATTCAATCCTTGTAACAGATTCCCAGGGGCAAGTCCTATTGGCGAAAAATGCCGATGAAAAACGAATTCCGGCCTCGATTTTGAAAATTTTCACATCCCTTGTGGCCCTGCATTATCTGGGTGAAGATTATCGCTTTCCGACCGAATTTTATGTGGACGGGCAAGCAAATCTAAAAATCAAGGGCTACGGGGACCCCCTCCTGATCTCAGAAGCCATTCTAAAAATATCGCAGGTCCTTGCTGTACTTCTCAAAAAATCGGTCCCTTTGAAAAACCTGATTTTAGATGACTCATATTTTAGTGAACCGCTTACGATTCCCGGCATTTCATCATCCTCCCAGCCTTATGACGCGCCGAATGGGGCGCTATGCGCCAATTTTAATACCGTCACCTTTAAACGCTCTTCGCAGGGTTATGTCAGTGCCGAAAAGCAAACACCATTACTGCCGTTTGTAATCCAGAAAATAAAAGCATCGAAATTAAAAAAAGGCCGCATCGTTTTTTCGCATAATAAAAATGAAATTACGATCTACGCGGGTAAACTTTTTCAACATTTCCTAGAAAAACAGGGGATCTTTTTTTCGGGAAAGGTCACACGGGGGCGCATAAACACGGATACCGACAGATTGATATTCAGATATGATTCCGTTTCAACACTGGAGCAGATCGTCGCGAAACTTCTGGAACACTCCAACAACTTTACAACCAACCAACTGCTCATCGCCACGGGTGCCGAAATCATTGGGCCACCGGGCACGCTTGCCAAAGGTGTCACCATTGCCTCGGATTATGCAAAATCGGTGCTGGGCATCGAGAATCTGATAATTGCTGAAGGCTCAGGGATATCGAGAGACAACCGGGTCTCGGCTGCTCAGATGGACATGGTCCTACAGGAATTTCTGCCCTATCACTATCTGATGCGCCGAGAAGGAAGGGAGTTCTACAAAACCGGCACACTCAATGGCATCAGCACCCGGGCCGGATACATCAAAAGGACCGATCGCGATTTTTACCGCTATATCATTATGTTCAACACCCCGGGCAAATCCACCGACACGCTGATCCTCAGACTCATGCGAATCCTGGAATAAGGTGAACAATTCTATCTGGAAGTCCAATTGAATTGTTGGCCGCAATCGCGGTAAAAATGACACCGGCAGTTGTGGGGGGGCTTGGACTTAGCGCAAAGATATGTTGGCGTGATCTTCAGTTCTATAAAAGCAAATGGGTGACTGACAAATTCATCAAATATAGCACCTGAAAGCGACTTTTCTGCGAACGCTGGTCGAGAAATATGGTTCCCATCTTTTATTTTTACTTATTTTTTGAGCATAAAGATATCAAATGCTTTTTTGATGGCCGAAGCGGGTCCGATGAAAATGACACGATCATCCACTTCAATCCGGGTGACGCCGCGCGGAACCACAAATTGATTATCCCTGATTATCGCGGCAATCAGGCTTCCTTTGGGTATGTCAATATCTTTAATCAGCTGTCCATTTACCCTCGCATTTTCAGGCACGCTGACTTCCAAGAGGCTGGCGGCACCGATTCCAAATTCGAAAAGCTGCGCTAAAACGGGGTTGTCGATGATATTTTCAACCATGGCCGCGGTTGCCCAGGGTGCGTTTACCACCACGACGTCGTTCTGTTCGAGGAGCTGAGTGTATTCGTGATTTTGGACAATAGCGACGACTTTTTCAATTTTTAACTGTCTGGCCTGCAGGGCTGCAATGACATTGCGGCCCTCATTTTCAAAGGCAGCGATAACCACATCAATATTATCAAGGCCGACTTGCCCCAGTAATTCCTTCTTGGTGCCGTCTCCCTGGTAAATGGGGCAATTGTAACGTTGCTCAAGCTCCTTACACAGCGCATCGTCTTCTTCAATGAAGGTGACCTGATGTTCCGCCGAGCGAAACATCATCCGATACTCATCTTTTGCCAAGAGTCGATCAGCAATATTTTGGCCCTGTTTTTCGCCACTTATGATAAGCACTCGCATATGCATTCTCCTTAATTTATTGATAAACGATTTGAATGATTTTACATAGGATTTTCCCAATTTAGCGACTTCAGCGCGGTTATCGGAATTGAAAAGATAGATTGCGCTTCCAACCAGTGTGAGTATCCCTCCGAGAACAAAGCTTCTAAATTCTAATGCCGGAACGAACATCCAGGTCGTCACAACACCCAGAATCGGTATCCAGGGAAAAAACAGCGTTTGAAAGGGACGTCTCAAATTGGGCATTTTTTTGTGTAAAGGAATCACCGCATAGTTGATGATCCCAAGCCCCATTAAGTAGCCAAAATCACTCAACGAAGCCACAAATTTCACGATACCGGAAGAACTGAAAATAATTACAATCAGGGCGCAAATTAACAGTGCAATATGAGGTGTTTGGAATTTTGGATGCAACTTTGAGAAAAAAAAGGGAAAGTGTCGATCGCGACCCAACGCATATAATATGCGGGCACTGGCGCCCAGTGTCACACTGAATGCGGAAAGACTCGCCATTATTGTCGCGATAATCCCGGCCCAGACACCCCAGGCGCCAAAAAGGCGCTCCGCTGTAAATATAAACGGAATATCGCTCTCGGCAAGTTCAGTATAATTGACCGTACCCATCATGACACCCACCACAAAGACATAGATGGCGGTGCTGATGCCCAGGGTGATCAAAATCGCTCGCGGAATGTTTTTGCCCGGTTGAATGATCTCTTCCGCTGCATTGGAAATAAGTTCGAATCCGACATAGGAAATATAGATAAGTGCCATTGCCGGAATGAAGGGGCCCCATCCCATCGGAGCGAGTGGCTCCAGGTTAGCTGGCTCAATATCCGTGAAACCCAGCACAGCAACGCCGACCAGAACCGCCAATTCCACCAGATTCATAACGGTTATAACGATAATGGCTTCCTTCATTCCCATGAAGTTGACGGCCGTGAATATGACAGTGGTGAGCAGTGTGAGGAGGGCAATACTGGCTTCCGGCAAAAAGTAAGCGCGGATCGTCAGGGCAAAGATAAGTGCGTACATCGAACACGCAAGGGTATTTCCGATCCAGAAAAACCATCCAGTGAAAAACGCCACGGGCCTGTTGAGTGTTCTGTGGGTAAATGAATATCCGCCGCCGGCCAACGGTATGGCTGCACTGAGCTCGCTGTAATTTAAGGCGGTAAAAACGGTTAAAAAGCCCATGGCCAAATAGACAAAAATTCCAAGCGGACCAACCATATGCGCCAGTTCGCCCGGCAGCGCAAAAATCCCCGGCCCCATTGTGGCGCCAATGCCGATCATTACCGCCATAAACAAGCCCATATTTCGTCTGAAACCAATTTGCTCCGGCATAAATGTACGCTCCCAGGCGCTATCTGAATATCACCTTGGCATTTTATTTTTGGGGCAATTATTGGAAGGTGGCAGTTCGGGGGTAATCAAAAACACTGGTGAATAAATGACAAAATATAGCCTAAGTCAATAAAAATCGCCCTATGATTCATATGGGCGCATTTTATTTTAGTCTGGGAATATAGGGTGATTAAATTTCGCCTTCTAAATGAGGATTTTTTTCGATAAGCCAGGCCGCACAAGGGTTCACGACGAGGCGTACTAATCGTACATTGAGGATGTGAACCCGCGGAGAACGCAGCTGATCGGGAAAAAGACCATTTAGAAGGTGAAATAATTACCTGAATTTTGCACGAGTCGGAGGCTTTCATATGCGAGGAGGCGCACCTTGATTTTAAAAATGAGACGCGTCATCCGACTGTACGGGACACTTAAGGCTGAGGCTATAGTAAACTATGCCTCGGCCTTAATAACGAAGCAGATGGAAGCCTCCGGCTCGCCCGAAGGGTGAAATGTAATGAGATAAAATGATTTTCATCCTTACATATGTAATCGGCAGACCAAGGTACTTCGTTAATTTTCTTAATCTGTAGCTACTAAGATTATTAACAACTTCTCATTAATTTTCATGCAAGATTCAGGGATTAATCGGAGGTGATGTGGGCGTAAGCACTATGATTGTGGATGGATTCGAAATTTTCGGCACTCACCGAAAACCAGGTAATATTATCATCTTCTTCAAGTTTCTTGGCAATATCCCGCACAATATCTTCGACAAACTTGGGATTGGCAAATGCCGTTTCCGTGACTTGTTTTTCGTCCACGCGCTTTAAAACGGAATATACATCCGTAGAAGCTGCCGCTTCCACCAGTTCGATCATATCTTCCATCCAGATGAATCTCTTAAAGCGCGTCGCCAGCTGCACCTCACCGCGCTGGTTGTGAGCCCCTTTGTCGCTAATCTCCAGCGAGCAGGGACAGACCGATGAGATCGGGACAATGACTTCTGAGACCAGATCGATTTTTCCGGACGGGTCACTGGTGCCGATGATGCGGCAGGTATAATCCATCAGACCCGGTGATGTGCTCACGGGCGCTTTTTTTTCAATAAAGTAAGGAAATGTAACTTCAATATGGGCTGAAGCTGCATCGAGGTGCTTCTTCATGCTTCCCAGAATTTCGGAAAATTTCTGCAGAGAAATCTCTGTTTGCAAAAGATGGAGCATCTCAACAAAACGGCTCATGTGCGTGCCTTTGTATTCATGAGGCAGATCAACATACATGTTGATAGTGGCAACTGTATTTTGCGTTCCATCCCGACGGTCACGAACCGTTATCGGATATCGCAAATTTTTAATGCCAACTTTATCAATCGGAATGTTGCGGTACTCGCGCTGATTTTGTGTGTCTTTCATACTATTTTAAAAGATAATCTAGATTTACACGGCTCATGGCCCGGAAAATATTGCCTTTTATTTTACTATTGGTTTTGTAGAGACGTTTCAAGGTGTCTTTTATTTCCTGACGTTTTGAATTATTTGCGGAAGGACAGGGGTTAATAAAATCGGGAAAATTCTGTTCTTTGGCAAAATCTCTTATCCGATTTTCATCTGCAAATGCCAGGGGTCGGATGACGGTAATTTTTCCCTTAAAAAAAGGTTGAGAAGGCACCATGGTGCTGATTTCGCCGGAATAGCAGATATTTAAGAAAAGGGTCTCAATAATGTCATCTTTATTGTGCCCCAGGGCCAGCTTGTTGCAGGCCAGTTCATCCGCAATTTCAAAAAGCCGCTTGCGACGCAGCCGCGCGCATAAAAAACAGGGATTTTCTCGGTTGATCGTACTGTGTCCCAATACCCCGTAATCAGTATGCTCGACCCGTAAAGGAAAACCGAATCTGGCACTGTAGGTTTTAAGCGCTTCGCTGAAGCCGCCTTCAAATCCAGGATCAATATGTACCGGAAACAATTCAAAGTTTACCGGTATTCGAGGCAATCGCTCAGCCAGCATCCACATCATCGTTAGACTGTCTGCGCCGCCGGACAACCCCACAACGATCCGGTCGCCGTCTTCCAGCATCGCATACCGGTGTACGGCTTTACCGAAATCCCGGTTCAGCGCTTTATATTTTGAGCTGCTGATGGGCACCGGGCAAAATACTCCAATAACAATACCTGCCTGTTGTGTTCAGTATTTAAAAAAGATTTACGATGCTTCTGTTTCTGCTTCCTTTTCCGTTTCTTCATCTGATTTAGCTGTAATTATTTTACCGGCAGCCACCTCCCGCAGCGCAACGACAATATCTTCATTTTTGGGTGAGCTGACCAGGTAATCAGATCCTTCTCGGATCTGCCGGACGCGCTTGGCGACCATGTTTACCAATAAAAACCGATTGGAAACTCTTTTTAAACAATCCTCAATCGTAATTCGTGCCACGAGTTTTACCTCCATATAAACGTTGAAATCGTTTTAGCTTTTTATTTGATCATATAAACATTAGTTGAATCAGTGAATTGTACCTAAAATTGAGAGATTGTCGAGGTTGCCACAGCTACCAGGCAGATGTTGTTCCGCTATAGTTTTCTATGCGGAACGGCATCTAACACAGTAGATGCGGTAAGATCGGCAAGCCCGACGTGTTGGGGCGTAGCTAAAAGCGAAGCCCAAAGGGTTTCAAATTAAAAAAATTAAATTCGACTGTATTCCATCTTTATTAAAAGAAAATTCTTTTTTTAAGTTTGAAACGCTCATTTTAGGTTATAGTATTTCGACAAGCTCATAGCTGCGCTTGCCGCCGGGTACCTGTAATGAGAGTTCATCACCCGGTTTTCGACCGATAAGGGCTTTTCCGAGAGGCGATGATATGGATATACGACCATTTTCGATATCCGACTCATCCGGGCCTACCAGCTGGTAGACGACATCCTCGCCGGTTTCGACATTTTCAAGAACAACCTTGCTGCCAAAAACCGCTCGATCTTTGGGAAGCTTGTCGGTTGCAATGACATCTACATTGGCCAGTTTGTATTCCAAATCATTGATGCGCCCTTCAATAAATCCTTGACGATCCTTGGCAGCCGCATACTCTGCATTTTCGCTTAAATCGCCATGCGCACGGGCTTCTTCAATGGCCTTTATATTTTGGGGACGTTCAACCTTTTTTAAGTTTTCGAGCTCTTTTTTGAGCGCTTCAAATCCCTGTTGCGTTACCGGTATTCGATTCAATTTAATCACTCCTATAAATATTCATCGGCTAAGATTTGAGCAATCTGCACCGTGTTGGTAGCGGCACCCTTCCTGATGTTGTCTGCAACAATCCACATGTTAAGGCCATTGGGGATCGACTCATCATTACGAATGCGCCCGACCAGCGTTAGGTCCTGCCCAGCTGCGTCCAGTGCCAGGGGGTATATATTCTGTTGGGGATCATCCATGACGCGAATTCCAGGTGTATTTTCAAGTAATACTTTGGCATCCTCTGCGGAAACAGGCTTAATGGTTTCAATATTTACGGATTCACAATGGCCGAAGAAAACAGGCACCCGCACGGTGGTAGCCGTAACACCGATCGAGTCGTCCTCCATTATTTTTCGGGTTTCGTTGACCATTTTCATCTCTTCTTTTGTATACCCGTTATCCAGAAAGGTATCGATGTGTGGCAAACAGTTAAACGCGATACGATGCGGGTATACGCGGGTCTCATAATCCAAAAAGTTAATGATCGCACGTGTTTGATCAAAAAGCTCATCAATGGCTTTTTTACCGGTTCCCGATACCGCCTGATAGGTGGAAACAACAATCCGCTTGATGCCATATTTCTTATGAATCGGATTGAGTGCAACAACCATCTGAATGGTAGAGCAATTTGGGTTGGCAATGATGCCTTTTTCAGTATGCTGGGCAATCGCGTGGGGATTTACCTCAGGCACCACCAGGGGAACCTTGGCATCCATACGCCAGGCACTTGAATTATCTACGACCACGCAGCCATCCTTGGCGGCAAAAGGCGCAAATTTTTCACTGGTACCACCGCCGGCAGAAAAAAGAGCGATATCCACGCCCTTAAAAGAATCCTCTTTGAGCTCTTTAACATCAATGAGGTCACCTTTAAATCTCAACTGCCTCCCCACAGAGCGGCTTGACGCCAGTAATTTTACCGATTTAACCGGGAAGTCCGCTTCTTCCAGACACTGAATCATCTGATTTCCGACAGCACCGGTGGCGCCGGCAACAGCGAGGTTAATTTTTTTCTGAGCCATAGGGTTTCCCTTCTATATTTGAATTTGCATAAGCAAGCGCGTCGCGTGCGGTTAGTAATTTTTTTCTATATATTCCACAATCAAATCGCCGATTTCCTGGGTGGTATGACCCATCTTTCCGGCGGCCACATCTTTGATATCATCCCTCAGGACTTTCTCCACTCCGGCTTCAATAAATGCCGCTGCCTTTTGTTCACCGAGGGTTTCCAGCATCAGCTGGGCAGCTAAAATGGCGGCAACTGGATTTATTTTGTGCTGGCCGGTATATTTTGGAGCCGATCCCCCGATGGGTTCAAACATGGAGACCCCCTCCGGGTTGATATTGGCGCCGGCGGCGATACCCATCCCGCCTTGCAATATGGCTCCCAAATCGGTAATGATATCGCCGAACATATTATCCGTAACAATAACGTCGAACCACTCTGGATTTTTGACCATCCACATACACAACGCATCAACATGCGCATAGTCCGTTTCAACATCCGGATACTCAGCGGCAACCTCATGGAACGTTCGTTCCCAGAGATCAAATGCATAGGTAAGCACATTGGTCTTCCCGCAGAGTGTCAATTTATTAGCCTTATTTCTTTTTTGACAGTACTGAAAAGCATAGCGTATGCAGCGTTCCACACCTTTGCGGGTGTTGATGGACTCCTGGGTGGCAATCTCATCGGCGGTGCCGCGCTTCAGGCAGCCCCCGGCCCCTGCATACAGGCCCTCGGTATTTTCACGTACGACCACAAAATCAACATGCTCGGGTAATTTTTCCTTGATGGGCGTATAAACACCTGCATATAGCTTAACCGGTCTCAAATTGATATATTGATCCAGATAAAACCGGGTTTTCAGCAGAATACCCTGCTCTAAAATTCCGGGTTTGACCTCCGGATGACCGATCGCCCCCAAATAAATGGCATCTTTTTGACTGAGAGACTCGAGGAGTTCGTCAGTGATGGTTTCCCCGGTCGATAAATAGTGCTCACCACCGATATCGTAAGTAGTAAATTGATAACCAAAATCACATTTAGCCGCCACGGTTTCAAGAACCTTAATACCTTCGGCAACCACTTCGGGTCCGGTGCCGTCACCTGGAATTATTGCTATTTGATAGTTTTTTTTCATCGGTGCATCGTTCGCGTAATCGCGTTTTATGTGAGTGACAAGAAACCGCCGTATCGCTAATAACTGGCTGAAAACCGGCGATGGGGCAATCGGGTTTTAAGCCGATCGCATCTATCCCTGTTTTTAAGACAATTTATCGGCTATTGGAATTGTCCGATGAGTGAAGCGCCCGCTTTTATTCGATCACCCACAGATACTTTTATTTCTGCATCAGCGGGTAGATATAAATCGAGTCTGGAGCCAAAGCATATGAGACCGTATCGCTGTCCGCGTTGCATCTCATCACCGGCTTGCACTTTACAGATGATTCGCCTGGCAATCAAACCGGCCACCTGGACCACACATATGCTCTTTCCGTCAGCAGTATCAATAAAAACGGCGTTGTGTTCATTTTGCAAAGACGCCCTATCTTGATTCGCTGCAAAAAATTTACCCGGATAATAACGAACCTTTTTTACAGTGCCGTCAACAGGAATACGATTCACATGCACATTAAAGAGGGACATAAAAATGCTGATCTTGTTGCAATCGCCCTCATAAAAAACACTGTCATTGATTTTTTTGACTAAAATAACTTTTCCATCGGCGGGAGAAACGATGGCACCGCTAATATTGGGAATCACGCGATCGGGATCCCTGAAAAATCCACAAATAAAAAAGCTTACTGCGAGTCCGATTAACGCCAGATAGGTCAAACCCAGTAAAGCAAATATCAGGGTCACAAACGCACTGCTAAAAATAAAGGGATAGCCTGCTTTTGCCACCGGAAAGGCCGTCTGGCCCATTGGATCAGACCAAGTATATTTTTGCATGGAACCGCATTACCCAATCTGGATAAACCGATACACTTTGCCGCAAAAGCACCAAGACACAAAGCAAAATCTTCGGTAGTATTCACCTTTGCATCTTTGTGTCTTAGTGGCGCAAATGTTCGGTTATAAAATGTATAAAAATGATTTCTATGATCCTAAAAACCGCTCTGATGAACGCCCTTAACCCGCTTTAAATTTAAAACTGTTTTTATATCAACCTGAATATGTATTGTCAATAATTACCATAACATGATGAAAATTGCATGCAACGGTGGCCGCGATGATCGAATGGAAATACCCATTTGGAATTTAAATTTGAAAATCATATGCGCCCGAAACGGGTATCAGCATACTTTTAGAGTTGGGCCATTTTCTTATGCGTCAGGGCCCGGATGAACGGATTTTTTACCCAGGTTTAATTCCGCATCTGATTTGCGTATATATTGAGGAACCAGGCTGGCGACTTCACCAGTGTCGTGGGTTTGAAATCTTTGCAGACTGAGAAACCCGACACTTGATGCCCGGATGTGGTGTTGATCTTCAGGTGCAAAATGGGCGTGGTCTCCTAATAATTTGGTTATTTCTCCACGATAAAGCAGTGCCCCGCTTCCAATAAATGTACATGGCTCTTTGATGCTTTCAACCGCCGCGACAGGGGTGGTTGCCGCCTGACTACGAATTTGGGTTAAGGTTTCTCCCCGGAACCGATAGGTGGCGGAATATACCTCGCCTTTGCGGGCATCCAATATCGCACATACCAGATGAGAGCGGTCCTCGCATTGCCAGGCAAGGGAATCCAAGCTCGATACGCCCACCACGGGCTTATCCAGCGCATGCGCCAGGCCTTTAACCGTACTGAGCCCGATGCGCAAGCCCGTAAAAGAACCCGGTCCGATCGTAACTGCCATACCGTCCATCTCGCCGATGCGAAAACCGGCCACCCCCAAAACCTTATCAATCAAGCCCATTAAGTGCTTTGAGTGGGTCTCATCGTTCAGTGTCATCAGCTCAGCAGATACGGAACCGGCGTTCATTACGGCCACGCTGCAGCTGTTGGTCGCGGTATCGACGGCAAGGATTTTCATTTTTAAAATGGGGTACGCTAACGAGCTTACTTGCGATTAATTTTATCCCTTTTCGATTTGTCTTTTGGCTTCATCTGCAAAATTGCATGCGACAAGACTTCATCCATGTGCTTTACCGGCAGAAATTTGATTTTGCGCTTCAGCTGTCGAGGAATTTCAGCCAGTTCTTTTCTGTTTTTCTCGGGTATTATGATCTTTCGAATCCCGGCGCGCATGGCTCCCAACGCCTTTTCTTTCAATCCGCCGATGGGCAGAACCCTGCCTCTCAATGTAATTTCGCCAGTCATTGCCACATCATTGCGCACCGCTTTATTGGTCAGCGCAGAAACAAGAGCGGTCGCCATTGCAATTCCTGCCGAGGGGCCATCTTTGGGGATCGCCCCGGCCGGCACATGAATATGGACATCCAAATTTTCAAATTTCTTTTCATCCAGGTCAAAGGAAATCCGATTCGCCCGCGCGTAGCTCACCGCAGCCCGGGCCGACTCTTGCATGACATCTCCAAGCTGACCGGTAACAATCAAATCACCTTTCCCACCGATTAAAGATACCTCTACATATAAAACCTCACCGCCGACCTGGGTCCAGGCCAGGCCGGTGGCCAGTCCTACCTGGCTTTCTTCCTGATCCATTTCCGGCCCATATTTTGAAATCCCCAAATATTTCGATAGATTATTCTTATTTACCGAAAAGGGTTGTTTCTGGCCCTCTGCAATCCTGCGTGCAATTTTACGGCAGATGGTGCCGATTTCCCTTTCTAGATTACGCAATCCCGCTTCAGATGTATATTCAGATATGATCTGTTGCAGGGCGCCCGAACTAATCGATACGGTTCGGGACTTCAGCCCATTTTCTTTGATTTGCCGCGGAATCAGATAATCTCGGGCAATCATCATCTTATCCTCCTCGGTATATCCGGAAAGCATGATGATTTCCATTCGATCCATTAAAGCAGGCGGAATCGTATCGGTTACATTCGCGGTCAGGATAAACATCACCTTCGATAGGTCAAAGGGCAGGTTGAGAAAATGATCGCTAAATTCAAAATTTTGCTCGGGATCCAATGCCTCCAAAAGAGCAGAAGAAGGATCCCCCCGAAAATCAGCGCCCAGTTTGTCAATTTCATCCATCATAAAAACCGGATTATTGCTGCCACACTGCTTCAGCCCCTGCAATATTCGTCCCGGCATGGCACCGATATACGTGCGCCGATGCCCACGAATTTCAGCCTCATCACGAATTCCACCGAGTGAAATGCGAATAAATTTACGCTGCATCGCTCGGGCAATCGATTGCCCCAGGGAAGTTTTACCCACTCCCGGCGGCCCGACAAAACAAAGAATCGGGCCTTTCATTTTCGGATTTAATTTGCGAACGCTCAGATATTCGAGAATGCGGTCTTTTATCTTTTTTAAACCGTAATGGCCGGTATCCAAAATGCTCTTGGCTTTTCGAATATCAAAATTATCTTTGGAGGCCTTGCGCCACGGCATAGAAACCAGCCAATCAAGATAGGTCCGTGAAACCGTTGCTTCGGACGAATCGGCGTGCATCTGTTCAAGGCGCTTGAGCTGCTTGATGGCTTCTTGGTCGGCCTCTTTGGGCATTTTGGCGCGCTTGATTTTTTTGCGGTACTCTTCAATTTCAAGTGCCTTTTCATCGTGCTCCCCGAGTTCTTTGTAGATCGCCCTGACCTGTTCGCGTAAAAAATAATCGCGCTGCGATTTGGAGATTTCGTCTTTTACATCCGACTCGATCTTGGCCTGCACAGTTGAAAGCTCAAGTTCACGCGACAGTAAGTCATTTACTTTTTTAAGGCGTTCAATCGGATCACTGAGTTCCAATAATGTTTGGGATTCCTTGATTTTAAGCCTCAAATTCGAAGCCACCAGATCGGCAAGCTTGCCGGGTTCTTCAATGGTCTGTAAAATCGTACTAATGTCTCCAGACATCTCCCCCCTTAGAGACAGGATCTTCTCTGAATTCTCCCCAACAGTTCTCATTAGAGCCTGGATTTCCAGATCGATTTCCTCAACAGCGGGTTCTTCAACAAGCTCTATTTTCACCCGATACGATGACCGTTTTCTTAAATAGTTTTTGATTTTTGCCTTGGCAGAGCCCTGCACCAGCGCTTTAACGCTACCGTCAGGAAGTTTCAGCATCCGTAAGATGCGGCCGACAGTTCCAATCGTGTAAATATCGTCAGCTTGGGGATTCTCTACGGTGGGATCTTTTTGCGCAGCGAGCATCAAAAAGCCATCTTTGGCCATGCCTTCTTCAACAGCTCGAATTGATTTTTCGCGGCCCACAAACAAAGGCAGCACCATATCACAAAAAATGACGATATCTCGAACCGGCAATAACGGGAGGGAAGTCGGAATTTCAGCGCTGCCACCATCGTCTTCAATGAGGCTTATCAGATCATCTTTATCGCTTCTTGCCATATTATCTCCTGTGGGTCGCCCCATGACTCAAGATCTGCCTTAATTGACCGAAATTAGAATTATAACAATCAAAAGGTTGGTCGCACAAGGTCGAACCTTTTAAAATAAGACATAATTTTTCTTTGACAATATCCATCATTATTTTTATGAAACAGGTCGTAATAACAGGTATGAATAATCATCTCCGATCATTTTCGATTCAAATTCAGCACCGGCGAACAGCGGGTAACCGATAATGACCGATCTCTAAAAATATTTACGTACGACGCAGAATAGCGAAAAGGACATGATAAACTATTTCAATGAAATCTGGGTCTTTGTTTTTGGTTTGTGTATCGGAAGTTTTTTGAATGTATGCATATATCGGCTTCCTGAATCAAAATCAATCGTTCATCCTCGATCGATGTGTCCGCAGTGCGGGGCACTCATCCGATTTTATGATAATTTTCCCATATTGAGTTACCTTCTGCTTGGAGGAAAATGCCGTCACTGCAAAACACCGATCTCATTTCGCTACCCCGTAGTGGAATTGCTGAGCGGTTTATTTGCGGTGGGTGTACTTTTAAAATATGGCCTTTCGCTTGAAGCAGCTGTATATTACATTTTTATCGCCACCTTGCTGGTCATCACGTTTATTGACATTGATCATCAGATCATTCCGGATATTATCACGTTGCCGGGAATACCGATATGTTTCGTGGCCAGCTTTGCCCTGCCGCAAATTACCTATATTGAATCCATTATGGGAATATTGATCGGTGGCGGCAGCTTGTTTATGGTCGCCTGGCTGTATCACCTGCTCACTAAAAAAGAGGGCATGGGTGGGGGAGACATTAAGCTTTTGGGTATGATGGGCGCCATCATCGGGTGGAAAGGTGTTTTATTCACGATATTTGTAGCATCAGCGGTCGGAACGGTCTCAGGCATGCTTATCATGCTAAAAACCCGCAAATCCATGAAGCTCGCAGTTCCATTCGGTCCTTTCCTGGCGATCGGCTGCATCGCTTACATATTTTTTGGACCCCAATTGATCGTCTGGTATATTAATTTATTGCGACACTAAATTTTAAACAAAAGAGAATCACCCCCCTAAAAATTAGTGATCGTGAAAAAAACGCACTGACAGGCGCCAAGAATGCAACCGCCAAATAAAATTGCAATTATATCCGATGTACATGGCAACATGGAGGCATTTGAGCAAGTATTGGCCGATATCGACCGAGGAAACGTCGATGTCGTTATCAGTCTTGGCGACAACATCGGATATGGGCCGGAACCGGACCGCGTCATAAAATACTTAAGACAGCATGCGATTTCCTCAGTGCAGGGCAACCATGAATTGGCGATCATTGAGCCCAAATATTTGAATTGGTTTAACGCTGCGGCTCAGCAATCTCTGAAAAAAACCCTAAGGCTTCTGTCGAAACCGTCGATTGAATTTATCGCTAAAATGAAAGTATATCTGAGCGACTACGGATGCCGTTTCGTTCACGGCTTTCCGCCAGATTCTCCGCTAACCTATTCATTTCAGGTGTCTGAGGGTAAAACAAAAAATGCGATAGACGAATTGCCCGAGATGCGCTGCTTTATCGGCCATACGCACACACTCGATCTCATCGGCTATGACGGGCAGAAACTGGAATATGGCAGTCTTAATGAAGGTTTAAATATTCTCGATCCTGACCGGAAGTATATTATCAGTGTGGGCAGTGTCGGGCAGCCTCGAGACGGTGATAATCGATCGAAATATGTCATCTGGGATTCGTCTGATGATACGCTTGACGTCAGGTTTGTCGCCTATGATATTGGCGCGGTGGTTAACAAAATACAGGATGCAGGCCTGCCGGAAGAACATGCCGAGCGATTGTGGGGCAATCCATTTCTTGTTTAACGCACATCACAGTTACATCAGCCTGCAATGCGGTCAAATCCAGATTTTAGGATCTGGCGCCCTCCCCTAATTTGATTCCGATATCCAGCGCCGAGCGATTCATTTTCATAAAGTCCGCCGGGATTCGTCGTTCCAGCACTTTCATAATGGAATCGGGTTTGACCAATTCTGTTAAACTGATCACCACGCCGAGCATGCAAATGTTAAACACGATGGGTTTGCCGACTTTGTCCATGATGGTTTCAAACATCGCGATTTCTTTTTGTTGCGCGTCGACCTTTTTCTCAGTCTGGACATAGCGCGTATCGGTAATCAGTAAGCCGCCGGGCCGGATGACCGGATAGAACTTGTTATAGGCATCCTGGGTTAGACACACGAGCACATTGGGCTGAATCACCTTGGGATAATGGATGGTTGAATCTGCGATGATAATATCTGAACGGGTTGCCCCGCCTCGGGCTGCTGCCCCGTATGATTGAGATTGCACGGCATTCAGATTTTCATAGAGCACCGCAGCTTCTGCCAAAATAATGGCTGCCGTGATTACCCCCTGCCCTCCCGAGCCTGAAAATACCATCCTGCATCTCTCCATATTGCTTACCCTTTCCTTGCCCTTTGAACCACCTTTTCATATTCATTGCAATATTCCGGCGCTTCGGTTTGCATAAATATCCCGCGCTCAATTAGCTCTGGGTTTTCCTGTTTGGCCTTGGACCCGATTGAAGTCGTATTTTTCTTGAAATATTGAACCATATCCACCGCATCGCCCGCTTTGTTTTTGCGACCAAAATAGGTCGGGCACTGTGACAAAATCTCCACCACTGCAAAGCCTTCGTGCAAAATCGCCTGCCGGATGAAATTGGTCACCTGTTTTATGTGGTAGGACGTCGTTCGCGCCACGAAAGTAGCACCGGCGGCTTTGGCCAGCTCTACAACATCAAATCCGGGATCTATGGTTAAATACGGTGCCGTGGTTGCGCGAACATTTTCGCCGGAAAGCGGCGAAAACTGCCCGCCGGTCATTCCGTAAATGCGATTGTTCATAACAATGGCAGTGATATCAATGTTTCTACGCGCCGCATGGATAAAATGATTGCCGCCGATTGCCAGCGCATCGCCATCGCCCATGGGGACGATGAGATTCAGTTCCGGACGCGCCATCTTTACACCGGTGGCAAAGGCCAGAGCCCGGCCATGGATCGTATGCAGCGTGTGAAAGTCAACATAGCCGGTGATCCGCGAAGAACAACCAATACCGGATACCATCACAATTTCATTTCTGCTCATACCCAGTTCTTCAATCGCTTGAAGAAGACCGTTTAAAATCATTCCATGGCCGCATCCGGGGCACCACAGATGAGGGAAAAACCGCTCTCGCAAATAATCCTTCATCGCCATGAGTTAAACCCCCTTTCCCTGGATTAGACGCAAAATATTCATTATATCCGATGGTGTGATAAACACGCCGTCGATTCGATTGGCTAAAAATACTTTGCCGGGCTCATCCACGGCCAGCTTAACCGCTTGAAGGACCTGCCCCATGTTTTGTTCCACCACAACAACCGCCTTCTTTTCCGCACATTTTTCCCGCACAATATCCTCCGGAAAAGGCCAGAGGGTTTGCAGCTCAAGCAGCCCCAGACGCTCGCCCCGCTTTCTCCTGTTTTCTACCGTATGCAGCGCCGAACGGGCGGCAGATCCATAAGACAACAATAATTGTTCGGCATCCGAAGTATAATACTCTTTGTAGCGCGCAAGCTGATGCGACCGGTTTTCGACCTTGTCGACCAGGTGCCGCAAAAGGCCATGCACAATGCCAGGATCACTGGAAGGAAATCCCCACATGTCATGATACAATCCGGTGACATTGAAACGGTGAACACCGCCAAAATCAGACATTGGCAGGCGGCCATCCTCTCTGGGCAAATAGGGATGATAATCAACGCCTTCCTTAACGGATGTTTTTAGCCGCTCAACTAACGGAATTTTGCCGGGTTCCGGGATCTCGACCCGCTCTCGCATGTGGGCCACAACTTCATCAAGCAGCAGGATTACCGGTGTACGGTAAATCTCGGCTAAATTAAACGCTTCGACGGTAACGGCAAACACATCCTGGTGGTTGGAGGCGGTGAGCGCAATAATGGCATGGTCGCCATGGGTTCCCCAGCGGGCCTGGTTTACATCCCCCTGACTGCCGTGCGTTGGGAGACCGGTCGATGGCCCACCGCGTTGCACATCAACAATGACACACGGAATTTCAGCCATAATCGCATACCCGAGCGCCTCCTGCATCAGTGAAAATCCCGGTCCGCTGGTGGCGGTCATCACTTTGCGCCCGGTGAGTGATGCGCCGATAATGGCACACAGTGATGCAATCTCGTCTTCCATCTGTATAAATTTACCGCCGATTTGCGGCAGGCGATAGGCGAGATATTCGGTAATTTCGGATGAAGGCGTAATCGGATAGCCGGCATAAAAATCAAGCCCGGCATACAAAGCGGCCTCGGCGCAAGCCTCGTTGCCTTGCACAAATTTTATATTTTCATTCATTGCTTTGGCCTATTCTTTCGTTTCGATCTCTATGGCAAAGTCCGGACAGCGAAGCTCACACAGCCTGCAACAGATACAGTCCTGTGGTCTTACCGCTGCGACCTTGTCTTGATCGTCTAATTCCAAGACTTTTTTCGGGCAGAGCTCAACGCATATGCCGCATCCTTTGCACCAATCCCGGTTAATATGATGTGCTTTTAATTTTGGTTTGGCCATCTAAAATTCCTCGGCTTTGCATAAATTACCGTATAACTCAGAAAGTGTATACAAAGATCTTTCCACTTCTTAAATTTAAACCAGTGAATCACAACGCTGTTCTGTTTGAATTTGATTTAGGGGTACAAACAAAAGGGCTCAATATTGATTTTAGGTATGATTGTCAAGAAAAACAAGAATCTAATGCGCCAGGCTACGGTTTAAAAACAATTTTAATCCCTTTGCCGCAGCCAATGCACGCTGTTGGATCGGCATTCAGGGCAGGTCCTTTCGCGGCTCACGTTGAAAATGTGGCCCCAATGATGTCCGCAGCGCCGGCATGCAAATTGGGCCTCCTGATCTTCGTCAGCAGATTTGGGGTTTCGCGGGCGCGGCACACGTGCTTTAGACAATACATCACGTGTGTGTTCCAATTCCTCCAGTGTCACCATCTGCCGTTTTTCCTCTGTTGCCTGCATAATGGATTGCCAGCGGACACCTTCGGCCGCCGAGCACCATTCCAACAGCAGTCGCTCAGGACGAATCCCGGATTTGACCAGGCCATCCCAAAGACCGTCCATGCGCCTCACCGTGCTGCGATTAGCATCGATATAATGGCAGTCAACGTAGTGGCAACCGGATACAAGGATGACCGGTGCACCTTTTTGAAACGAATACCACACAAATTCCGGATTGACACGCCCCGAACACATCGTGCGGATAATTCGCGCATTGGGCGGATATTCTAAACGACTTACGCCGGCAGTATCCGCCCCGGCGTAAGAGCACCAGTTGCAGGCAAACGTTACGATTTTTTGCTGAGGATCTTCTTCCAGGATCGCGTCAATTTGCGCATAAATTGCCTGGTCGGAGAAGTGCCGCATTTCAATTGCACCCACTTTGCATTCTGCCGCGCAAGTTCCACAGCCCGCACAGGCTGCGCTGATCATTTGCGGAACTTGTTTTTTCTGCCAGCTAATCGCGCCAAATGGACAAACGCCAGCGCATTGCCCGCATTTTGTACAGGCTTCTTCATACACTGCGGCCGTTATCGCTTCTACGGCAAATCGATCCTTACTCAACAAAATGGAGGCGTGCGAGCCTGCGGCGCTGGCCTGGGTTACACTTTCACGTACATCCTTCGGACTTTCGGCCGCACCGGCTAAAAACACGCCTTTGGTGGGCGTCTCTACCGGCCGCAGTTTTGCATGAGCCTCCTTTAAAAAACCGTTTGGTGATTTCGAAATACTCACCATTTGGCGAATCGCCTCTGTTTCGACTGCCGGTGCAGCACCAACGGCCAGGACCAACATGTCAAATTCATATTTCTCAAGACGCTTTTCGATGGTGTTTTCAACAGTTACCACCAGATTATGGGTTTGGGGATCTTCACGTACATCGCCCGGCAAACCCCGCACATAGCGCACACCATTGCCACGCGTACGCATTAAAAGTTCTTCAAAGCCCTTACCGTAGGCCCGCAGGTCAATATAAAATACAGTCACATCCGTATCGGGGTAGTTATCCATAAGGTATTGCGCGTCTTTAATGGTGTTCATACAACAAATATTGGAGCAATAGGGATTCCCCCGTTTGGGATCCTGAGTCCGCGATCCAACACATTGAATAAATCCGATCCGATGGGGCCTTGCCCGGTCACTGGGACGTCCCAGATGCCCGCTCAGAGGCCCGCCGGTCGAAATCAGTCGTTCAAATTCGATACTGGTAACCACATTGACAAACCGCGTGTAGCCATATTCATCAAGTGCCGTGGGG
>JAAUXY010117464.1_pt1 | contig 24540 bp, 21 predicted proteins | sample 7278121 | NCBI WGS metagenome assembly JAAUXY01 (sample SAMN14350117, study PRJNA611818) | marine sediment metagenome | isolation source: surface marine sediment (1.8m) | place: French Polynesia: Moorea | collected 2018-08 | reverse complement strand
GAGGGCGTGCTCGGCGTCGATGAAGGCGGCGCTACCCAGTTTCTGCGCCTGACCGGCCACCGAGAGCGCCAGGGTGGTTTTACCCGACGATTCAGGACCGTAGACCTCGACTACTCGGCCGCGCGGGAAACCGCCGATGCCGATCGCGGAGTCGACCGCCAGCGAGCCCGTGGGAATGGAGGCGATCCCCAGGGTCTCTTGCGCTCCGAGACGCATGATCGCGCCCTTGCCGAATTGACGCTCGATCTGGGTGACCGCATTCTCCAGCGAACGGTCTTTGTCGGGGAGGGATTGTACTTTCGCGGATCTCGCCATGGCGAAGGTTGCTCCTTTGGTTTCTTCAGACGGGTCGTAAGGATTACAGCGGTATACTCGTGCGCCGCAAGCGTTCTAGCTACGGCTGGGGATGTCGATGTCGATCGAGCTAGGCCGATCAGAAGCTTATCGTCGGCGGCATGCTATTGGAACCAAGGAGAGGCAGTCAAGAGGCGTAAGTCTCCAAACTGAGGGGTAGGATGACCAGGCTTTCAGTAGTCATACCAGCATATAATGAGCGCCACACGGTAGAGAATCTGCTGCATCGGGTCGCGACGGCGCCTTTGCCGGCGGAGCTCGATCTCGAGATGGTCGTGGTCGACGACGGCTCGTCCGACGGCACCCGGGAGCTTCTGCGCGAGCTCGAGGCAAAGGCCGACCCGCCCTTCGTTCTGATCGAGCACCCGCAAAATCGGGGTAAAGGCGCGGCACTGCGTACCGGCTTCGAGCAGGCTTCGGGCGACATCATCCTGGTCCAGGACGCCGATCTCGAGTACAACCCTCGCGACTATCCGGTCCTGTTGCAGCCGATCGTCGATGACGAGGCCGACGTCGTCTACGGCTCGCGTTTCCTCGGCGGCCCCCATCGGGTGCTGTTCTTCTGGCACTACGTCGGCAATCGGCTGCTGACCACCATGTCGAATATGTTCACCGACCTCAATCTGTCGGATATGGAGACCTGCTATAAGGTCTTCCGGGCGGACGTGCTGAAGAAGCTGAAGCTCTACTCCAACCGTTTCGGCATCGAGCCCGAGCTGACCGCCAAGGTCGCCAAAGCCCGGGTCAGGATTTACGAAGTGCCGATCTCCTACCATGGCCGCACTTACGCCGAGGGTAAGAAGATCGGTTGGCGCGACGGTATTTCCGCGATCTGGGCGATCCTTCGCTACAATCTGTTCCCGTAAGAGACCGGCAAAACGCGATCCGGGCTTCTTCGCTATAATCCCTATCCTGAAACCCAACACGTTCATCAGGCGTCATCTCTGGGCGTCTTCGTCAGGCCGTCCTGGCCTGCTATTCTCCCGAAAGTCGAACCATCCGAAGGAGGTCGTCGTGGGTCAAAGCTCGAACCGGATCCTTGCCTGCTGCCTGGTCGCCCTGGCGGCTGTCGTCTTGACCGCGTGTCCGCAGAAGAGTCCTGAGCAACAAGTGCTCGAAGCGCGCGGCAATTACTCGCTGGAACCAACCGGTTTCCTGATCCAGGAGTTGGAAACGGAAGAACCCGCTGGCGAGGAAGCGGCCCCGGCCGCGGTGGTGGCCGAAGAGGTCGCCGTCGAAGCGACGGCAGTGGCGGCAGCCGAGGGCGAAGAGGCGGCGGAGGGCGAGATGTTGGACGAAGAGATGGCCGCTCCCCAGGGCCCGCGCAGCGTCGCGGTCATGTTCGATCTTCTGGTCCGGTACAACGCCACCGGCGAAGCCCTGCCGGGTATCACCGTCGAGATCGTGCACAACGATCCTTTCCAGAAAGAGAAAGGGCGCCATTTGACCTGGGCTGAGACCCCCGGTCTGCGCAAGGGCGAAGAGCGCCAGGTGCCGGTACGGTTGGAGGTCGACAACTACGAGGATGGCGACGAGTTCAACATCGAGTGGAACGCGTTCGTACCCCCAGAGCAGCGCGGCGACTATCGCGAATTCGCCGAAGCCGCTCCTTAGAGTCCTGGGAAATCGTCTAAACCGTCTCCGGTTTCGGCGCGTAAGAAGCTATCGATGTCTACACTGGCCATGGCTCCCAAGGCAACCACCGAGCCCACCCCCTTCAAGATTGAGAAACTCGAGCAGGCGGTCGCCCATGTCGTCCGCGGCAAGGCCGAGGTCATCCGCCTGGCGGTGGTCTCACTGTTGGCCGGCGGCCATGTGCTAGTCGAGGATGTGCCCGGGGTCGGCAAGACGACCCTGGCACAGACCCTGGCGCGGGCCCTGGGGCTGGCCTTTCAGCGCATTCAGTTCACCAGCGACCTGCTGCCGTCGGACATCATCGGCGTCTCGATATTCAACCAGAAGAACCAGGAATTCGAGTTCGTCCCAGGCCCGGTTTTCGCCAACGTGTTGCTCGCCGACGAGATCAATCGCGCCACTCCGAAGACCCAGTCGGCTCTGCTCGAGGCGATGAGTGAGCATAAGGTCTCAGTCGAGCGCAAGCGCTACTCGCTGCCCGAGCCGTTCCTGGTGCTTGCGACCCAGAACCCGCTCGAGTACCAGGGGACCTTCCCGCTGCCGGAATCGCAGCTCGATCGCTTCTTGATGTCGCTGCGGATGGGCTATCCGCCAAGGGAAGACGAACGCCAACTGCTGATGTCAGGTGGGGTAGACGACCTGGTCGAAACCGTCGAGCCGGTGCTGTCAGCCGAGGATCTTCCCGGGCTCCAGGCACGGGCCAAACAGATTCGCGTGACCGAGAAGCTGGTCGACTACATCCTCGAGCTCGCCGAAGCGACCCGCACCTCGAGCGAGTTCGCTCTGCCGGTCTCGACCCGCGGCGTCCAGAGTCTGTACCGCGCGACCCAGGCTCTGGCCCTGTGCGAAGGGCGCGATTACGCGGTGCCCGACGACGTCCAGCGCCTGGCGGTGCCGGTTCTCGGGCATCGGGTGATGCTCAAGCGCGGCTCCGGAGGCATGGAAGAGTCCCGCGAAGCGATCCAGCGCATCCTGGCGTCGACGCCGGTGCCGCTGTGAGTCCTGATCGGCAAGCTCCGTCCATCGAAGTCGGGGTACCGAGCTGGAAAAGGCGTCCGGATCCCCGAGGACGGCGCGGAGGCGTGTTTGAGCGCGACCGCTATAGGCCGGAACCTTTCTCAGAGTCTCGGCGCTTCTCAGCTCCTCGCACATCGCAGGCTGTGACAGGTCGCGCGAGTTTAGCGCAGCGCCGCCCGCAGGGGACCGGGCGCCTTGAACCAGCTCGGTGAACCGGCTCGGTGAACCGGCTCGGATATAGCTGATGCCCTGGCGCCGGTCCAAGAGTGACGGCCTGCACATCACCAAGGTCGGTCTGTGGTTCCTGGTTTTTTTGTTGGTGGTCGTCGCTGGCGCAACCAATACCGGCAACAACGGACTGTTCCTGGTGCTGGCGGTGATGGGTGCGGCCATCCTGGCGTCCGACGTTGCCGGGCGATTCAACGTTCGAGCGCTCGACATCGACCTCTCGGCGCCGGCCGAGATCTTTGCCAACAGTCCATCCCATTTGAAGGTCGAAGTTTCCAATCGCAGTCACTGGCTTTCGCGCTGGCTGCTGGTGGTGACCGTCGAACCCGAGGATGTCGAGCCGGTGAGCGCCACCGCGGGAGCCGGCGCACCGTACCGGCGGGCACAACCGTTCCTGGTCGCACACCTGCCGCAAAGTTCTAAGAGCGAGGGCCCGATCGAGCTGATGATGCGTCGCCGCGGGCGCTGGCGCGTCCGCTATGGTCACGTCACCAGCCTCTTCCCCTTGGGATTCTTCCGCCGCGGGCGGCGCTACCGTAGCGACGCCGAAATCCTGGTCTATCCGGAGATCTACGCGCCGTCGGGCTCGCGTCCTGCGCGTTTGGGCAAAGCCGGCAACGAACCGACCCGGCGGCGAGGCTGGGGGCATGATCTGTTGGGTTTGCGTGCTTTTCGTTCCGGCGACGACCCCCGCAGCATCCATTGGAAGCAGTCGGCGCGTACCGGTGACCTGGTGTTCAAAGAACGGGAGACCGAAGAGAATCGTCGACTGCTGATCGTTTTCGACAACGCGGTCGGTCAGCTGTCGACCGAAGCCCGCCGCAAGCGATTCGAGCGTCTGGTCTCCGAGGCCGCGACCGCCGCCCTCGACCACCTCGACAGCGGTTATGAGGTCAGTCTTCTGTCCCGCGATGTCGATCTGCCGTTTGCCAGCGGGCAGCACCAGCGGCACCGGCTGCTCGAGGCGCTGGCCTTGATCGAGCCGTGTGCCGAGAGTCCCAGAGCGCTGGCTCCCGACGCCATCGAGCAACCTCATCTGCGCCTGGTCATGGAGCCCGAGAGCGGCTCGCCGGGACACGACGAGCGCTTGCGAGGTGTCGCATGACCTTCGGCCGTGAAAAACGCCTCTGGCTCGCCGCCCTGGCGCTGCTGGCGCCGGTTCCCCTGCCGTTCAACCAGGTGCTCGAGTGGCCCTTCTTCTTCGTCTACGCCCTATTCGTCATCCACTTCTTTCAGCGCGCGGAACGTGGCTCCTGGATCACGCTTTCAAACTGGCAGCTGAATCTCCTGGGGCTGATCGCGATCCCACTGGTCGTCTTCGATCTGCGTGCGGCATTCTTTCGCAACAGCGTGGTGACGGCACTCGCCCATCTGTTGATGTTTCTTCTGGTGGTCAAGCTCTATTCGATCCGCCGGGAGAAAGACAAGTGGCACATCATGGTGGCGATCTTCTTTCTCTTCGTCGGTGCCATGGCGACCAGCTCCCATGTCACGATCGCCCCTTATCTGCTCGCGATCCTGGTGTTGAGCCTGCTTGTGTTGGGGCGTTTCGCCCACCTCCACGTGGTGGCTCCGTTTTCACAGCGACCGGCACCTTCGCCCTCATCAGCTTCCAAGGCCTCTCCCGAACCGCGCGCCGAGGCTTTGCCGTTTCGCGGTCTCCTGACGGCCGGAACCTTGATCGTCGTCATGCTGGCGGTACCGCTCTTCGCCACCATGCCGCGCATTCGCGAACCCTACATCCTGGGCCGCGGCACGGGTAGCGCCGGCATGGCGAGAACCACCGGCTTCAGCGATTCCGTGGATCTGAGCCTGACCTCGTCGATCCGCGGCAATCGCAACATCGCGATGAGGGTGCAGTTCGCGGATGAGAATCGTTTGGGAGACGCCAGCGAATTGCGTTTCAAGGGGGCAGCCTACGACCGTTACCAGAACCGGAACTGGTTTCGCGCCCTGCGCCGGGCAGAGGTCTTGGTACCCAAGACCACTCAGGCGAGCAGCCGAGTCTTCGAATTGGCGGCGGAGTCTGGCTCGGTCAATACAGCTGAAATCTTTCGCCAGCCAGGGAGCACCGCCAGTCTGCTGCTGCCGATGGAAGCATTGTCGGTCAAGCTCGATATCGAGACCGCGTTGGGCCGCGACCCGGGGGGTGCGGTGCTGTTGCCTTTTCAGCCGCGGGAACCGATCCGCTATCAGGTGACCCTTGCCGAAGATCCGGTCATCGTCGCCCGGCTCGCCGACGATCCGGAGAGCGCGCTTTCAGCACTCGACCAGAGCGGGCTGACGCCGCGCATCATCGAGCTCGCGCGGCAGGTGATGAACCCTCCCGACCCCAGCGCTGGCGAGGCCGGGGTGACGAGAGTCACGGGATCAGAGGACGGCCCCACCGACGACGAGCGAATCGACCTGCTCGAGCAGCATCTGCTGACGCAGTATTCCTACACCCTCGATTATCTGGGGCGTGACGGCGAGAGCCCGCTCGAAGACTTTCTCTTCGAGTACAAGAGCGGTCACTGCGAGCTGTTCGCGTCGGCAATGGTTTTGATGCTGCGTTCGCAAGGCATTCCCGCGCGCCTGGTCACCGGCTATCTGGGCGCTGAGCTCAATCCGCTCGAGGACTATTTTGTGGTTCGACAGCAGAATGCCCACGCCTGGGTGGAGGCCTACACGCCGACCCGCGGTTGGCGGGTCTACGACCCGACGCCTCCCGACGGCCGGCCGACGGTCGCGGACCAGAGCCTGGCTTTGCTGCTCAGCCAGATCTACGACTACGTCACGTTTCGGTGGGATCGCTACGTCCTGACCTACGGTGCCGACGATCAGGACAGCTTCTTCCGCAAAATGCGCGAGCGGGTTCAAGGGTTCTGGGCGCGGTTGAAGGATCTGGCCGAGAAGGAGCCCGCCAAGCCACCGGTGACTTTCGCTGATGACGTCATGCCCGTCGAGGAGCCCTACTCGCCGTGGATCTGGCAGCCGCGAACCTCGCTGGGCATCCTGCTGGCGGTGTTCGCCCTAGCAGTAACCGTCCTGGTGATCTGGAATCGGCAACGGCCGCTCAGTGGTCAAGCCGCCTACCTACGGCTGCGTCGCCGCCTCGAACGTTCCGGTCTCGAGGTGACTGAGGCGCAGGCTCCACTCGATCTTCTGCAGCGGGCGACCGAGCGGCTTCCGGCCGCCACCGACGCTTTGCGTTACCTAGTGGACTATTACGTCCGCGAGAGCTTCGCCGAACGGGAGCTCGACGAGAGCGAGCGCCGGGGTCTACGGGACGCGTTGCGATCGATCGACAAGGAACTGACCGAGGACCGTCGGCGACGCCGCCGTGAGCGACGCAAGCCACCGGGAGCGGCAGTGCCGGCGTCGGCTTCGTAGGGTCCATCGCGCACCGAGTGCACCCCTGCATTCACGGGATCTCGATCAGACGTCCGCCCCAGGCGCCGGTCTCGAGATCCTCGACCAGCACGGCTAGCCAAGATCGGTCTTCGGGCATCTCGAAGCCGACGCTGTAGGTCCAGCTGTCGCGGCCTTCTTGCGAGCCGAGGGGTCGGTGTTCGACGGTCGGCTCGACGTCCGGCCCGCCGACGCCAAGGCTGAACCGCAGCACGGCGTTCATATCGGATTCGGCCTCATCGTCCGTGTCGCCGATCGGTTCGAGCGCCACCTGGAGCTCGCCGCGACGGCCCAGCCCAAGTCCTTGGACTGAGAGATCCTCGATCTCGAACTTCAACTCGCCGCCGGTCGGTTCACCGGCGAGCAATCGACGGATTCGCGCTGCCGAGACCGATTCGGGAGTCGAGGAGCGCGCCCAACCTGGGAAGATCAGGTCCCGGGACCCCCTGAAGCGAGCTTCCAGGGTGTGCAAATCGCCGTCCGGTGCGCCGGCGATCTGATAAGAGAGCCAGATGCGCCGGTGAAGCCCGTCGAGGGCTCCGGCGAGGGTCTTGGCGCTGCGCACGACCGTGCCGCCGGTCGTGCTGGCCAGAATATCGAGCGGCCCTCGGGCATCGAGCAGGGCGGCGATCGGCCCCGCGCCGGCGATTTCGACCTCGGGATCGAGCCGTCGAGCCAGGCGCCAGGCGGCGTTCGCCTCCTGGGCTTCGTCGCGCGCGTCGAGCACCGCGCCCAACCGCGCCAGGGTGAGCGCCTGCCGCTCGGCCGTCTTGGGGTCGCCGGCGAAATGGTAAATCGCCTGCCGCAGCGCGTCCTCGGCCTCGGTGAGCTTGCCCTGATCTTGCAGCGCGGCGCCGAGCTCGAGGTAGGCTTCGGCGCGTTTCGGTTTCCGTCGACCCTCGAGACGACCGCCGAACAGTCGCAGGACGGTGCGGTCGTAGCTCTCCCAATCGTTCGGCGTGGCTCGCTGCTCTTCGACCTCGATGCTCGGCCCGGTAAGCCGCAGCTTGCCGACCCGGACACCTTCCTGCAGCGGATCGGCCTCCGGCGGCAGCAGCGGCATGACGATCCAGCCATAGGCGGCAAGAGTCCGGGCCAGAGTCTCAGTCGCCTGATCGAGCGTCGTGGCTTCGAGCGGCTCTTCGGAGGCTGGAGCCTTCATCAAGGAACGGTAGAAGTTTCGCGGGTGCAGATCGTAGCCGCCGCTGGCCACGAGCAACGCACGATAGGGGCCCGCGTTGCCGCTTTCGGTCAACTCGAGCAACAAGTCGTCGTGCCGAGCGCGCACGATCCGCGTCTCCTCGGCGGTGATAGCCGCCAGCAGCTCATCGTCCTCCATTTCGAGATCGGAGCCGCGATCGCTCCATTCCTCGGCCGCCTGGGCGCGCAAAGCCAGGAGCTCGTCGCGGCCTTCCTGGAAACGCGCCAGATGAGATAGCGAAGCGTTCAGTCGGTCGCGGTCGCGGGTCGCCGCCAACATCGTCCACGGCGCTGGCTCAGCGACCACGATCGTCACCTCGCCGAGGGCGGTGAGCTCGGCGCTCCTGCCGGCCAGCGCGGTCGCGGCCCAGCGCAGGCCGTCCGAGCTGGTCAGCGCCGCATCGAAGTAGAGGACGATCTGCCACGTCCCCGGTTCCGACTCGAGGGCGATGACCGGCCGCGTCTGGCCGTCATAAAGGATCTCGAAGTCTTGCGCACTAAGCCCGTTTGGTAGCGCACCCTGGGTGGCCCAGTCACGAAAGGCACCCGACTCGAAACCGAGCACCAGGTCGATCGCCGTGATGCGCCTCTCATCTTGAAAAGTTCGGTCCTCCTGAGCCTCGAGGAAGCCGGCGAAGAGCAGCAAGCTGGCATAGATCAACACTGGGATTCGAAGCGCGACATGTCTCATCGTATTCATCCTCCTATCGTAACGACCCTGAGCATCCGGCGCCCCGCTCCGTTGGGCGGGTCGGAGCGGCTACGCGATGAGATAGATATCTGGCGGGACGACCCACACATCAACGGAGCTTGGTCATCTCGCTGTGGGTAGCCAACACGCTAGCGACTTCATTCGTGCCACTGCTCGGCCTCCGAGGAGATGAAGCCTCTTACTGCCGCCTGGGCGATCTTGCTGACGCTGTCAGGAAGACGCGGTTCGTATCGACGCCGCGGTATGCACAACCCGGTGGGCAATGCCGTCAAACTTGCGGCCCATCAGCGCAAAGCCCTGATCGAGATCGGCTGTAGGCGCGAGGACAACGAACATGTTTTCTATGTTCGCGAAAATGGCATCAGTATCGATCCGCGCTACACTGAAAAAATGCTCAGGACGTCAGGTCAAAATCACACGACAAATCACAACGTACGATGACGGCCTTTCGGCTGAAAGACATGAGCCCGAGGCGGTGTCTCAAATGCTCAGCCTGTCCTGGCTGCTTTCGAAGCGATAACCCAGCCCGCGGTCAGTGATCAAATACCGTGGGCGCGCCGGGATCGGCTCGATCTTCTTACGCACGCGATAGATCAATGTGCGCAGGGCCCCTTCATCAAAGAACTCTCGCTGTGGCCAGAGTCGCGATTGCAGCAGATCCGCCGGCAGGGTTCGACCGGAGTTTCGCAAGAGGACCAGTAGCAGCTTGTTCTCGCGGCGTGACAGATGTACCGCCCGGCCCCCGACGATCGCCGTCTGACGGGCTGGCTCGAGCTGGAGCCAATCATCGACCGCTATTCGAGATCTGGCGGAATAGTGGAAGCGCCCGTTTCGTTTCAAGACGCGCTTGATACGTGCTAGTAGGACCGAACTATCGAACGGCTTACAGACATAGTCTTCAGCGATCTCTTCGATCGCCTGGGTGATCGTTCGGGAGTCGGCTCTGGCCGAAACCATGATGATTGGAAGGTCGGTAGTTTGCTGGATTTTCGCACCCAGCTCCAGACCGTTCATTCCGGGCATCATGACATCGAGGAGGGCGAGATCCGGCAGTCCTCTCGCTGAGAGAATCTCCAGGGCTTGGGGTCCTGAAGAAGCGCGCCAGACAACATAGCCGTTCGCTTCGAGTGTCATCTTCAAGCTTTGAGAGATGATCTCGTCGTCATCGACTACGAGAATCGTGGCTTGCTGCCTGTCGGCAGCCGTTGACGTATTCTCCCCCCTGGTCATAACCCCTAATATCCTTGGTTATATGGGTGGGGGCGCCTCGACCGGAGCTGTGATGTCCCCCTCGTCTAGAAACCTGCGCTAATGTGATCCCCAAGCAGGTCTCTTCGATCGCTAGCAAGTCGTACGCTTGGCTTCAAGTCAAGTTTTCGAACTAACTAGCGGCTGAGCCGGTTTCGCCGCTTGAGGCGAAGCCTCGTCAGACTTTAAGGAGTCTAACAAGATAACGTCACACTTAACATCACAGTTTTACTGTGATCCATGCACGAATAGTATCGAAGGTGATGGCCGGGTGTAGATGTCTGAAATGGTGGGTTTATGCTTCGAATGGGCTTCCAGGAGCTTCCAGCCACTTGAGATCGGTGTCAGGTGTCGAACAATCCGAGCTGTTGCGGACCCTCTTCCCGGCCGGTTGACAGGCCGGAACCGGTCACTCCGAGGAGCCGCACGTTTCGGCTCTCGGCGTCGGTCAGACGGAGCAACTCGCGGGCGATCCGAGCGATCTGGTCGGCCGAGGCGGTGGGGCGGGTGAGACTGCGAGCGCGAGTCAAGGTAGTGAAATCGGGGTAACGCACCTTCACCGTGATCGTGCGAGCGAAAATCTCTCGCTTCTCGAGACCCGCGGCGACCCGCCGAGAAAGATCTTCGAGTTGGGCGTCCATTTCTTCGAGCGACGCGATATCGGTGGCGTAGGTGCGTTCATGACCGAGGCTTTTGCGTTCGCGGTGGGTGTGTACCGGACGCCTGTCGATCCCGCGACTGTAGTTGTAGAGGCCCTGGCCGTGGCGTCCGAAGCGCTGGCGCAGGGCCTCGAGCTCCAACCCGCGGAGATCGGCGATCGTCGAGACGCCCAATTCCTGGAGCGCCTTCTCGGTGGCCGGACCGACGCCGTGAAGGCGTCGCACCGGCAATGGGGCTAGGAATGAGAGGACTCGGGCTGGCTTGACCACGGTCAGTCCGTCCGGCTTGTCGAAATCCGAAGCGATCTTGGCGATCAGTCGATTGGGACCAACGCCGACGCTGACGGTCAGTCGGCGCTCCTCTTGCACCCGTCGACGGATCTCGCTGGCGACCGCGGTGGCACTGCCCCAGGGCTCGTGATGATCGGTGACGTCGAGGTAGGCCTCATCGAGAGAGGCCGGCTGGACGATCGGGGTGAACTCGCGAAAGATGTCGAAGATCGCCCGGGACTCCTCGCGATAGCGCGGGAATTCAGGTTTGATGAAGATGGCGTGAGGGCAGCGCCTGAGGGCCTGTGCCGCCGGCATTGCCGAACGTACGCCGTAGCGCCGGACTTCGTAGTTGGCGGCGGCCACCACGCCGCGGCCGTCCGGGCTGCCGCCGATGACGACCGGTCGACCGCGTAGCGACGGATCATCGCGCATATGCACAGCGGCATAGAAGCAGTCCATGTCGCAGTGCAGGATGCGGCGGATCGGGTCCCGATCCTGGGTCGAGTCGCTCGCCAGCGAGGTCACGTCAAGATATTATACCGCCGCATTACCGTCTTTGCCTGCTGCATCGCTGGCTCGATAGGATTGGCGTCCTCACTGAATGAAGGAGACCGCATGTCGGAAGAAACTCAGTCCGAGCTCAAGGGAAAGACCCTGTTCATCACCGGTGCCAGCCGAGGTATCGGCAAGGCGATCGCGCTGGCTGCCGCGCGTGAGGGGGCCAATGTTGCAGTCGCCGCCAAAACCACTGAACCGCACCCGAAATTGCCGGGCACGATCTTTACCGCCGCGGAGGAGATCGAAGCAGCCGGCGGCAAAGCCTTGGCCTGTGCCGTGGATATTCGCTTTGAGGATCAGGTTGCCGATGCGATCGATCGCACCGTCGAGCGCTTCGGCGGTCTCGACGCCCTGATCAACAACGCCAGTGCGATCAGCCTGACGGGAACGCTCGACACCGAGATGAAGCGTTACGACCTGATGCACTCGATCAACACGCGGGGTACGTTCCTGTGCTCCAAGCTGGCGATTCCGCACCTCGAGAAGGCACAGAACCCGCATATCTTGAATCTCTCGCCACCGCTCAACATGGAGTCCAGGTGGTTCGCCAACCACGTGGCCTACACCATGGCCAAGTACGGGATGAGCATGTGCGTGCTGGGCATGTCGGCAGAGCTCGAGAAGAAAGGTATCGCGGTGAACGCGCTGTGGCCGCGAACCGGCATCGCCACCGCCGCGGTGCGCAATCTGCTCGGCGGCGAGGAGATGATCCGCAAGTGCCGCAAGCCGGAGATCATGGCTGACGCCGCCGTCGCCATCTTGAAGCAGCCGAGCCGGGCGTTCACCGGCAATTTTTGCATCGATGACGAGGTGCTTCGGGACGCGGGCGTCGAGGACCTGGACCGCTATGCGGTGGCTCCGGGAACGACCGACTTCATGCCGGACTTCTTCATCTAAGCGCGTGTCCGAGCAATCAGGCAAGTTGCCCGACGGAGGCACGAAGACCGGCGTGGGTGCCGCGCGGGCCCACGCGGTCGCGGCGTCGAGAGCCGAACTGCCGCCCGGCTTAGCCTGGGTTTTGACCGCGATCGTGATCCTGGCCGGCGGCGTGACGCTCTACACTGCACGGGCCTCGATCGGCGCGGGTCTCGATCGTTGGTTGCCGCGCCAAGAGCAGCCGGCGGAGGCAACGTCCGCCGAGGAACCGGAACAGCCCGCGCCGCCACCCGCCGTCGAGTCTGTGACGGAGCCTCAATGGACCTATGTCGACATTGAGGCCGCCTTGCGCCCGCTGCCCGCGCGGACGGAGGCCTTGATCGCTGAAGGTCGCGACGAGCTATCGCAGTTTTCAGGTCTCGACTCCGCCGATGAGACCCGCGCCCTGGTGATCCGCAATCGTTGGCGTCTTTGGGGGCGGGTCTGGCACAACCGGGTCGAACACCTCCGGGGTCCGATGCCGCCGGCCGAAGCCTGCGACATCCACGCCGCGTTGGAGCCGACCTGCCGCGCGATCCGTGACAGCTTGGAGCTGCTCGATCAAGTGCCGGCGGCCGACAGCGTCACCGAGGCCAGGGAGTTGTTCGATGGCGCTACAGCGATTTTCGAAGCGCTTTACGAATCACAGGCAGAACCGGAGGAAGCTCCGGAATGAACGGCGTTTACTCCCCGGGGTTCTCAAGGAGCTCCCTGACGGCACCTTCGAGCTTGGTCAGACCGGCATTTCGGCCCGCGGCGAGAGCGGTCTCAACGTCCGCTCCGTCGAGGTGGTGCGCATTCAGCGCGAAAAGCGCTCCGACCCGATTGCCGCTGGCACAGTGGACCATGGCCGGAAGCGTCTCGGGGGCGTCCAAGATCTCTGCCAGTCGGCTCGCGGCCTCGGCATGAATATCCTCCTTGCCGGCGATAGGAATCGAGATGTAGCTCAGCCCCAGCTCTGCCGCCTTGGTCGCCTCGTCCCATACCCCCTGCTCGCCCGGTGTCCTCAGGTTGACGATCGTGCGATAACCGGCTCGTGCGGCTTCCTCTAACTGCTCGACCGAAGGCTGGCCGCCCACCAGGATGCTGGGTGTAGCCATCCGGGCATTGGGGATGTCGATCAGAGCCGGCGGGGTCACCGCCGGCGGGGCCGATTCCGGCGGGGTCGCGGGCGGGGCCGAGTTGGTGGCCGACGATTCGGGATTCTCGGTTCGACCGCCGAGGGTCAGACAGCCAAGCGTCAGACCGGCAAGCGTCAGAACGGCGAGTACTGCCAGCCATGTCGGCCGGGTAGTTCGAAGCATTGTGTCTCCGTCTCAGGAAGCCTTGGCCGCCTGCTCGAAAGTCTGGGCGGCCTGGGGCAGGTAGACATGGACCGTGGTGCCCTTCTCAGGCTCGCTCTCGACCATCAAATCGCCGCCATGGCTGACGACGATGCCGTGTGCGACCGACAGGCCGAGGCCGCTGCGTTCGCCACTGCCGGTGGTGGTGAAAAACGGCTCGAGCACCCGCTCCTTGGTTTCTGAGTCCATGCCGTGTCCAGTGTCCCGTACCGTCAGGCGGACATAGGTCCCCTCGTGCGGTCGGATGTGGGTCTTCTCGAAGTCGGCGTCGACTTCGACCGTGTCCAGGTGGACGTCGAGCGTTCCCCCGTCGGGCATGGCGTGGTGGGCGTTGGTGCAGAGATTCATCAGGACCTGGTGCATCTGGTCAGGATCCGCGATCACGGTATCCTGGTCGATGTCGACGTGTTGGCGGATCTCGATGTTGGCGGGGAACGACGGACGCAAGAGCTTGAGCGCCTCCTGGACGATTTCCTGCAAATGGATCGGTTTGCGCTGCGGCTCGGCCTGCCGCGAAAAGGCCAGGATCTGCTCAGCAAGATCGCGCGAGCGATCCGCGGCGGTGACGATATGCTCGAGGCCTCTGCGGGTCTTGCTGCCCACCGGCGCTTCTTCGAGGGCCATGTGGGCGAACCCGAGAATGGGCGTCAGCATGTTGTTGAACTCGTTGGCAATCCCACCAGCCAGTGTGCCGATGATCTCCCATTTCTGCGAATAGCGAAGCTGTTCCTCCAGCCTTTGCTTTTCGTGCTCCGTATGTTTGCGCTCGGTGACATCCCGGGAATTGATCACGCCTCGACGGCTACCGTCGGCTTGACGGTGGGTGCTGGCCACTGCCTCGAGAACTCGCGTCGAGCCGTCCTTATGACGGTACCGAGACTCAAAGAACTGTGTGGTGCCCGGCTGCTCGAAGGCCTCGAAAAAAGTGCTGATCACAATTTCTCGATCCTCCGGGTGTAACAGGCCAAACATGTTGGTGCCAACCCGGTCTCGAGGGGAATACCCCAGCACGCGCTCCATCGAGGGGCTGGCATAATGAATCGTTCCTTGCTCGTCGATGACGGTGATGATGTCCAGCGCGTTTTCGATCAATGAGCGAAAGTGCTCTTCGCTGGCCTGAAGCGCTTCCTCCGCCCGCCGTCGCTCGATGACATGACCCCATTCGCGCATCGCCCCTTCGACGATATGAGGCATGTTGGTCATCGTCTCGCCAGACTTGACCACATAGTTGAGGGCGCCGCCTTTCATGGCCTCGACGGCGACCTCTTCGTCGCCATGGCTGGTCATGATGACAATCGGGTACTTTGATTCTTCTCCCTCCGCGGGCAGCAGCTCGATGCCCTTGCCATCGGGTAATAACAAATCGATCAGCGCCACGTTCGGCGTCGATCCCGCCAGGTGCTCGCGGGCATCCCTGAGGTTTCTCACCACGGAGAGGCTCATGGAGCCCGCGCGCATTTCGAAAGAGCGACGGATCAGCTCAGCGTGGTTTTCATCGTCTTCGACCAGCAAGACATGAATGGCATTCCGCGTCACTTCTCACCCTCCCAGTCGGGTTGTGGCGCAGACTCCTCGACAAACCAGGGGTGATGATTCCATCCCAACCAATAAAAGCCGAGATCGTCCATCAGTTTGGTGAACTTATCGAAGTCGAGGGGTTTGACGAGATAGCTGTTCGCGTGATGTTCATAAGCGGTTCCAACATCCATTTCGGCCTGGGATGTGGTCAAAATCACCACCGGAATCTTTTCCAAACCTTCAGACTCTCGAATCTTCTCGAGCACCTTCAGGCCGTCGATTTTCGGTAGTCGTAGGTCCAGCAATACGATATGAGGGCGGGGACTCGAGCGAGGGTCCTCGTATTCGCCGCGGCGCAGCAGATAGTCGAGAGCTGCTTCACCATCCGTGAGGTGGTGGATCTCATTCGCGACACGATGATCTTCGAAGCTGCGCATGACCAGCTCCGCATGATCGGGATTGTCCTCGACAAATAGAATTGTCAGTGGGTGACCGTTCATCTCTCGCCCTCTCACTCTCTTTCGGTCAGGACTTGCGCTGTCGAGTAGAGCCTTTAGAAGCGTCCCGGCGAGGCTGGTCGGCTGGGGCCGGGAAGGTGATTCCAACCGAGCCAGTAGGAACCGAGATCTCTCATCAAATCGGTGAACGAAGCGAAGTCATGGGGTTTCACCAGGTAGCTGTTGGCATGTGACCTGTAGGCTTCTCCGACGTCAGTCTCCGCTTTGGAGGTCGTCAGCACGACGACGGGCATTTCATCGAGCTCGGGAGCGGCTCGGATCTCCTTGAGTACGTCAAGGCCGGGAACTTTCGGCAGGCCGAGGTCGAGCAGAACCACGTGGGGCCGTGGGCTCTTCTCGGCGTCGTCGAAGTTGCCGCGTCGAAAGAGGTAATCGAGGGCTGCCTCGCCATCCGCCAGGTGATGAATCTTGTTGGTCAGCGGATGATCCTCCAGACTGCGCATGACCAACTCGGCGTGGTCCGGATTGTCTTCAATGAGCAGTATTTCGTAGGGTGGCGATTTCACTTCCCGGAGCCTCTCTCGCAGATCTGCTGTGGCCGCGGGCTCGTCTTTCGCCCAACGCGGACCCTCGGATTCAGCCAATGGGGGCCTGTTACTCTACTGAGCTGACTCGAAAGACTCAAGATCCAATCCGCTCAAAGCTCTCCGGCGCGTTGATTTCTTGCGCCTCCCCGGTCAGTCATCGGCTTCGGCTCCTGGCCCGCTGAAGAGATCCTCGATGATCTGCGGCATCTCAAGGAGAGTGACTTCTGACTTGACGATGTACCGCGCAGCTCCCGCCGCCATGGCTTCGGCCTGCATCGCCTGGTTTGCGTGGCTGGTGAGCAGAATGACCGGGCAGGAAGCCTCGGGTGGCGGGTTCTTCAGAAGCTCGATGCCCCGGCCGTCGGGCAGCAGGGAATCGACGACCAGGAGGTCGGGCGTAGCCCGCGCCAGACTGGCCCGGGCGTCTTCGAGGGTGGTCACCACGACCAGTTGGATGTCATCACGCGACTCGAATGAGAGCTGGATCAGCTCCGCGTGGGCTTCTTCGTCCTCAACCAGTAGGACGTGCTTTGTCCGTGCCTGCAAGGTCATTTCCGTCATATGCGCTGACTTCACGTTTGAGCGGCGGGATTGAGCGGCAAGGTGAGCCGCTGTCCCGCCTTCGCCCGTTGGACGCGATGAAGTCGACGCATGCATGGTAATCCATCTCATGACCGGTCGCCAACCGTGCGTCCCGACGGATTCTTCGAGTCTGTCGCGCACCTTGACAGCCCCAAAGCGCACGGCTATTCTTCCCGCGCTTCTTCAAGATGACTAACGAACGTCAAAGGTCGATGTATCCGCCCCAGGGCGGAACTGCGGCCGACAGTTGAGGTTTCGTCAAGTGCCACAGATCTTCTCAGAGAAGGCCAATAAAGTGCCGATGCAGCTGGCTGCCGGGCTGGCCGCGGCAGCGTTGGTGGTGCCGGCCTTGATCTGGTACTACTTTTCGCCGGAGTTCACCGACGTCGGCTATGCTCCGAAGCAGCCGGTGGAGTTCAGCCACGCGCTTCATGCGGGTGAGCTCGAGCTGGACTGCCGGTATTGTCACGCCCAGGTTGAAGTCTCGGCGGTGGCGTCGGTACCGCCGACGCAAGTGTGCATGAACTGCCATCAGTTGGTGGCCCGGGACAGCGAGAAGCTGGCGGTGGTCCAGGAGAGCTGGGAGAGTGGGCTGCCGGTCGAGTGGGTCCGCGTCCACAAGGTACCGGAGTACGCCGTTTTCAACCACAGCGTCCATATTGCCGCGGGCGTTGGCTGCTCCAGCTGCCATGGCGACATCCGGAGCATGGAAGTGGTGACTCAGACGGAGCCGCTGTCGATGGGCTGGTGTCTCGAATGTCATCGAAATCCCGATCTCCATCTGCGCGAGCGCGACGAGATCACCAATACGACATGGAAGCCGGGCAGGAACCAGCTCGCCTTCGCGGCGCAGGTCAAGGAAGAGCGCCGGATTCAACCCCCGGAAGATTGCAGCGCATGTCATCGCTGAAAACTAGATCGGAAGGCGAGATCGCGCCGGACGTGCGCGAGCCAGTCGCGCCGGACGTGCGCGAGCCAGTCGCGCCGGACGTGCGCGAGGGGAAACACTACTGGCGCAGTCTCGAGCGCCTGATGGATTCGCCGGCAGTCCAAGAGGCCGCCGCACAAGAGCTGAATCCCGAGCAGGAGGAGTTTCCTGTCGGTGCTTCAAACGCCCCTGGCGACGTCGACCGGCGGACGATGCTCACCCTGATGGGCGCCTCCTTCGCCCTCGCTGGCCTGGAAGGTTGCCGGCGTCCGGTGGAGACGATCGTTCCTTACGTCAACGCTCCCGAGTACACGGTGCCGGGCATCGCGAAACGTTTCGCTACCACGATGCCGGTCGGCGCCGGGGCTCACGGCCTGGTGGTCGAGAGCCACGAGGGACGGCCGACCAAGATCGAGGGCAATGAGCTCCATCCCTCGTCCCTGGGTGCTGCCAATACCTGGGCACAGGGGGAGATTCTCAACCTCTTCGACCCGGATCGCTCTTCCAGCGTCCAGCGGCTGGCCAAAGGGGAAACTGAGCATCGCCCGTCTTCCTGGCAGTTCTTTGACGCTTTCCTTGCCGAGCGCCTGCCCGAACTGGCGGCAAACGGCGGCGAAGGGTTTGTCGTGCTGTCCGGAGCCTACAGCTCGCCGACCCTCGCTCGCCAAGCCCGGTTGCTCGCCGAGCGCTTTCCCAACGCTCGGTGGGTCGTCCACGAGCCGCTCGGCGACGAGAATGTCTTCGCCGGCTACGAGATGGCGGCTGGAGCACCCTGCCGGCCGGTCTACCACCTCGCGAAGGCGCGCAAGATCCTGTCTCTCGATGCGGACTTCTTGCACACTGAGAGCGAGAGTTTGCCCGCGGCCCGGGGCTTCGCCGCCGGTCGCAAAGTTGCGGACAAAAGTGGCGATATGAATCGGCTCTACGTGGTCGAAAGCGCGCTGTCGCTCACCGGCTCGGTGGCCGATCATCGCTTGCGTCTGCAGAGCGGTCAGATCGCGACTTTTGCCGCCGCCCTCGCCGCGGAGATGGGAGTCGGAACGGCACCGGCCGCCGGCTTGCCCGAGGCCGCCACCGCCAAGCTCAAGACTCTCGCCGCGGATCTCCAGGCGTCACCCGGTGAAGCTCTGGTCATTGCTGGCCGGTGCCAACCGCCGGCGGTTCACGCCCTGGCCCTGGCGATGAATCAGGCGTTGGGGTCGGTCGGCCAGACGGTCACTCTGCATCCGCTCGAGAACGTTGGTCGCGGCGATGCCCGGGCGGTTGCCGATCTAGTGGCCGGCATGCGTGACGGCACGGTCAAGACGTTGCTCATGCTCGGTGGAAATCCGGTCTATGACATGCCCGCGGACCTGGACTTCGCCGGTGCCCTGGCCGGGGTCGAGCATACCGTCCACCTCTCGAGCTTCCTCAACGAGACCTCGCGGAAGGTGACCTGGCACCTGCCGGAGACCCACTTCCTGGAAGCCTGGGGTGACGCACAGGCCGCTGATGGCACACTGAGCGTTGTCCAACCGCTGATTGCGCCGCTCCTCGACGGGCGCAGCTCGGTCGAGGTGCTCGATCGGCTGCTCGCCGACGCGGCGGCGGCGAACGCGGCGGCCGAGCGCTCGGGCTACGATGTGGTGCGTGAGACTTGGCTCGAGACCCTGGGATCCGACGATTTCGACCGCAAGTGGCGTCGCGTCCTCCATGACGGTCTGGCAACAGAAGAGGTTCTCGGGCAGGCTCCCGAGCAGGTGACCCTCGGCGAGGTATCCGTCGTCGGAGCGAGCGCCTCCGCGGACGGCGGTGGCGATACGCTGGAGCTGAGTTTTCAGCCGTCCCTCGCGACCTGGGACGGGCGCTACGCCAACAACGCCTGGCTTCAGGAGTTGCCGGACGCGCTGACCAAGATCACCTGGGACAACGCGGCTTTGGTGTCGCCGTCGACCGCCGAACAGTTCGACCTGGAGAGCGGTGATCTGGTGACCCTGGGGTACCGTGATCGCACCCTCGACGTACCGGTCTTCGTGCTGCCCGGGCAGGCCGACAGCTCGGTGGCCCTGACCGTGGGGTACGGGCGAACCGCCGCCGGCCGGGTCGGCGACGGCGTCGGCGTCAACGCCTATCTCTTGCAGCATTCCGAGGCGCCGCATTTCGACGGCGGCCTGAGCCTGACCAAGATCAAAGGCTCGCACGAGCTGGCACAGACCCAGGAACACTGGGAGCTGATCGAGAGCCGCGGTATTTTTCGAGAGGTCACCCTCGAGGAATACCGTGACGACAAGCTCAAGATCAAGAAGATCGTCCCTGAGAAATCCCATCAGCTCTGGCCGTCGCACGATTACAGCGAAAGTCCGCAGTGGGGCATGGGCATCGACCTCGGCAGCTGCATCGGCTGCAATGCCTGCGTCGTCGCCTGCCAGAGTGAAAACAACATACCGGTGGTCGGCAAAGATCAGGTGGCGCGCGGGCGCGAGATGCACTGGCTGCGCGTCGATCGCTACTTCTCGGGTCCGGCAGACGATCCCGAAGTCGCTTTTCAGCCAATACCGTGCATGCACTGCGAGAACGCACCCTGTGAGCAAGTGTGTCCGGTGGCGGCGACGGTGCATGATCGCCAAGGCCTGAACGCCATGGTCTACAACCGCTGTATCGGTACTCGATACTGCTCGAACAACTGTCCCTATAAGGTTCGGCGCTTCAACTTCTTCAACTACACCAAGGACACCCCCGAGTTGATGAAGATGGCGATGAATCCAGACGTGACGGTTCGCTCACGAGGGGTCATGGAGAAATGCACCTTCTGTGTGCAGCGCCTCAGCGAAGCTCAGATCGCTGCCAAGCAGGAGGGTCGGACGTTGGCTGACGGCGAGGTCAAGACCGCCTGCCAGCAGACCTGTCCCACGGACGCCATCGTCTTCGGCGACATCACCGATGCCCAGAGCGTCGTGTCTCAGCAGAAGAAGTCGGATCGCGACTACATGCTGTTCGACGAGCTCAACAACCGGCCTCGCACCTCCTACCTGGCGCGGCTGAAAAATCCGAATCCGGAGTGGGCATGAGCAAGCAAATAAGCAAGATCGCCTTGCTGATGGTTTCTCTGGGAATCTTGCTGGCCGCCTCAGGCTGCTGGCGCGGTGCCACCTCCCCGCGTCCCCCGTGGCATCCGAATCCCAACATGGACAACCAGCCCAAGTATCGGCCGCAGGCAGCGAGCAACTTCTTCTACGACGGCGCGACCATGCGCCCGCCGGTCGCGGGCACCGTGGCGCGCGGTGAGTTGCAGGAGGACACCGCCTTCTACACCGGCTTTGACGAGAGCGGGGAACCGGTGGCGACGATTCCGATGGCTGTTGACGACGAGATCCTTCTCCGCGGTCAGGAGCGCTATGACATCTACTGCGCGCCTTGCCACCACACGCGCGGCAACGGCCGCGGAGTGCTCTGGGATCGAGCGCAGATCCAGTCCGCGGATCTGCACGAGCAGCGCCTGCGCGATGCTCCCGACGGTCAGATCTACGACGTCATCACCAATGGCCTCGGTCTGATGTCGGGTTATAAGTACCCGATTTCGCCTCGCGATCGCTGGGCGATCGTCGCCTACGTGCGCCGCCTGCAGGACGAAGCAGGCTCTTGAAACGCCGCGCCTTGAAGTTGGAGTCGCCGTGAAGCCGAAACCTCCCGTCATTCCGATCATTCTCGGCGTACTCGCCATGATCGCTGTCATCGTGGCCTCCGTGAAGTTCGTCACCACCTTCGACCAGAAGATGGCCTTCAAGTCGCCGACTCGGCAGACGACGGAAGCCGAGACGCCGCGCGACCAGGCGCTGGCCGATCGCGCCGCGGCCGCCGAAGAAGCCGCGACCGTCGATCTGGACAAGCCTTACGAGGAAGCCGAGTATCGGGCGGTGCCGCGGATCGGCTCGCGGGTCGCGGTCTGGGTCGTCGCCCAGTTGCACCTGCTGTTCGCTGCCTTCGTGCTGGCGGTGCCGATCTTTGCGTTGATCATCGAGTTCATCGGTTGGCGCAACGGCGATGAACGCTACGACAAGCTGGCCTACGAGTTTACCAAGCTGCTCTCAGCATCGTTCTCGTTCACCGCCGCCCTCGGCGGTGGCCTGACGTTCATGCTGATCATTTTGTATCCGAAGTTCACCAACTACCTGATGTCGGTGTTCTCGCCGACCTTCCTGCCCTATGTGTTGCTGTTCTTCGCCGAAGCCGGCTTTCTCTACAGCTACTACTACGGCTGGGGCAAATTCTCGAAACCCGTCCACCTCTTCTTGGGGCTCATGCTCAACATCGTCGGCACCGCCCTGATGTTCATCGCTAACGCCTGGCTGACCTTCATGTCGACGCCGGCGGGCATCGCCGAGAGCGGAGCGCTGATCTCCACCTGGGACGCGGTCAACAACTACACCTGGATGCCGATCAACATCCACCGGATCATCGCCAACGTCGCTTATGGCGGCTCGATCGCCGCCGCCTACGCCGCGTTCAAGTTTTTGCAGGCGAAGACCGACGAGGAGCGAGCGCATTACGACTGGATGGGCTACATGGGCAACTTCATCGCCATCTGCGGCTTGTTGCCCCTGCCTTTCGCCGGCTACTGGCTGGCGTCCGAGATCTACGCCTTCTCCCAGACCATGGGCCTGACCATGATGGGCGGCGCCTTCTCCTGGTTGTTCATCATTCAGGCGGTCCTGATCGGCAACCTCTTCCTTTTCGCCAACTGGTATCTGTGGCTGGGCATGGGCCGAATCAAGGGCGCGGAACGATTCCGGGCGTTCATCTGGCCGATGCTGGTGGTGATCACCATCTGCTTCGCGATCTGGGCGACGCCGCGTTCGATCATCGCGACCACCGATGAGATCCAGGCCATGGGTGGCTCGTCCCATCCGATGCTCGGCTACCTGGGCGTGATGTCGGCCAAGAACACGGCGGTCAACATCCTGATCCTGACTACCTTTCTGAGCTTCGTGCTCTACCGTCGAAGCGCTCGGATCCCGACCGTCTCCTGGGCCGGCAAAGCGAATTTCCTGCAATTCCTGATCTTCGCCGGCGCCGCGGCGACGGTGATCTTCTATGGAATCTACGGCTATTTTGTCGACGCCAAGACCCGTATCTCGTTCTCGATACCCCAGGTGGGGGCGGTATTAGTTGCCCTGGTTCTGGTAACCATTGTCGACGTGTTTCTGCTCCGAGGGGCTAAGGAAACCGAGACCAAGTGGGGCACGATTCGGCCGCTTTCGCAGTATCTGTTGATCATGCTGGCGGTGACCTTCACCTGGCTGATGGGTCTGATGGGCTACGTACGCTCAGGCCTGAGGCAGCACTGGCATGTCTTCGGCGTCATCCGGGATACGTCCCCCGACGCCTACACCCCGACTCTAGGTTTCGCCACCAAAGTGGTGTCGTTCACTGTGCTGGTCTTCTTTCTGATGCTCGGCTTCATCTTCTGGCTGACCTCCCTGACCGACAAGAAGAAGTACGGGGAAGAGGAGAAGGTGACGGCAGGAGACGACGCGTCGGCACCCTCGTTGGCAGGCGGCTCGGCGGCGGGCGCATCAGCGATGACCACCGCGGCTGGTGACGCCGGCTATGGTGCCTCGGGTTATCAAATGACCGGCGGATCCGGTGACGGTTCGCCACCTAACTCCTCCGGACCTGCCTCCGGGGGGAGCATCCAAACCTGATGAAGATACCGATTACGCTGCAGCTGGCGCTGCTCACCGTGGGCATGACCGGGTTTTACATGATGGTCGGTCAAGCGGTGCCGCAAAAAGAAGTCCAGCCTCCCGAGGTGATCGAAATCGCTGAGGACGTCTCGACCGAACAGATGGTTGAGATCGGCAAGGGCATCTACGAGGGCAAGGGCATCTGCTACACCTGCCACGCCAACACCTCGCGCTACCCTGACCTCCAGAACATCGCCACCGTGGCGGCGAACCGCATCCCCGGTTATAGCGCCCTCGACTACCTGGCCGAGTCGCTGTATGAGCCGGGAGCCTACATCGTCGAAGGCTTCAATCCCGGCATGCCGGAAGTCAACAAGCCGCCCATCGACCTGACCGACGCCGAGGTCCTGTCGGTCATCGCCTATCTCCAGACATTGGGCGGCGAGGCGACGGTCACCATGGAGACCAAGACCGCCTACACAGGCGGTGGAGACGCCGGGGGTGAGGTGGCGACCGCGGCGGCCGAGGGCGGCACCGTGCTCGAAACATTCGGCTGTGTGCGCTGCCATGACGCCGATCAAGCCACCGACCCGCCGAGCCCGAGCCTGGTCGGTATCGGCGCGCGGCTCTCCGCCGAGCAGCTGCTGCAAGAGCTTTACTTCCACGAAGGTGACGACGGCCTCGATCAGGTGACGATGGTCGAGCTGGAGTCGATGGTGCAATATCTGTCTGAGCAGAAAGGCGGCTGATGAGCCAGACGATCATTCTGCAAAATCCACATTCAACAAGGGGCTTATAAGGATGAATTGGTGGATCATTCTCGTCGTCATCGCGGCGATGCTCCTGCTGCGCTGGCGTAAAGCCGGCATGCTGGCTTGGGCCGCCGCTTGGTTCTTCGGGCTCTACGCTGCTTTGAGCTACGGCTTCGTAGTGCCGATACCGGCATCGGTGATCCAGATCTACATGGGGATCGTCGTGCTCTCGATCTTCGCCTATGTGCTCACCGAAAAAGATCGCATGGCCGAGTTCTGGCAGCCGATCGAGGCTTTTGTCACCGAGCCGCGCTACCGTGCGCTCCTGGCCGCGGTCGTGGTCTTGATCCCGGCCCTGGTGGCGTTCCAGATCTATGCCGGGATGACCGCCACGCCACAGGCGCCGTTCTTCGCCCGGACCGTGCACCCGGCGCCGCCGGACGCGATCAGCGTCCACGGTGCCGAGGTGCCCCTCGGCACCGCCGACAATCCCTACCGGCCGCTCGAGACCACGAACCCG
>JAAUXY010001391.1_pt1 | contig 24540 bp, 22 predicted proteins | sample 7278121 | NCBI WGS metagenome assembly JAAUXY01 (sample SAMN14350117, study PRJNA611818) | marine sediment metagenome | isolation source: surface marine sediment (1.8m) | place: French Polynesia: Moorea | collected 2018-08 | reverse complement strand
GTCTCTGCACCGGACAGGATGTAATGGCAAAGAGACGCAAGAAAACGCGCCGCAAGACTCGCAAGGACGATCCCTACCCGGGCTGGGTATGGATGGTGTTCGGGCTCGCGATCGGGCTGTCGGTCGCTGCCGCCGTCTACTTCAGCGACAGCCCCGAGCCGCGAGTGGCCATGACTGCGGCAGAGCCCGTGCAGTCGCCACAATCGCCGCCGGCATTCGACGACAATGGCGAGACGGCGGACATTCCGCCCGCCACGGAACCGCGATTCGACTTCTATGAGCTCCTCAAGAAGATGGAGGTCGAGGTGGACGCCGCAGCGCCGTCGGTCGAAAAAGACACAACGGCGCAGGCCGTAGTTCAGGAAGGTACGTACATCCTGCAGGCAGGCTCATTCTCATCGAAGGAAAATGCGGAGAGCCGACGCGCCGAACTGGGCTTTCAGGGCATCGAATCTCGCATCATCGCTGCCAACGTAAATGGCGAAAGAAAGTACAAAGTCCTAATTGGCCCAGTAAGTGACCTCGATCGACTTAACCTGCTTCGCAGCCAGCTGCGGGCCGCGGGTATTGACGTACTCCGCATGACCGTCAGTGACTGACACATATCTAACTCTATGCCCCGCCGCACTGGATTGCTGATGCTTGCTCGCCGCGCCACGTGGCTTGCATCGCTGGCTTTGCTGGCTGCCTGCGCGCAGGTTCCCGAAGTGGTCGTTATCGAAAAGCCGGCTGAGGCGCCACCGGAGGTGCCTGCCGAACCGGAATCCCCAACGCCGCCTGAAGTGCCGCCGGAACCGCCGCGACCCAACATCACGATCGCATCGGTCGGCGACATGATGATCGGCACCGACTTCCCGGAAAACCATCTGCCCGACGACGATGGCATCGGATTCTTTGGTGGTGTCCAGTCGTACCTGTCGAACGCGGACCTGGCGGTCGGGAACCTCGAAGGCGTGCTGGTCGACGGCGGCGAACCGGCGAAGGCCTGCAAGAACCCGAAGGCCTGCTGGCTGTTCCGTTCTCCGACGCGATACGCGTCGCACTATCGAGCAGCCGGGTTCGATGTGCTGAGCCTCGCCAACAACCACGCGCGGGACTTCGGCGAGGAAGGCAGGACATCGAGCATGGAGGCACTCGATGCGGTCGGCATAGTTCATTCCGGCAGGGAAGGAGAGTTCGCAAGTTTCGAGGCGAAGGGACTGAAGGTCGCGTTCCTGGCCTTTGCGGTGACAAGAAACTCGAACCTGATGCTCGACTACGATCTTTCGGAGCAGCAAGTTCACGAGCACGCCCGGGATCACGACATCGTCATCGTCTCCTTCCACGGCGGCGCCGAGGGACTGGAATCGCAAAACATCCCGTTCGACGAAGAAACCTACTACGGAGAACCGCGTGGCGACGTCGTTCTGTTCGCGCGGCGCATGGTGGACGCCGGCGCCGATCTCGTCATCGGTCACGGTCCCCACGTCATCAGGGCGATGGAACGCTACAAGGACCGGCTGATCGCCTATAGCCTCGGGAACTTCGCGACCTACTACGGCATCAGCGTCGCCGGCATCAAGGGCGTCGCCCCGATTCTCGTAACAAAGCTCGGCCCGGACGGCCGCTTCATCGATGGCAGCATCGTATCGACACGGCAGTTGCGGCCCGCCGGACCAACGCTGGATCCGACACGACGCGCTCTCAGGCTGGTGCGTGAACTGACGGCCGAGGACTTCGGTGACTCGGGCTTGAGCTTTAACGATGACGGAACGATAACGGCCGTCGAACGCGGTCCGGTGCCGGAGCACCCACCGGTAGAGTCAGTCGTCGGCGGTGATGGACTTGAAGTCGACGCCGAGTGAGCGAAGCTTGCGGTACAGGTGCGTCCTCTCCATGCCGACCCGTTTAGCGAGTCGGCCGACCTTGCCTTCACACAACACCAGCTGTTGCTGCAGGTAAGCCCGCTCGAATTGCTCTCGCGCTTCGCGCAGCGGCAGCGCCAGCAGATCCTGTTTGACCAGCGGTTCCTCATTCTTGACGTTGTCGGCGATCTCGGCTTCGACTTCGGCAAGCGTGATGTCATCGTCCGACCCGCTCATCAACAGCCGCCGGACGAGGCTCTTGAGCTCGCGGACGTTGTCCGGCCACGGATAGTTGCGAAGCCGATTCTGTGCGGCGACATCGAAGCGGCGGAATGTCAGCCCCTCGTTCTCGACGAGCTTGTCGACGTAGTAGGCCAGCAGTTCCGGCACGTCCTCTGAGTAGTCGCGCAACGGAGGGACGCGCAGGCCCAGCGCGTTCAGGTGTGCATGCAGATCTCGACGCAGTTCGCCCGAATCAAGCTTGCGGTCGATATCGTCACCCGCGGTCGCCAGCACCCGGGCATCGAAGCGGATGGGACTTTTGCCGCCCACGCGCATGAAGCTTCCCTCTTCGAGGGCGCCGAGCAGTACCTTCTGCGCCTCGTCGTTGAGGTCGGTCAGTTCATCGATAATCAGGGTCCCTTTGCCGGCCTTCTCGATGACACCCGGATAGATCGTGCCATCCTGCTCGCTGCCGAGAATCTGCTCCTCGGCATTGCTGCGCGTGATGGACGCACCGGTCAGGACGACGGCGGGCTCAGCCGCGCGTCCGCTCAAACCGTGCATGTAGCGAGCGAACGCGCCGCGGCCCGTGCCCGGCTCGCCGCTGATCAACACGGTTGAATCCTGTAACGCGAACTGCTGTGCCCGTTCTCGCAGGCTCTTCATCAGTTCGCTGCGACCCACGGGTGTCAGCAATGCCGGCAACATCGTCCTCGACTTGCCCGCCTGCGACGCGACAGATTCCAGCGCTGACTCGACGGTGCGCAACAGCTTCGCCAAGGACAGCGGTTTCTCGACGAAATCGAAAGCACCGAGGCGCGTGGCCTCGACGGCAGTATCGACGGTGCCGTGCCCGGACATGATGACGACGGGGCACTGTAGCTCGCCCGATTCCGACCACTCGCGAAGCAGGGTGATACCGTCGGTGTCGGGCATCCAGATATCTAAGAGGATCAGGTCGAACTTGTCGGCCTCGCGGGCACGGCGAGCCTCCTCGGCGTTCGCCGCGACGGTCACACCGTAACTCTCATCGCTGAGAATTTCGGAAATCAGCGCCCGAATGTCCGCTTCATCATCTACAACGAGTACGTGAGCATTCGTCATGCTCTTTCCCTCCTCTGGTCCGCAAGATGCGGCAGCTTCGCGATAATTGACTCTCTTGCGGTGTCGGTCATCGGCAGGCGAATGCTGATAACGGCACCTCCGTCTTTCCTGTTCTGTGCGCGTATCGATCCCATGTGCTCCTCAACGAGCTTCTTGACGATCGCGAGGCCTAAGCCCGTGCCTTTCGGCTTGGTCGTGACGTAGGGATCGAACACCTGGTTCACGGACCCGGTATCGAAGCCGGGACCGTTGTCTTCTACCCGGATCTGGCAGAACGGCATGCCGTCGATCTCGACTCGACTCAGGAGAATGTCGATTTGGCCGTCCTTGGTGTTCTCGAGTGCCTCAACGGCGTTTCGGATCAGGTTGTGCAGAATCTGGCGCACGCGACCCATGTCGGCCTCGATCGGCCCGAGGCTCGGGTCCGGCGTGATCGCGATCTCGACGTTCATCCCCTGCGCCCGATACAGGTCGACGACCTCGTGCACGAGGCCTTCGATGTCGAAGCGACCGAGCTCCATGTCCGGTGCGCGGGCATAGTCCCTGAACGCGTTCACCATCTCCTTCATCGCCTCGACCTGCTGCACGATCGTATGCGTCGCGCGATCTAGGATCTGGCCCTCTTCGTCTTCCATCGTGCCTAGGTACTTGCGCCGCAGTCTCTCGGCGGACAGCTGGATCGGCGTCAGCGGGTTTTTAATCTCGTGCGCCAGCCTTCGCGCCACCTCGCCCCACGCCGCATCGCGTTGTGCCTGCAACAGCGCGGTGATGTCATCGAATACGATGACGTAGCCTGCGGGCTTGTCATCCTTGCCGGGCAGCGTCGTACAGGCGCAGGTCAACACTCGTCGACCGACCTCGCCGCGCAGGACGATCTGTTCGCGCCACTCGGTTTCTCCCGCTTTCAGGTGCATCATCGACACATCGACAAACTGCTCGACCAGCGGGCCTTCCTTCGACACGTCCGTCAGTGACTGTCCGGCTCGTGAACCGAGGTCAGTGTTCAGGATAGCGCTCGATGCCTGGTTCGCGTTGCGGATGCGAAACTCGCTGTCCAGCGCGACAACGCCGGTGGACAGTCGGGCGAGGATGATGGCGAGTCTCGCGCGCTCGGCCTCAACCAGCGACTGGTTCAGGCTGGCCTGCTCGCTCGCAACGGCCAGGCGCTGCGTCATGTCATTGAACGAGCGGATCAGGAAGCCGATCTCGTCGCGTGTCGGCTGTGGCAGCTTGAGGTCGAAGTCACCCTTCGCGACCGCGCGGGTTCCGTAGACGAGTTGCTGGATCGGCGCAACCAGTCGACGTGAGAAGACAAACGCGCCATAGATCGACGCCAGCAGCGTCAGCAGCAGGACGACACTCAGTGTCAGCGTGAAGATGCCCTTCAGGTCGTCGCGCAGGAACAGCAGCTCGCTGTATCGCTGATACGAATTCTCGACCGTGTAAGCCATGCGACCGAGGCGGCTCGTTACCGGGAAATGCGCCTGGATGACGCCCAGCGGCTGCGCCTGTGCCGAACTGTAGAACGGCACCGCCGTCCGGATCTCGTACGTGTCGGCCTCGAGAGGATCGAGGCTGACGAACGGCCGGTTCTGCCTGAGCTGCAGGATCACTTCTTCCGTCAGGCGTTTCGGCAGCGCCGCGGCCGAGCTGTCCGAGCTGGTCGCAAGAATACGGTTGTTCGCGCCGTACAGCGTCACCTCGCTCGCACCGTTCTCGCGTCGCAACATACTCAGCTGAAAAATAAAGTCGCGCTCGCTGACGTTTCTTAAGCTGCGCGCTATCGTCTGCGTCGCTGCCAGGTTGTCACGCATCTGGAGTTCGAGTGCTGCGCGGCTGAGCTGAACCGCGTTGTCGAGGCCCTCCTCGACTTCGACATCAAACCAGGTATCGATGCCGCGATTGATGAACTGCACCGAGAAGTAGAAGACGATCAGCAGCGGCAGGACGACGAGACCCACAAAGATTCCGACCATGCGGGCCTTGAGCTTCGAGCCGGGCACGTTGTCCGAGTACTCCCGGAACAGCCGCACCAGGTTGCCGATGACGAGCAGGAACAGCAGGACGACGCCGACGATATTGATGACGAGGATCGCATCGTTCAGGCGGCCGAACTCATCGGAGTTCTGAGCGGTAACGCTCAATAGGAACAGCGCGACGACCGCGAGGAGGACGCCGGTGGCGCCTAGCAGGAAGGTCGCGGCTCGTTTTACCGTTCTAATGACCATTCGAACCATTCGCTTTTCAGCTGCCATTCACTGCGCCAGAAGAACACGAACCGGAGCGACGGCGGATACTGCTGCGTATTCAGCAGCGCGCGGATGCGCAGTCGGTAGCCTTTATCGGGTTCGAGCAGGGCATCATCGATAATGGGCAATGCCTGCACCCGGCCTAACGTGTTCAGGGCGGAGTAGAGAGTCGCGAAGGATTCCTGGTTACCGGTATTGACGTTGCGCACGATATAGCGCTGGCTCAGCGGCCTGTATTCGAGCTCGTAGCGAACCTTTAGTTCGGCATCGAGGCTGTCCGGCACCCAGCGGCGGGTTCGAATGACCTCGAGTTGCAGTTCGACCGTCAGCGGCACTCCGGCTTCGAGCGCCTGCAGCGCCTCGCTCGACAGCACGAGCTGAAGCCTTGCATCGAGCGTGTGGACACCGCTCAGCAACTCGGTCGTCGCCGAGCGAACCTCGAAATACCCCTCGCGCTCGAGATCCTGTTGCGCGTAAGCCGCAGTGCTGATCAGCAGCACGACGAGGCAGCCCCGGTACAAGCGGCGAAAGGGTTCGATTCGAGATTTCAGCATTTAACGGTTCAGGTAGCCTTCTCAAGGCACGCAAAATAGAAGCCATCCATGCCGTCCGTTCCCGGCAAGACCTGGTATCCTCGTGCCTGTCGCCGCATTACATCGCGGATGTTGTTATTTTGCAACAGGTCATTCTCGGTCGCGTCCGGCGTTGCGTCCAGGAACGCGTCGACGACGCGCTCATTTTCATCCTTGAAGACGGAACACGTCACGTACAGCAGGCGCCCGCCCGGCTTCAGCGTCTGCCACAGCGAACCCAGCAGCGTTGCCTGTACTCGTGCCAGCGCCGCGATATCCGTTGCTCGCCGCAGGAGCTTGATGTCGGGGTGTCGCCTGATCACACCACTCGCCGAGCAGGGCGCATCCAGCAAGATAGCGTCGAAGGGGCGCCCATCCCACCAGCCTTTAGTCTCAGACGCGTCTGCGACCGCAATCGTCGCCTCGAGCTGCAAGCGGTCGAACGTCTCCCGGATTACGCCGGCTCGCCGCTCGTCCACGTCGATGCAGATCAGCGCATCGTCCGGGTCGGCGAGCTCCTTGAGATGCGCACTCTTGCCGCCCGGCGCTGCGCAGGCATCCAGCATGCGTGCCGCGCCGCCGCCGAGGCACCAGGGCGCCGCGATTTGCGCACCGCCGTCCTGGACGGAGACGAGACCGTTAGCAAAGCCCGGCAGACGGCTGACCGGAACCGGCGCTGCGAGGCGTAGCGCCTGCGGCAGCGCCGCATGGCGCTGGTTCTCGTAGCCGGCCTCGTCGAGCATCGCCTTGTACGAGTCGAGCGTCGTCTGGCGGGTATTGATGCGCAGCCACATCGGCGCCCGCGCATCGTTCGCGGCGAGAATCTGCTGCCAGTCATCTGGCCAGTCTGATTGGAGCCGCTCGACGATCCAGGTCGGATGATTGAACCGCGCCTCGAGACTGTCGGGCGCACTGGTTTCTCGCTGCGCTCGCCTTAAGACGGCGTTAACGAGGCCTGCGAGGCGAGGTTTGCCCAGGCGCTTTGCGGCCTCGACGGTCTCGGCGATTGCCGCATGATCGGGAACCCGCGTGTCACTGAGCTGAAACAGGCCGACGTCGATCAGTGCTGCAATGACGCTGTCGCGCGATCGTATCGGACGATCCAACAGCTGCCGGCGACGGTCCTCGAGGCGAAAGTGCATTCGCAGGGTGCCGTACGCCAGCATGCGAACAAAGGCTTCGTCGTCCGTATCGACCGACCCCAGCGCGGCATCCAGCGATCGGCCGTTGCTGCGGACGCCGTCAACGACTCTTGCCGCACTGGCCCGGGCCGCTGCGCCTTTGCGGCTCACGTCGAGAAATTCTGGTCGGACAGGTTCATGGCATCGGCCAGCTGGTGAGCCATGACCCGCCCCTTGCCGGCTCGCTGCAGTTCCTCGAGCAACAGGCCCCCGTGTCCACAGGCGACCAGCACGCCGGCTTTCGACACCTCGATCACCTCGCCCGGCTCACCCGCCGCGTCGTCGACGGTTTGCGCCTGCCAGCACTTGACGCGCCGGCCGTCGACAATGAAGAAGCTCCCCGGCACCGGGTTGAACGCCCTGACCTTTCGCGCAAGCGTCTCGGCGCTCTCCCGCCAATCGAGCTCCGCATCGGCGGTGCTGACTTTGCCGGCATAGGTCGCACAAGCCTCGTCCTGGACCTGGGCCTCAAGCGTTCCGGCAGCGATCTCATCAATGTGGCGAACCAGCAGGTCGCCGCCCAGCGTCGCAAGTCGGTCGTGCAGAACACCCGCCGTGTCGTCCGGCTCGATTCGGACGGCTTCGCTGACAAAGACGGGCCCGGTGTCGAGACCCGCCTCCATCTGCATGAGACTGATGCCGGTCTCGGTGTCACCGGCCAGTATCGCTGCCTGTATCGGCGCCGCGCCGCGCCAGCGCGGCAGAATCGATGCGTGCACGTTCAGGCAGCCGTGCCGCGGTACGTCGAGGATGTCCTGCGGCAGCAGCAGTCCGTAGGCGGCGACGACCAGCAGGTCAGGCTCGAAGGCCCTGAGCGTATCGGCCGCCCCCTCGTCCCGCAGCGTACGGGGCTGCAGCACGGGGATCTCGTGCTCGTTCGCGTACTGCTTCACCGGGCTCTGCTTGAGCTTTTTGCCACGGCCCGCGGGCCGGTCAGGCTGAGTGTAGACCGCGACCGGAGGATGGCCGCCATCGACGAGCGCTTTCAGTGATGCGAGCGCGAAGTCGGGGGTGCCTGCAAAAACGATAGCCGGCCGGGTCATGGAGTTATCGATGCAGGGGGTTTGATCAGGCGCTCACGGCGGCCGCCTGGTGGCGGCGGTCTTTCTCGAGTCGTTTGCGAATCCTTGTTCGTTTGGCCTCGGAGATGTAGTCGACGAACAGCTTTCCGTCGAGATGGTCAATCTCGTGCTGAACGCAGACCGCGAGCAGGCCCTCCAGGTCTTCCTCGCGAACCTCGCCGTCGCGATCCAGGTACTTGAGGCGGATCGTATCGGCGCGTTTGACCTCTTCGTAGTAGCCCGGTACCGACAGGCAGCCTTCCTCGGTCGTTGTGACGCCGTCTTTCTCGACGATCACCGGGTTAATGAATACGCGGGGCTCACTTTGGTCACCGCTGACATCCGCAACGAGGAAGCGCTTGTGGATGTCGACCTGCGTGGCAGCCAATCCGATGCCGGGCGCGGCATACATGGTCTCAAACATGTCGTCGATGGTGGCTCGCAGGGCGTCATCAACCGTCTCGACGGGCTTCGCCTTCTTGCGGAGCCTCGGATCGGGAAATTCCAAAATAGTGAGTTTTGCCATAATTCAGATTGTTAAATAATAGGATCGTCGATCCAAAATCATTTGTTTGCTCGCGCATTTTGCAAGGCCGCGCCTGCCAGATTTTCTACAAGAACGCCCTAAATAATTGACTTCATTGAATATGATGACAGACAATGCGGCAGGCTTCAGGTCCGTTTTTGGGCGGTCTGCGGGCCTTAAAAATGTGACGTATGCAAGCTATCGACCGTTCGGAACGACATATTATAGCAACGCAACAGGCCCAACGGCCCGAATCGGCTTCCAGGGAGCAACAGCCAACCATGGTCCACCGCAAAGCACGCTTGATTAAGGGTATCCGAGTCGCCGCAATCTCGATGGCGGTCACACTCGCCGGATGCTCATCCTTGAATTCAATGAATCCGTTTGGTGGTGGCAGTGAGCCCCAGGCGGCGACGCCGGTCGAAAGGCCCGCCCCGGCGCCGGTCCGCTCGACGTCCGTTGACGAAAGCGCTAACACCGTGCCCGCGTACAGCGGCCCGGTCGTGACGCGAGTCAACGAGCCTGTGCCCCTCGCGAAAGGACACCCCGACGAGTACGTCGTTCAGCTCGGCGACACGCTGTGGGATATCGCAGGGCAGTTCCTGAACGATCCGTGGTTCTGGCCCGAGATCTGGTATGTGAACCCCGAGATTGAGAACCCGCACCTTATATACCCCGGCGATGTGCTCGGCCTCGTCTACATCGACGGCCAGCCGCGTATCACGAACGTTCGCGCGTCGACGTTCCGTTTGTCGCCGCAGGCTCGCGTCTCACCGCTGACCCAGGCTGTAGCCAGCGTTCCTTACGACGCGGTCTCGGCGTTCCTGAGCACGGGCGTCATCCTCGAGAAGGGACAGGCTGACTCGCTGCCCTACATGCTCGAGACGCGCGGCGATCACCTGATCGCATCTGCAGGCAATGAGATCTATGTCCGTGGTGTCGACGGCGCCCCGGCCGGCACTCGCTACAGCCTCGTCAAAGTCGGCGACGCGCTGTATGACCCGGACGACAATCGGCTGGTGGGTTACCAAGGCATCTTCGTCGGCGCCGGCACGTTGCGTCGTGGCGGTGACCCGTCAACGGTTGCGCTGACCGAAAGCAAGCAGGAGGCCGTGATCGGCGATCGCCTGATTCCGGAGGCTGTCGACATTCCGCTGAATTTCTTCCCGCGTGCACCCAGTTACGAGGTCGAGGGTCGGATCATCTCCGTCGTCGGCGGTGTTTCGCAGATCGGCCAGTACCAGGTCGTGGTTCTCAACCGCGGCTCTGCCAACGGCCTCGTCGTTGGTGATGTCTTGAGCGTCTTCCAGACCGGCGAAGAAATCGACGATCGGGTCGGTGGCGGCAAGGTCAGGCTGCCGGATGAGGAAGCCGGAACGGCGATGGTGTTCAAGGTCTATGATCGCATCAGCTACGCACTGGTCATGGAAGCAGAGACGAACATCAACGTACTCGATACGGTACGCAACCCGTCCTGATCAGACACCACCGAGCTTAATGTCGACGGCGCCTTCGGGCGCCGTTGTCGTATCAAGAGATGTTGCCGTGCAGGTCGGTCTCCCGTGCTCGAGTCTTGCGAGCGCCGCCTGCAGGTGACCGCTCATCCGCCGGATTCCGGTCGCGCTTTCGTCCCTCGCTCGTCGCGGCGAGTGACCCAGTCGACGGCGAAGAAGGCGAGCGTTCGCTGCCAGCCACAAACCCGTGCCTGTTGAAAAAATGTTAGCGCGATCCTCGGCCAACCGGTATCGCGCAGCTCAATCCCTGCGAGGTCACAAGAAGCCGTACCGCCGGCCATCGACGGAAGCGTCGACGTCGAGACCGACGGATCGGCCGTGGGTTCGGCGACTACGAGGACGGTCGCGAGCACCGCGACAACCAGGCAGAGCCAGGATGCGAGCCTGCGCCGTGGCCTGCCTGACCGTCTGCCACGCGTCATCACGCAGCCCCTGCGAGCTTCAGCACCAGGCTAACGGCGCCGTAGCCGGCAGCCGCGCCCAGCAATGCGCTGCCCGCCAGCGTCCACGCCGATACCGGCTCACAGGATGCAATGGTGCTCTCGGCGTAGGCGAGTTGCTCGTCCCCGTGACTGACGGTACAGGTCACGCGAGGTACGCGGAAGCTCGGCAAGGCGATAGTGACGTTGACGGCCCGACCGTCGAGATCCAGGCTGTGCCGGCTCTTTTTGGACCACGAGATTCGGCTCGCGACGAGCTCATCGTCGACCCAAATCCGCTCCCGACCGCTGATCGCCGAGTTGTGCACGGTGACCCGGCGGCCGTCGATGTCAAAGTAGAACCAGAAGCCGTTACGGATTCCGGGCTCGATGTTGCGATCGATGTTCGTTGCGTTCATTTGCTGACTCCTTGTTTTCGTCGTTGCGTCGCCGGCCAATGCCGACGTGGAGCCAGTCTCGTGATTTCACGGTCCTAAGAACACGCCAGGAACACGCCAGGAACACGTCTGTCGCAAGGCTGTCAGTCGCTGTCAGGTTGCTGTCGGGCGCTTGCAGACGGCGCCTGACAGACAATTTCGGCAGTTCGTCCCGATTAGCCGCCGCGCTGCGCCGGCTTCAGCGCTATAGTTCAGTGTTCGTCAGGCTCGAGACCTTATGCAGGAACAGCAAAGCGCCATCATCGTTGCATCGCTCGCGCGACTGCGGGCCGGCCAGCTCAATAACCTGGTGGCCCGGTTCGGCGACCTTGCCTCTGCCCTCGGGCAGTCTGCAGCCCGCCTGACGGATGCGGGCCTGACGGAGCAGCAGGCAGACAGGATACGGGCCCCCGAAGCGTCGGCAGTCGCAGCCACGATGGACTGGCTGCAGACAGAAGGTCACACGCTGCTGGTCCTGGGCGACGAGTCTTACCCGCAGCTGCTGGCCGGTATCGACGACCCGCCGCCGTTTTTGTACGTCAACGGTGGCGTTGACGCACTGCACCTCCCGAGCCTCGCCATCGTTGGCAGCCGCAACCCGACGAAAGGGGGAGAACGAAATGCGTCTGATTTCGCCGAGCACCTCGCCGGCAACGGCTTCGTCGTGGTCAGCGGGCTCGCACAGGGCATCGACACCGCCGCGCATCGCGGTGCGCTCGCGTCTGGCGGGTCGACGGTCGCCTGCCTCGGACACGGCATTGACCGGATCTATCCGGCGGCGAACCGGGACCTGGCACACAGCATCGCAGCGCAGGGCGCCCTCGTCAGCGAATTCCCGCTGGGCACAGCGCCGGACAAGCGACACTTTCCCCAGCGCAACCGCCTGATCAGCGGCTTGAGCCTGGGCACGCTCGTCGTAGAGGCCGCGAAACGCAGCGGTTCGCTGATCACCGCCCGGCTTGCCGGGGAGCAGGGGCGAGAGGTCTTCGCGATACCGGGCTCAATCCACAATGCGCTGTCGCGTGGCTGCCACCAGCTCATCCGTTCCGGCGCCAAGCTCGTCGAGTCGGCGGATGACATCGTGGCCGAGCTGGGCCACTGGATCAGTCACCTCAGGCAGCCGGAAACGGAAGTCGAGACCTCGGTCACTGAGGATCTCAACGATGAGCAGAAGGACCTGCTCAACATAATGGGTCATGACCCCGTCAGCATCGATTCGCTGGTCGAGGGCTCCGGTTTGACGATCGACCAGCTTTCATCCATGCTTCTGATTCTCGAACTCGAAGGACGAGTTGAAAAACTGCCAGGAGGGCAGTACGCCACCCTCCACCGGCCGGACTCAGCCGAGCGGCCCAGCAACACAAAATAAGTCAGGGGACTCCTCGACGCATGAAAGAAAACGTACTCGACGTATTAATGTATCTCTTCGAGACCTACGTAGATACGGAAGACAACCCGGAACCTGATCAGAACGAACTGCGGAACGACCTCTCGCTGGCTGGCTTCGGTGACGCCGAGATCGATCGCGCACTCGACTGGCTCGATGAACTGACAGACCACCAGAACGTCGCCAGCGTCGTCGCGGATTCGTCACGCGGCACGCGGGTCTACTCCGAGTTCGAGATGGACCGGCTGGATGTCAGCTGCCGCGGCTACATTGCCTACCTCGAGCAGATCGGCATCCTCTCCGTGTCGCAGCGAGAGATCCTGATCGATCGCCTGCTGGCGTTGGAAACCGACGATATCGACGTCGAGCAGATCAAGTGGGTCGTGCTCATGGTGCTGTTTAGCCAGCCCGGTCAGGAGCAGGCTTATGCACAGATGGAGGATCTGGTTTTCGAAGAGAACACGGGGATGGTTCACTAACGATAGAGACATTCCAGCCGCGAGAACTGTTCGGGCCTTCCTTGACACCTCGCGCTGAAGCACGTAATTAAACCGCGGCAATGCCCGCGGTTTATTTTTTCCGGGCAGCATCACGGTTAAGGAAAACAGACCACGCATGTCAAAAAACCTCGTAATCGTAGAGTCTCCTGCGAAGAGCAAGACCATCGAAAAGTACCTCGGCAAGGACTTTTCCGTGATGGCGTCCTACGGGCACGTCCGTGATCTCGTGCCGAAAGGCGGCGCCGTCGATCCTGACAAGGGCTTCGAAATGAAGTACCAGGTCGTCGAGCGCAACGAGAAACATGTCAACGCCATCATTCGTGCGCTGAAGAAGGCCGATGCCCTGTACCTCGCAACTGACCCCGACCGCGAGGGCGAGGCGATCAGCTGGCACCTCATCGAGCTGCTACGCGAAAGAGACGCACTCGACGATAAGGCCGTGCACCGGGTCGTCTTCCACGAGATTACGAAGAAGGCCGTGCGCGATGCGATAGAACACCCACGTGAACTGTCCGAGCACCTGGTCGGCGCCCAGCAGGCGCGACGCGCCCTCGACTATCTCGTCGGCTTCAACCTGTCGCCGCTGTTGTGGAAAAAGGTGCAGCCAAAGTTGTCGGCCGGGCGCGTACAGAGTCCTGCGTTACGCATGATCGTCGAGCGCGAGCTCGAGATCGAAGCGTTCAAGGCGCGCGAGTATTGGACCATCGAGGCCGATCTCAGCAAGGAGAAACAACCGTTCCTCGGTCGCCTGGTCAGCTACAAGGGCGAGAAGGTCGAGCAGTTCAGCTTCGAGAACGAGGCGGCGGCCCGCGACGTAGAAACGACGATTAACGATGCCTCCGGCGGCAAGCTGACGACGGTCAGCGTTTCGAAGAAGCAACGCCGCCGCAACCCGGCCGGTCCGTTCACGACATCCACGTTGCAGCAGGAAGCGTCGAGGAAGCTCGGTTTCAATACGCAGCGCACGATGCGCGTCGCGCAAAAACTCTACGAGGGTATCGAGCTGCCGGACGAAGGCAACGTCGGCCTGATCACGTACATGCGTACCGACTCGGTCACACTCGCCGACATCGCGCTGGCCGAGATTCGAGACACGATTGCGCAGCGCTACGGCGACAAGAACGTGCCTGCCGAGCCACGCATCTTCAAAACGAAAGCCAAGAACGCGCAGGAAGCGCACGAGGCGATTCGCCCTACGTCCGTGCTGCGCACGCCGGACGACGTGAAGGCTGCGCTGGACGAAGACCAGCTGAAGCTCTATTCGCTGATCTGGAAGCGAACGATGGCCTGCCAGATGGTGCCGGCGGTGTTCGACACGGTCGCCATCGAGTTCGCAGCCGGTGCGCCGGAAGACGGCCATCGCCTGCGCGCTAACGGCTCGGTACTCGTCGAACCGGGCTTTATGGCGGTCTACCAGGAGGGCAAGGACGACGCCAAGGACGATGACGGCGACCGGCTTCTTCCCGAGATCAACGAGGGCGATGTCGTGCAGATGGACGAACTGCGTCCCGAACAGCACTTCACCGAACCGCCGCCCCGCTACACCGACGCCAGTCTCGTCAAGGCGCTCGAAGAGTACGGCATCGGCAGGCCGTCCACGTATTCGAACATCATCCAGACGCTGAAGAATCGCGAATACATCGAGGTCGATGGCAAGCGATTCATCCCGACGGACATCGGCCGGATCGTCAACGGTTTCCTGACCGATCACTTTACACAGTACGTCGACTACGACTTCACGGCGAAGCTGGAGGATGACCTCGACGCCGTGTCCCTGGGCGACAAGGACTGGGTACCGCTGCTCGAAAACTTCTGGGGACCGTTCCACGAGCTCTGCGAAGAAAAAGACAGCACCGTGACGCGCGGGGACGTCGCCCAGGAGCGAGAGCTGGGCACGGACCCGAAGAGCGGGAAGCCCGTGTCGGTCCGCATGGGCCGCTACGGCCCGTTTGCCCAGATCGGCACCAAGGACGACGAGGAAAAACCGAAGTTCGCGGGCTTGCGCCCCGGACAGAAGATGACGGAGATCACGCTCGAGGAGGCGCTCGAGCTGTTCAAGCTGCCGCGCAAGCTCGGAGAAACGCCCGATGGGCTGTCGGTCTCCGCCAGTGTCGGACGCTTCGGCCCTTACGTGCGCTACGGCGACAAGTATGTCTCGATTCGCGGCGACGACGATCCGTACACGATCGAGCTGCCGAGGGCCCTCGAACTGATCGAGGAAAAGAAGATCGCCGATGCCAACCGCATCATCCAGGACTTCGAAGAAGAGGGGATCCAGGTGCTGAACGGCCGGTACGGCCCCTACATCACCGACAAGAGCAAGAACGCTCGCGTACCCAAGGACCGTGATCCGAAGAGCCTGAGCCTCGAAGAGTGCAAGGAGCTGCTGGCGGCAGCACCGGAACGTCGCGGACGCAAGAAGGTGACTAAGAAAGCGGCGGCGAAGAAGACGCCGGCCAAGAAGAAGACCAAGAAAAAGACCACGAAGAAGAAAGCGAAGAAAAAGACAACGAAGAAGAAGGCTGCGAAGAAAAAAGTAGCCAGGAAGAAGACGGGCAGCGGCGACTAGGGATCCGGCTCGCTCCCGGCGCTCGAACCGCGCTTCCCGGAGCCCATACGTACTTGACCGCATGTTCGGCAGTGCGCTTCGCGGTATCGTAGAAGGTTACGGCTGCCCGAGAGCGGGCACCTGCGCGCCCTAAGGCAACACAAGGAACCCGCATGAGCAATATCGACCAAGCCAAGAGCTACCTCCTGACCTTGCAGAACCAGATCTGCGCGGAACTCGAAGCCATCGATGGCAAGGCGAGTTTCCGTCGCGATGCCTGGGACCGGGAGGGCGGTGGCGGCGGCGAAAGCCGGGTCATGGCCGGCGGCGACGTATTCGAGCAGGCCGGGGTTAACTTCTCCCACGTGTTCGGCGACCAGCTGCCCCCGTCCGCCACCAAGTCGCGGCCGGAGCTCGCGGGTCGCGGCTTCGAGGCGGTCGGCGTATCGCTGGTCCTGCACCCGAACAATCCGTATGTGCCGACGACTCACGCCAACTTCCGGCTATTCCACGCCGGTGACGATGTCTGGTGGTTCGGTGGCGGTTACGACCTGACGCCGTACTATCCTTTCCACGAGGACGTCGTTGCGTGGCACCAGACGGCGAAAGCGGCCTGCGATAAGTTCGATCCGGCCATCTACCCTCGCTTCAAGAAGTGGTGTGACGAGTACTTCTTCCTGAAACATCGTAACGAGACTCGCGGTGTCGGCGGGCTTTTCTTCGACGACTTCAACGAGCTCGGCTTCGAGCGCTCGCTCGAGTTCGTCCAGACCGTCGGCGACAGCTTCATGAAGGCTTACGGCCCGATCGTGCGCAAGCGGCGTTCGCATCCTTACGGCGCACGCCAGCGCGACTTCCAACTGTATCGCCGCGGCCGATACGTCGAGTTCAACCTTATTTACGATCGCGGAACGCTGTTCGGGCTGCAGTCCGGCGGCAGGACAGAGTCGATCCTGATGTCGCTACCACCGAACGTTCGATGGGCCTACGACTGGTCGCCGGAGGCGGGCTCGCCCGAAGCCAAGCTGTACTCCGACTACCTCCGTCCGCGTGACTGGCTGGAATCAGGCGAGGCGGCTGCATGAGCGAACAGGAAGACAGCGCCGGCGGTGGCTGGATAGCCGTTGGCATCGGCGTCGGCGCAGGGGTCGGTGCGGGCATCGGTGTCGCCTTTGACGATATCGGCACCGGCATAGTGGCAGGCATCGTCGCCGGAGCGATCGTCGCGGCGATCGGCAGCATGCGCGCCAGAATGAAGTGACAGACCTGAAGCCATTTCACCTGGCTGTGCCAGTGACAGACCTCGACTCCGCCCGGGGCTTCTACTGCGGGCTGCTTGGTTTTGAGACCGGCAGGACCGCTTCACGCTGGATCGACCTTAACTTCTACGGCCACCAGGTCACGCTGCACCTTGTCGATGAGGCCGATGAGGACATCGCGCGCAACCCGGTCGATGGCGACAACGTGCCGGCCCGTCACTTCGGCGTCATTCTCGATCGGGACGATTGGCAGCGACTGGCGGATCGCCTGATTGCCGAAGGCGTCGAATTCATTATCGAACCCCGTATCCGTTTCCAGGGTGAGGTTGGCGAGCAGGCCACGATGTTCTTCCTCGACCCGTCCGGAAACGCACTCGAATTCAAATCCTTTTCCGAAAAGACGCAACTGTTCGCCCGTTAGAAGCATCTAACAGACAAATGAGCAGAAGAACGGACCGGCTTTTCCGGTTTGACTGCTGAACTTCGTCAAGGGAACTCACTATGCGTTCGAAGACCCGGAACAAAAGCAGATTCTCGGCCTGCGGGCTGGCGACCGTGCTTCTTGGCGCATCGCTGACCCTCGCGAAGTCGTATGACATCGCCTGTGACACACAGAGCCTCGCGCGTGACGTCAACGACGATGCCGTGCCGAGCCTGGTCGGTGACACGGACATGCACGGCGGCCACGATGACGGGGTCCAGGTGAGCTACGTGTTGGCGCCGGATGGCAGCGCCGACGATTCGATCGTCACTGATAAGACCTGAAATACCGCGGCGCCCGGCCGTCCGGGCCGGTCGATCGCGCGGATCACGAGCCATCTGCGCCTCGCTCACTATTGATTTGCGCATGGCCTGACGGAACGAATGGTTCCTGACACCCGCCGCAGGTGATAGATTTCTCATCAGAAATCGATCTCACCTCGGAAACCATGCCAAGACTGTCTTTATTGCTGATCGGCCTGCTGCTCAGTGCGGCGGTGCCAGCTCAGTCCCCATCCCGACTCGTAGACGCGGGTGGTCCGGGGGGCGTGCGCCTGGCCGCCGGAGAATCCCCTGACGAGCAGCGCGTCTACATCGTGCAGATGGCCAGGCCGGCGGCGGCGGAATTCTTCGCCAGCCAGGTTCCGTTCTCCCCTTCGGCCGCCAAGACGAGGAAAGTCTTCACGAAGGCAAACCCGTCGGTCAGGGACTATGCGGAAAGCCTCTCGGCGGAACAGGACCGGCTGCTGCTATCGAAAGCGGCTGGCGCCGAGAAGATCTACAGCTATACCTACGGGTTCAACGGATTCGCCGCGAAGATGACGGCGACGCAGGCCGACAAGCTGTCCGCCCTGCCCGAGGTCGTACAGGTCTGGGAGGACGAGATCCGGCCACTCGCGACGAACTTCAGCGCCGAGTTCCTCGAGCTCTTTGACAACACGAAGGGCCTGCGAGGGCCGCGAGGCCTGACCGGTGAAGATGTCGTTATCGGTTTCATCGATAGTGGTGTCTACCCGGAACATCCGCAGCTCGACGATACGCGGGAAGCCGACCGACCCAGGGCCTGCCGAAGCAACTGGGGTCGAACCTCCCTGCTCGGTCGCTGGCTGTGTGGACGATACGATGACATGGAGGACGCGCTCGAATACGAGCCGCCGGAGGACTGGAACGGCACCTGCCAGGCCGGCGAGCAATTCGAGGACACGCTCTGCAACAACAAGCTCATCGGCGCGCGCTATTTCATCGACGGTGCCGAGGCCTCCGGCCCTATCGACGCCGGAGAGATACGTTCGGCCCGCGATGTCGACGGGCACGGGACCCACACGGCCACGACGGGCGCCGGCAACCGCGAGAATGCGGCGCTGTTTGGCAGCTTCGTCGGCACGGTCGAGGGCATCGCGCCGCGAGCGCGTGTCGCCGTCTACAAGGCCTGCTGGCTCCGGCCGGATGCGACGCGGGCCAGCTGCAATACGTCTGACCTTGCGAATGCGATCGATGCCGCCGTTGCCGACGGCGTCGATATCATCAGCTACTCGGTCGGCAGTTCATTCCTGCGGGTCACATCGCCGGACGATATCGCCCTGGCCGGCGCCACCAAGGCCGGCGTGCTGGCTGTCGTTGCCGCCGGCAATGACGGACCGAACCTCGGCACGATCGGCTCGCCGGCCGGCGGACCGTGGGCAATCACGGCAGCCGCGTCGACGCGCGAGGGCGAGACTTCCGTCGAGGCCATGCAGGTCGAATCACCGTCGTCGATTGCCGGTAAGTACGCCGTCAGGGAGGCGAGCTTCACACCGCCGCTATCGGATGTCGACCCGATCGAGGCCGAACTGGTGCTCGTCGATGACGGCGATGACACGCTCGCCGCCGGCGGCGCCGGAACGACGGCAGATGCCTGCGAGGCGTTGGTCAACACGTCAGAACTCGAGGGCAAGATCGCCTTCATCGAGCGCGGCGGCTGCGACTTCGACATCAAGGTATCGAACGCAGAAGACGCAGGCGCTATAGCGGCACTCGTCTACAGCATCGCAGGCGACGCCATCGTCATGAACGGTGCGCCTGGCCTCGTCGACATTCCGGCACTGATGATCGGGCAGGCGGACGGCAACCTGATTCTGGCCGAGCTCGAGGCCGATAACGTCGTCAACGCCGTGCTCGACAAGGGCCTGTTCCTGACCGAAGCGGAAACCGGCAACCGGATGGCGACCTTCTCCGCCAGGGGCCCGGCGCCTGCGCCCGCCATCCTGAAACCCGACGTCACGGCGCCCGGCGTCAACATTCTGGCCGGCTTCACGCCGGAAGCGGCCAACACGATGTCCGGAGAGACCTATGCCTACCTGAGCGGCACATCGATGGCGACGCCGCATGTGTCAGGCATTGCCGCGCTGCTCCTGGAAGCCAACCCGGACTGGTCGCCGTCGGCGCTGAAATCCGCATTGATGACTTCCGCCAGGCAGGACATCAGCCGGGACGACGAGGAGGCGCCGGCGACTCCCTTCGATTTCGGCGCCGGACACATCGTCCCGAACGATGCGGTCGAACCCGGGCTGGTCTACCTGACGAGCAACGACGAATACGACGCCTTCGCCTGTGCGGCGGAATTCCCGGCGATCTCACAGGCGCGCTGTGACGAACTGTCGAACCAGGGCCAGAGCTTTATGCCATCGGACCTGAACTCGCCTTCCATCGCCATCGCGAGGCTCGCGAGTGAGCGCACGGTAACGCGCCGCGTGACCAACGTCGGCGACGAGTCGCAGACCTTTGTCGTGGATGTCTCGGCGCCCGCGGGCATGTCGATGACGGTCAGTCCAAGCACGCTTACGCTGGGCCCGGGTGAAACGGGTAGTTTCACTGTTCGACTGGCCTACGTGTCAGGCCCCCTGGACCTGTGGCGCTTCGGCGAATACACGTGGCGCAGTGACGACCACGTCGTTCGCAGCCCGGTCGCCGTCCGACCGGTGTCGCTGACGGCGCCGGTCGAGATTACGAGCTTCGGCGGCACCGGAACGGCGGCCTTCGACGTCGAATTCGGCTACACCGGCGCCTACACGCCCGGCGTGCACGGCCTGAATTTGCCGCTGATCGTCAACGGGTTTGTCGACAACGATCCGACCAAGACGTTTTCATTCCGGAGCACCGGCGGCGTCACCGTGCACCTGATCGACGTTCCTGAAAACCAGCTGTATCTCAGGTTTGCATTGTTCGACGCGTTAACAGACGGTGACGACGATCTCGACCTGTACATCTACTATTGCCCGGACAACGTCAACTGCAACCGCATAGGCGTCAGTGGCGAGCCGACGTCACAGGAACAGTTCAACCAGGCCGTGCCAGCCGCCGGTCGCTACGCGGTGCTCGTGCACGGCTTCGAGACGGACCAGGTAGCGGGCGGGCCCGGCTCCAATTACACCTTGCTCGCCTGGTCTTTCGGCCTGATCGATGACGCGTTGAACCTGCGTGCGGAAGGACCCGCCTTTGTCACCGCGGGAAGTACCGAGACGATAACGATCAACTGGGAAAACCTGCAGACAGACACGATCTACCTCGGCGGCATCTCGCACAACACGCCACAGGGCCTCGTCGAGCTGACGATCGTGACGATAGGCAATTAGCCAGCTTGTGAAGCGCGCAGGGCCGTCCTGCTTTTTGACACGTAAGATGGCCGCCGCAAAGACCACAGGTTGGCAATTTGCCTAGTTCTAGGGCCAGATTCGGACCCTGAGAACTGGAGGGCCGGTTTGTCCAGGAAGCCGCCGTTCTAACGACCGTTTCAGGGAGGAGCTGGCCTTCCGCTAACGGCCCAAAGTGGGCGCCTACCAAACTGTACGTCGAGCGTTCGGTCAAAGATGTTGCCGCTGAAACGGGAAGTCCGAGTGGCTGCTTTGTCGGTGCTCGATCCGAAAAAGAATGCGGGATTGTGAAGACTTTCTTTCTGAGAATGAGATTCTATTCGGATCGGAAAACCTGCTTCTCACACACTATTGGTAGCGCCTGCGTTTCGAACAAACGGCACCGTTTGACCTGTTGTGGCCAGGTTAAGCGTGCATGTGTGGTTTTGCATTCATTTGAGCTGGCGGTGCCGCTCACCTGATTCGATCGCTTTGCGCAACAGTTGGATGAGCTGAGCGCGATCCGCATCCGATAAGCTGGCAAGGACTGCGGCGTTCTCTTCTTTAGCTGCGGATGTCGCAGCTTCCCGCAAGCCGCTCCCGTGCTCCGTCAACCATATGCGCTGCGACCGGCCGTCTTCTGGATCTGGACGGCGAAGGATCAGATCGTCCCGTTCCATCCTCGCAAGCGTATTGGCCATTGTTGCCTGCTCCACGCCGACCAGGTCGACCAGGTCTCGCTGAGTCAGCCCATCTTTTTGCCAGAGGTGAAGCATCACGGGAAACACCCCCGTGGAGAGTCCCATTGGCTTGATGCGCGCCTGCAGCGCCCCCGCGAAGAGGCGCGCAAGGTGATTCACAAGATATCCGGGGGACGTATTCGGCTTTAGCGTCATATAACGACGATAGTAAAAATAGCAAGCTATGAAAATAAATGATAGCATGCTATATAAGTGCCACGAGCATCGAGATCGCTCTCTCAACGCACATCGATCCACGACATTACTTTTGTTCAAGGAGTATCAGATGACATCGCTCAAAGTCGCCACCGCAGCTCTTTTCATCGGGTTCACCGCGTTCTCGACAGCGGCCCGCGCTAACGACACCTTTGAGAGCGTCTGCTCAAGTTGCCATACAGGAGGCATCCGAGGCTTTATCTCCGGCGCGCCGAACATTAGTCGGCCGAAAGCCTGGCGAGCCCATCTCGCCGAGCATTCCGAAGAGGAGATGCTCTCGATCGTTTTGAATGGCACGAAGGATCACAAGGTCAGAGGCGGCTGCAGAAGCTGCTCCGACCAGGAGATTTTGGACGCTCTTCGTTATCTCTTGTCGGAGGTGGAACAACCATGACCCGGTACCATCCGTCTCTGGTCGCGCTTCATTGGCTTATGGCGCTGTTGATCGCAGTACTCCTCTCATCGGGGGGGCTTGCTCCCACTCGGATGCACGTGGTCGGTGGCGCAATAGCCGCAGGCCTTCTCGCTCTGCGGATCGTCGTCCGACTGGCAATGACGCGTCATCTCCCCACAAGTGTGGACCGCAAATGGCGGAAGCGGGCTGCCAAGTGTGTGCATGTTGGACTCTATGTTCTGGTCGGCGGCGCAGTCGTGTCAGGTATCGGTGTGGCGATAGAAGCCGACCTGTTGGCCGCATACATCGATAATCGTGCCGTACACGGCTTTTCCGAAGGCGCCCTATACGCGTTGCACGTAGCCCTCACCGATCTGCTCCTGATCGCAATTCTTGGCCATCTTGCAGCGGCGTTCTGGCACCAATTCATACGGAAGGACCGCATCCTGTCCAAGATTTGGTTTGGCAAACCTGAATCCGAATAGCCCTGCACTTTCTATTACATCGAAAACAATGGAGAAACCCATGAAGACCTTTCTAGCTCTTGCTCTCGCTTTCGCCCTATGGGCCAACGCTGGTCCAGCCACCGCTGAGGTCGTGCTGATAAACACGTTTGAAGTCCCGGAAGGTGAGCAGCAGGCCGCCATCGCCGCTTGGAAAGTCGCACGCGACTTCCTGGCCAAGCAACCCGGGTACATTTCAACAGCTTTGCATGGTGCCGTGACGCCGAATGCTCGGTTTGCGCTCATCAATGTCGCAAAGTGGAAAGACCAGGAAACATTCATGGCCGCGACGCAGGCGATGCGCGATGCCAAGATCTTTGAGCCGCCCGAAGGTGTGATCGCGAACCCTGCGCTCTACACGGTCGTCGCGACAGACTGACATCGTTGCCGGAGGTCGCGGTATGACCAAAATCATCCATCCCTTTGCCGGTGTAGTCGCCTTGTTGACGATTGCGACGTTCTGGCTCACAACGCTTGGAACAGAGTTGTTTGGCTCACCCATGCAAATCACCGCGGTAAAAACCGCTATACCATGGGGTATGCTCCTTTTGATTCCAGCCATGGCCGCTGTTGGCGGCACAGGTTTCACGAGAGCCGGAGGGCGCCGAGGCGGCGTCCTTGGTACCAAAGCGCGGCGTATGCCGATCATCGCGGTGAACGCCGTCCTTGTCTTGATACCTGCGGCACTCTATCTCGCTTCGAAAGCGAGGGCTGGCGAGTTCGACACGGCATTCTACGCGGTGCAAGCGCTCGAACTTACAGCTGGTTCCGTCAATCTTGCATTGCTTGGGATGAGCATGCGCGACGGCTTGCGTATCACCGGTCGACTGAGCAAGCGCGGCAATCCTTCCTGACTATCGTCCATGCCGAAGTGACTAATTCTCTTTCGATGCATCGCAACCACTCCGAGGAAGTGAACGGCTGCAATAGGTCAGGAGGAGAAAATACAGCCTAGAGGTGGCGACCGTCGCGTTCCAGCCAAAAGCGGCCATCTACTGGTCAGATTCCTGACACAAACGAAGCGCTTTTTTCGCAGAATTAACTACACCGGGGGAAACACGCTGTAAGTACGATGACGCGATAATCTTCTTTAGCTGGGGAATCGCAGCAGGGTCTTGAAATCGTGCTAACGCCATCGCATCAACCGCCTCTTGTTTGACGAGATGCGACCTGTCTTTCAATGCTGAAACAAGCAACGAGGATGCTTCGCGATTGGAACATCTGGCAAGTGCTGTAGCGGCGGCCCATCTGGTGTATTGATCCTTATCCTTGATCGCCTTCGAAAACAGATCGACAGCCAGTCTGTTCGTCTGGCCAATCAGACACCAAATCAAAGGCATACGCTCATAGGAATTCGAATCGTACAATGCGTCAAGAGCTTCGATATGCTGTGGCGCAATCTCGGCTAACTCGCCCATTGCCTCGTCGTGCTCGTCTCGAGACTGCACTTTTGAGAGGCGCCAGAGAACCCGGTCAAGTTCCTCAATGCCCGTGAAAGCTTCCAAGTTTGGCGATCGTCCGGTGTGGGCCAGCAGCCGTCATCCTACCTCAAAAAAAACCTGGTCGGCGGCTTCTGGCCGAGGCTGTGTGAAAACTCTGCTCACTTTATAATCGTGCTTTCCGCTTGGGAAGCATGCTATGAGCAAGTTCATCGAAGGCCAGGACCGCAGTCAGGGCACGCTATTCCCCGAACGCCTCGACGACTACGTGGAAGAAGACAGCCCGGTTCGGGTGATTGATGTGTTTATCGATGACCTGGATATCTCGGGACTGGGC
>JAAUXY010163398.1_pt1 | contig 24593 bp, 21 predicted proteins | sample 7278121 | NCBI WGS metagenome assembly JAAUXY01 (sample SAMN14350117, study PRJNA611818) | marine sediment metagenome | isolation source: surface marine sediment (1.8m) | place: French Polynesia: Moorea | collected 2018-08 | reverse complement strand
GCCAGCTCAATCTTGCGTGGAATCATCGTCGCATGGATCAACTGGATAGTCTCTATGCGCCGGATGCGCACTGCCATGCGCCCGGTGCGCGCGAGCTGCAGGGTGTGGCCGCCATCCGTTACTTGTGGACGTCACTACTCGCCTGCATGAGTGATGCCCAGGTCTTTTTCCTGCACGCCGTTGGCGACGCGGAGGGCAGTGAACACACCCGACAGGTGGCGCTGGTCTGGCGCATGATCGGCCGGCACGATGGTCCCGGGCTGACGCATGAGCCGAGCGGCGTGCGCCTGCAGGTGCTCGGGATCTCGCAATTCCTGCTGCGCGCCGGGCGGATCGTCGAAGAATGGACGCTATTCGACGAGCTGGCATTGCTGAAGCAGATTTTTGTCGCGCAGCGCCAGACCAGGCAATGAATGACGCAGTGCCGGCGCTACCCGACGAAATCGTCGATGCGCATCATCATCTCTGGGATCTGGGGGCCGTCCATTATCCGTGGCTGATGGCGCGGGGAGTCGTCCGATTTTTTGGCGATCCCACTCCCATACAACGGAATTACCTGGTGTCGGATCTGATCGCCGATGCGGCCGATCTGCCGTTGGCATCGTCAGTCCATGTGCAGGTTGGGGCCGCGGACGATCAGGCCGTTGCAGAAACGGCCTGGTTGCAGTCGGTCGCCGACGCACCCGGGTCGGCCGGATTCCCGCAGGCGATCGTGGCCTTTGTCGATCTGGCGGCCGCTGATGCTGCTGCACAGATTGACGCACACGAGGCATTCAAGAACCTGCGCGGCGTGCGTCAAATCGTCGGTCGCGCAGATGCAGAAGATGCACAAACCGGTTCGGGCGCATTGCTGGAGGATGCACGGTGGTGCGGGCATCTCAAAGAACTGGCATCGCGCGGGCTGAGTTTCGATCTGCAACTGACGCCGCCCCAGGCGGCCCGCGCGGCGACAGTGCTCGCCAAATTCGACGACACGCGAATTGCGATTTGCCATTGCGGCTCGCCGTGGGACCAATCGAGCGAGGGATTGGCGCATTGGCGGCGGGGCATGGCCGCGCTGGCGGAGCGACCGAACACCTATTGCAAGCTGTCCGGTTTCGGCATGTTCGATCCAACCTGGACGAAAGGAAGTATCGAACCGATCGTGCACTCGGTGATCGAGCTGTTCGGGCCTGAACGCTGCATGTTTGGTTCGAATTTCCCGGTCGACAAACTGTATCGCGGCTACGTCGAGATTTGGGAGACCTTCGCGCAGCTGACGACCGGGTTTTCGCACGCCGAGCGTTGGGCGCTGTTCAGCGGCACGGCCCGGGAGTTTTACCGGCTCGACTAAACGCTGTTGCGAAACTCGGCCACGAGTTGTACGGCACCGTCCAGCAGGAATCCGTGATCTGACGTCAGTAGAAACAGGCTGGCACCCTGCGCGCGCCATTGCGGAAGCTCGGCGTGGTTTCCGGTGAACATGCCGATGCGCATCGAGTGGTCACGACCCGCAGCACAGACCTGCTCGACAGCGGCCACGACGGCGGGATCCGCCGGTGCATCCACGCCGAGCGAAACCGTGAGATCGCTGCGACCGACAAACAAACAATCGAGGCCGTCGACGGTGGCAATATCGTTTAGATTTTCCAGCGCGTCGCGGTCTTCAATCTGTGCGATGACAACTGTCTGTTCCTGGGCCGCGCGCAGATATTCGGGTCGTGGCGTGGTCGTGTATCCGGCTGCGCGAGGCGAACCGGCGAAGCCGCGTCCGCCCGGACCGAAACGCGCAGCGCGGGCAATGTCCGCGGCCTGCCCTGCGTCGGTGACGTGGGGCACGACGACACCGGTGGCGCCGGAATCCAGTGCGCCCAGCAGCTCTGTCGGCGCGTCCGAGCGGGTGCGGACCAGCACCGGCAGATCAGCGGCGCGCAGCATTGCGATGCAGGTATCCAGCTCGACGCGGCCGAACGGCGCGTGCTCGCTATCGAGGCAGACGACATCCATTTGTGTCTGCCCGAGTACTTCGCAAACAACCGGTGACGGTGTTTTCACGAAGGTGCCGAGGAGGGGTTCGCCCGCGCGCAGGCGCTGCCTGAAGCTAGCAATGCGCGGGCCCACCGACGCAGTCATGCAGCCGCGCCCCAGAGTTTCCGACTCGCGAGCCTGGCACCTTCAGCCAGACTGGCGAGCTTCGCGTAAGTGATATCCGCGTCGACCGAGCCAAAGCCCGCGAATGTCGCGAAACCACAGTCGGTACCAGCGATGACCCGTTCGCGACCGACGATATCAGCGAAACGCAGGATGCGTTCCGCAACCAGTTCCGGATGCTCGATGAAATTGGTTGTAGAGTCGATGACGCCGGGCACGAGAATCCGGTCATCCGGGATGTCGGCATCTCGAAATACCTGCCATTCGTGCGCATGGCGGGGATTGGCGCTCTCGAACAGCAGAGCCTGGGCTTTCACTTTGAGCGCCAGCGGCAGCACCAGGGCCATCGATGCATCGTGATGATGCGGACCCTCGTAATTGCCCCAGCACACGTGCAGACGAACGCGTTCGGCCGGGATGTTCTGTAATGCGGCGTTCAGGACATCTACATGCGTGGCAGCCAGCTCCTGGTACTCCGCGTCGCTGCGACCCTTGAAAAGGGTGTGCCGGCCGAGGCCGAGATCCGGCGAGTCGATCTGCACCAGCAGACCGGCGTCAACTATCGCCTCATATTCGACACGCAGCACGTCGGCGAGTGCTTCGAGATAGGCCTGATGATTTGTGTAGAACTCATTCGGCTGGAACAGGGCGACCACGCCGGGGGATGGCGCATTCATGAAACCCTCTGCCGGAGTGTTCGCTGCGATCGCCGCACCAAAATTGTCGAGGTCCTGGTGCAGTGGCTCCAGATTTTTGATTTTGAGTTCGCCGACACACTTCGGTCGTCGGTAGGTCGGCGTGCCGCCGCCGGCCGCGATTCGTTTCATGTATCCGGGAAAATCCTCGAGATCGGCTGGCGGATTGCGCGGACTGTCGCCGGCGAAACCGGCGACGCGGTCTTTCAGATACGTGGCGTAGCTGATCTTGCTCATCTCACCGTCGCTGACGATATCGATACCGGCCGCGACCTGGGCCCGGACGGCCTGGTCCACGGCCTCGCGGATGGTGGCATCTGCAGCCGCGTCATCGATGTCTTCTTCGCGCTCGCGCGCAAACACCACGTCGGTTACCGCGGCCGAGCGCGGCAGGCTGCCGACGTGAGTCGTCACAATACGATCAGAACTGTTCAGCACGGAGTCACTCCTCCCAATTTCGCTATCCAACGAGCGTGGGTTCACGCAGGCGGGCAGAATCACCGCCGATGGGAATGCCGGCGAACACACGCTTTTCCGGCGTCATTAACGGGTTTTCGATCCGGTCCATCAGCATCGCGACGGCCGATTCAGTCATGCGCCGAACGGGTTGCCGAATGGTCGTCAATCGATAAGCGGCCCAGCCCGCTGGTCCAACGCCATCGAAGCCGACCACCGACAGCTGTTGCGGCACTGATAAGTTGTGCTCGCCGCGGGCCCCATCGATACAACCAATTGCCGTGACATCATTCGCGCAAATCACCACGTCGGGAATGTCACCACGGAAAGCGCTGATCAGCCGGCCGATGCCCGCATAGCCACTCTCGTAGTCGAAGTCACCATGCGTGATCTCGAGCTGCTCGATGCCGTGTTCCCGCAACGGTTGGATAGCCCCTTGAATACGCTCGTTGCTGACAAACGAATCTTCGGGCCCGCTGATGATGCCGAAACTGCGGTGGCCTGCCGCCAGCAGGCGCTCGACCAGCCATCGTTCGCCATCGGCCTGATCACAGCGCACCGAATTCACGTGGCTGCCGGCAACGTCACGGTTGTAGAACACCACCGGGATACCCGCGTTGTCGAACAACGCCAGTTGGTCCGCATCAAGTCGCGCCGCGGTCACGACACCATCGACCCGGTATTGCAGCACCTGATCGAGTATGTCGTCGATGTCCCGCTCTTGCTCCAGCGCGAACAGCAGCACGCGCACGCCCTGGTCGCCGAATCGTTGTGTCAGCTGCACCAGCACCTCGGGGTAGTACAGGTTAGTCAATCGCGAGATGATCACGCCGACCATATTGGAGCGCTGCGTGATTAGCCCGCGCGCAATCGCATTCGGCCGATAGCCCAGGTCCCGCGCTGCTTTGTGTACACGTTCGCGCATTTCGGCCGACGCGCTCGCGCCGGGCTTGAATACCCGCGAGACGGCCGACTGCGAAACGCCGGCCAGGCGCGCCACGTCGTAGGAAGTGGCGCGGTGGCCTTGGTTCTCCTTACGCCGGTTGGCCATCGTCAGCACCCGGGTTGTTTTTCACGCTGCCTTGTTGGCGTTCGTGTAACGGCGCACGCGAATATCGGCCTGTTCCTTGTGGCCCATGAAGCCTTCCAGCGCGCACAGCCGGCTGCAGTACTCACCGACCTGCACCGATGCCTCCGCCGTGATGCGCTGGTAGGTGCAGGTCTTGATGAACTTGCCGACCCACAAGCCACCGGTGTAACGAGAAGCCTTGCGGGTTGGCAACGTGTGATTCGTGCCGATCACCTTGTCGCCATAGGACACATTCGTTTCCGGTCCCAGGAACAGTGCCCCGTAATTGGTCATGCGATCGAGAAAGAACTGCGGATCCTGTGTCATGACCTGTACGTGTTCGGAACCGATTTCGTCCGCTACCTGCACCATCTCATCGTAGCTGTCGCAGACGATAACCTGGCCGTAGTCGCGCCAGGCGGCGCCTGCGATTGTTGCGGTTGGCAGGATGGTCAATTGACGCTCCACTTCGGCCATGGTTTCGCGCGCGAGCTTTTCACTGTTGGTCAACAGCACTGCCGGCGAGTTGGTACCGTGTTCGGCCTGGCCGAGCAGATCCGCGGCGCAGAGCTCACCATCCACTGACTCATCGGCGATCACCAGTGTCTCGGTGGGGCCGGCGAGCAGGTCGATGCCGACCCGCCCGAAAAGTTGTCGCTTGGCTTCGGCAACATACGCATTGCCCGGGCCGACGATCATGTCGACCGGTGCAATGCTCTCTGTACCCAGCGCCATTGCGCCAACCGCCTGCACGCCGCCGAGGCAGTAGATTTCGTCCGCGCCAGCCAGATCCATCGCCACAACAATCGCGGGACTGGGTTTGCCCTCAAAGGGCGGCGCCGCGGCGACGATGCGTTTGACACCGGCGACTTTTGCGGTCACGACGCTCATATGGGCAGATGCCACCAGCGGGTATTTGCCGCCCGGCACGTAACAGCCGACGCTGTTCACCGGGATGTTTTTGTGACCCAGCACAACGCCCGGCAGCGTTTCCTCTTCCACGTCGCGCAGCGCTGCTTTTTGGATTTCCGCGAAGCCGCGTACCTGTGCCTGGGCAAATTTGATGTCCTCGATGACCTGCGGCTCGAGTTCGTCGTAGCACTCGCGAATCTCCGCAGCACTCAATTGAAAACTCTGTGGTCCCCATTGGTCGAAGCGCTCCGAGTACTCGCGGACTGCTTTGTTCCCACGGCTGGTAATGTCCTCGAGAATGTTCTCGACGGTCTGGCGCACACGCGCGTCTTCCGTGGCCGCCTGTTCCTCTGATATGCCTTCTTTCAGGTACCTGATCATTTGCCTGAACCTCCGCGCCGGCTGCCGCCAGCGACGCTGGCAGCTGGAAAGTGAGACCGGGCTTGAATTTGCGGCGATGCTAGGCAAAATTGACTTCGAATGCAATCAACCGGCGGTGCCTGAATGCGCAGAGCCGGGGAGAGGGAAATGAGCGCGGAAACACGGCCACTGCAAGGCCAGGTCGCGTTAGTCACGGGGGCCGGTCGGGGAATTGGGCGCGGCTGCGTCGCAGGCCTGGCAGCGGCTGGTGCCGAGGTGATCGCAATTGCCCGTTCGGAGGCGGACCTCGATGGCGTGCGGGCGGATTGCGGGGACTCTGTCGAGACATGGGCCGCTGATGTCACTGATCCCACGGTCTGCACGCGTATCGAGGGCTTGTCGCGCCTCGACATCCTGGTCAACAACGCCGGCACGAACAAACCGCAGGCGTTTGCCGCTGTCGATAGCGAAGCGCTCGATGTCGTAATCGGGCTGAATGTGCGGGCTGCATTTCTGGTGGCGCAGGCGGCCGTGCGGGTCATGCTGCGAACCGGCGCGCCGGGCAGCGTGATTCACATGTCGTCGCAGATGGGCCACGTCGGCTCGCCCAACCGCAGCGTGTACTGCATGACCAAACACGCAATCGAGGGGCTGACCAAGGCCATGGCCGTGGAACTGGCCCCGGTCGGCATTCGCGTCAACTCGGTCGCGCCGACGTTTATCGAGACGCCGCTGGTCAAGCCCATGCTCGCGGACCCTGAATTCCGGGACTTTGTGCAGCAGCGTATCCCGCTGGGTCGGGCCGGCGAGATCGACGACGTCGTGCGCGCGGTGCTCTTTCTGGCTGATCCCCGCAATAGCATGATTACCGGGCACAGCCTGCGCGTGGACGGTGGCTGGACCGCGCAGTAGCTGTTTGTTGCGAATTGGCAACAGCGAGCCTCGTTGCTGCTATTGATGCAAATGATGCAAGTTGTGATTTGGTGGCAGTACTTGCAATTTGGTTGCATCCGAAGTACAGATATGTCTGCACAACTTTTATGGTGAATAGTTCTGGCGCTCCGGCGGCGGAATATCTGCCATGACAACCATGGCCGGAGACGGCCTGAACGAGCAAACCGCTTGGGGGAAATCAAGATGAGAACAACCGCAGCAATGACGGCGTGCCTGTCCGCGCTGATCGTCACGCTGGCGACCGGTCCGGCTTATGGCCAGATCGAGGAAATCATCGTCACCACGCAGAAGCGTGAGCAGAACGTGCAGGACGTGCCGATCGCCATTTCCGCGTTCGGCGCCGAGGAACTCGCGCGTGGCGGCATCGAGGACATTTCACGTCTGGAACTTGTGACACCGGGCCTGCAGTTCGGCTATTCGGGCGCTGATGCGCGCGTGGCGATTCGCGGCGTACGCACGGAGAACGTGTCGAACCTGGCCGACCCGCAGATCAGTTTCTTCGTGGACAACATCTACAAGAGTCGCACATCGCAGGCGCTGGCGAGCTTCGTCGACGTCCAGCGCGTGGAAGTACAGCGCGGTCCGCAGGGCACGTTGAATGGCCGTAATACTTTCGGCGGCACGATTGCGATTTTCTCCAACAAGCCGGAGGCGGAATTTGACGCCGGTGTTGACGTCAAGGTTGGCAACTACTCGTTATTCCGCACCGAGGGCTTCATCAACCTGCCGTTTTCGGACACCGTCCAGTTCCGGTTGGCCGGCATGATCGAGCGGCGTGATGGCTACATCGAGGACTTCAGTAGCGGCCTGACCTTTACGGGTCAGCCTGGCACCGTGCCGTCGCGCTCCGGCGCGGATCTCGGTGAGATCGACAAGCAGTACGTGCGCGGCTCCCTGCTGTGGGCGCCCACGGACGAGCTGGACTTCCTGCTGCGTGTCAGTCACTTCGAAGAGGGCGGTACCGCGCCCGGGATCTTCGGCTACACCACGCTGGGCACGCTGGCCGAGACCAGTCCCGCAGCACCGCCCGCGCGCCAGACGGATCTGAACGGCGTGCTGGTGCCCGGCAACACCCGGCGCGGCTCGGGTGGAGCGGCCCCTGACCGCGGGCCTTACGAAATTGCGCGCGATATCAATCCCACCCTGGATGCGCGTGAAACCGCGGTAAGTCTGGACATCAACTGGGATCTCGGTCCGGTGCTCTTCCGCTCCATCACCGGTTACACCGATTGGCGCACGCAGCAGTTCGAGGATCCGGATTACAGCCCGGCACCGCATGCGTTGACCATCCGCGAAGAGCCGGTCGTCGAAACGATTACGCAGGAGTTCCAACTGCTGTCGAACACCGACGGAGCAATTGAATGGGTCGCCGGCCTGTTCTATATGGACGACACCACCGAACAGGACTTCTTCTTCCTGCGTTTCAGCGCGGTCGAGGCACAGGATCCGGACCTGACCGTCGCTCGCCCGCTGGTCGATCCGTTCACACTGATTCCGTTCAGCCCCTTTGCACGGCTGGCCGAAGTCAAGACGGAATCGATCGCGGTGTTCGGCGATATCAACTGGAGTATCACGGACGAGTTCCGCGTCTTTGGCGGTATCCGCTGGACCGAGGATGACAAGGACTTCACGCGCTTCAACTCGGCGCAGCAGGATCCGAACAATCAGTTCAATGTCATTCGGACCCGCATACCCGTGCTGGACGCGCAAAAGAAATTCGACAAGACGACCTGGCGCCTGGGCCTGCAGTGGGACCTGAACGAAGACGCGATGGCCTATGGCCAGGTTTCGACGGGCTTTACGTCCGGCGGCTTCAACACGGTTAGCCAAATACCGAGTTTCGAACCACAGGAAATCACTGCCTACGAAATCGGTATCAAGAGCGAACTCGTCGAAAACCGCGTCCGGTTGAACGGCGCCCTGTATTACAACGATATGGAAGACATGCTCACGCAGGGCTTCGAAGATCTTGGTGTCACCGTGGTTTCCTTCCTGACGAACGCCGGCGAGATCGAGACCACCGGACTGGAACTCGAACTCGATGCAACACCGATCGACGCGGTGCGAATTACCGGTTCGTTCTCATGGATGGATGCTGAGTTCCAGCAATTCATCGTGGGTAACCCCTTCGTGCTTGGCGGCGATCCGAACCTGGCGGGCAACAGGGTCAATATCAACGGCTCGCAGGTGGCGCTGAGTCCGGAGTTCAAAATCAACCTCGCCGGCAGTTACAGGATCGAGACAGACGGCTGGGGCAGCGTGACCCCGTTCCTGCAGTTCACCTGGTCCGACGACTATCCGACAAACGATCTGAACCAGCTGCCGGGCGCGGATAGCTATACGAAGACCGACTTCCGCCTGTTCTGGGAGTCGCCTGAGGGTAACTGGACTGGCGAAATTTACGTCGAAAATCTCGAGGACGAAGAGGTGCTGGTGCGCACGACCGTGGGAAGCGACGATGCGATCTTCGCCAGCTACCTGCCGCCGCGCATGTATGGCATTCGCGTGGGTTACCGTTATCGGTAACGCAGCCGATGCCCGGTAACCGGCGCCCTCAATTCGACCATTCGGGGCGGCCTGTTGGCCGCCTCTTTTTTTAGGGCGGGTCGAGGGCTGCATCCTCCGCTGGCATCGAGTAACGTCCTATTCGCGCGGGCGCGTGCGCACCGCCTGTGACGGGGATTTGTTCCGGCGCCAGGTCGGCTTCGACCCATTCGATCAGCGGCGTCATGCCGTCGAACTCATCCGGACCGATCCCGGAATGACAATGGAACACGCCCGGGAGCAGGAACAGTCGGAAAACACCTCCAGCCGTGTCGCCATAACGCCCCTGCACGTCATCGGCATAGGCAATCATCGGCAGCGGGTTGAGGGTCTGATCCGCCCAGCCGAACCAGGTCAGCAGCTTGCCACCGCGGCTTTTGAATTGATCGAGATCCGGATCAGTTGCGTTGAGCAGGCGGGCGCGCTCTGCCATCTTCGGCAGGTCACGGTCGAGTTCCAGGTCTGCCAATTCCAGCGCCGGCCGTTCGATCGGGAAAGCGAGATAGCGGAAGAATGATCGCTCACGAGCAAGGGCCGCGTCGAGACTGTCGCCCAACAACCAGGCCCAGCCGCTGGCGCGTGTCCAGCTGCCGTCGAGCCAACTCTGCACGCGGCCCCAGGCCTCACTGCCAACCGGCAGCCCCGGATAGACCAGCCGTTGCCCATCGTGCACGCCATCGTACACGCGACGAAGCACAGCAAGCTGTGCCGATGTGACACATTCAGAACCCGTTTCTGCGTCACAGATCGGCAATTCTTCGTCGACACGGAAATCGCAAGCACGTGGATCGTCGATCAATCCGTCCCGCTTCCCGTCCAGCGCGTCACATCGCGCATATACCCGTGCCGCGAGCAGCCGCAGTTGTGGTTCGCTGAGCCGCGTGCCGTTCTGCATGTCACGGAAGGTCAGCGCCCGCGACAGGGAGTGTCCGGTGATGTCTAGAACGGGTGCGCCGGCCAGAATACCGTCGAAATCGTCCGGGTAGCGCTGCGCTTCGATAAGGGCCTGCCGACCGCCATTGGAGCAGCCATCGAAGTAGCGGAAACTGGCCGGTCTGCCATACCATGCCGCGACCAAAGCTTGCGCATGGATGGCGCTGAGGTGCACGGCGCGATGCGCGTAGTCGATCAGCGCGTCCGGATTGCCGGCCGCGAAAGTCGCACGTGGATGCTTGCGGCGATCGTGGCCCGTGTCGTTGAAAGCGGTGGCGAAGCCCTGGCGCAGCGCGTTGTCGCGCACGCGCGCAATCCAGTAGTCGTCGGTGAACTGGCCGCCGAGTCCGCCATTGCCATGCATGTAGAAGCGGCCATTCCAGCGACGCGGCAGATTGAGCTCCAGCCGGATGCGATCGTGGATGCGCAGCAGCACCCGACACAGCGCCGATTCATCATCCGGAACCTGGACCTCTTCGACTTCGACCAGCGTCAAATCCGATTCAACAAAACCCTTGATCGCCGCGCAATCGCGCAGCTGTTCGACTTCGACGCGCCGGAAATCGACGCGGGATTCCGCTGCCCGCAGGAAGCTGTAGCCATTGTGCGCGTAGGCGATCCCGGGCAGTTGCACCACGATCAATAGCCCCACTGATGTGAAAAGACGGATACACATACGCGGCTGTCAGGTTACACGACTTGCTATAGACTGCGCGCGCAATGTCCGCAGCCACTGATTTTGCTACCCCGCGAATCTCGGGCCGATTGCTCGGCGCAATCGTCGCTATCTCACCGGTCGCACTCGACATGTGCCTGCCGGCCTTGCCGGCAATAGCGATTGGTCTCAACAGCGACTCGAGCACGGTGCAGCTGATCGTCAGCGCCTATTTATTGGGTTTCGCCACCGGCCAGTTGCTGTGGGGTTTTTTCGCGGATCGTTTCGGACGAATTCCAGCGCTGAAGTCGGGCATCGCCGTGTTTTTGGTTACGACATTGTTGTCCGGCATGGCAAGCGATGTCGGCTTTCTGATTGCCATGCGTGCCTTGCAGGGCCTTGCTGCCGCGTCGGGCGCGGTCGTGGCGCGTGTCATCGTGCGTGATGTGGCGTCCGGCCCGGCCGGGGCTTCGCTGATGTCGACGGTGACCGCCTATCTCGGTACGGCGCCGCTGCTAGCGCCTATGGTTGGCGCCGCGGTTCTCAGTTGGTTCGATTGGCGTTGGGTTCTATGGGCGCCAATGCTGTACGCGTTGGCAGTGCTGTGGGGCGTGTCGACACGGTTGCCGGAAACCAATCCGGCGCCGGATCTGGACGCGTTTCGTCCGCAGCGCATGTACCACGTCATCGCGCGCCTGCTCGGTTTCCAGCAGTTCCGCCTCGGCGCGATACTCCTGGTGCTCCCGTTTGCGGGATTTCTTACCTTCGTGTCGACCAGTGGGCCACTACTGGTCGACGTCTATGGTTTGCCGCCCGGCGTGTTCGGGCTGATTTTCGGGCTGGTCGCGATGGCCTATGTGCTCGGCGCGCTGGTCAGCCAGCGGCTGCTGCGTCGCCGGCCAATGCAGCAGGTACGCCTGTTCGCAGTCATTGCGACCACGGTGGCCAGCCTGTTTCTCACGACACTGGCATTGCTGCCCCAGGTATCGGTGTTCGCAGTCTGGGTCGGAGTGGCGGTTTATGTGTTCGGTATTGGTATCGGCCTGCCAAACTGGACCGCGTTCGCGCTGGAGCCGTTGGCCGGCGTCGCCGGACGCGGCGTTTCCGTGCTCGGGTTTTTGCAGATGGGCACGGGAGCGTTGGTCACGGCGATCGCCGCCGCAAGCTACACGAACGATCACCGATCGATGACCGCTTCCATGGCGATCACCGGGCTGCTAAGCACTGTCGTGTATGTTGTCGCCTGGAGGCGGCGGCGCTTCGGACCGTGACGCTAGGAAACTTCTGCGTTGCCTCGTCGCGTTACGGTAACAACGCCGCGCTCTGCATCGACCCGGACCCAGTCGCCGTCCTGAATCACCGCGATTGGATCCTGATCGAGATCGGTCATCGACGGCACGCGCAGCACGACCGCACCCAGCGCAATCTTCGTCGTGAGTTCGTTGAACAGCATGGCGACCGGCGCGGCCCCGGCCAGGCGCGCCGCCTGGAAATTGCTCGCCCAGCCGGATGATCCTTTGGCACCGGGAAAGACCAGGACTTTGCCGGCGAATGATTGTCCGACTTTCTCGTGCCGTCGTTCGGTAATCGTGCCGGTCATCGGGTCGATGCCGCCGAAACCGGATATCGTCTGCGTCGTCACGAATGCCTCACCCTCGGCCACGCCTTCGACGACCGGGCGGCCATGGAGTACCAGCTCTGCGGTCTGGGCGCTCACGGCGGCGTGGCCTGCCAGCGTCCGGCAACGGCTGCATTGACGCAGTCTTCGACGGAACCGAACCAGGTATCCAGTCCGAGTGTCGCCGGCAGGTAATGCGCCTGCTTGCATGAATCGGTGGCGACGACTTTGGCGCCTTCGGGGAACACACGCCCCAGCGCCGGGCACGTGTCCGTCATCAGGTAGGCGCCGGCGCCTTCAATTGTCTCGGTGTAACCCACCCGGTCCGCATGTGCTTTCAACGCGCGCGGCGTGAAGATCCAGAGCTGCGTGTTCTCAGACACGCGCCGACCCTCCAGAAGGCCGGCCACGATGCGCAGCTGCTCAACGGACGAGTGCGGACAGCCGAGCATGATGAAATCGACATTCGGGTCGTCGGCGCAATTCAGATGCTCGTAGGCCGTGCGCAGTTCCTGTTCCCCGAAGCGAATGGTTTCGGCAGGCGCTTTGCCGCCCAGCGCAGCTTCCAGCGTCGGTGCTTCCGGTGTCATGCCCACGATGTGATACATCTCCACACCACCGGACGTTGCCGAGGCCGCGCCGAAGTGCTTGGCTTTTTTCAGGTCGGGGTTCTTGTCGACGCCGACGAGTACCGGGGCGTCTTCCTTGACCACTTCGCCCACGAAATAGCCCATCAGGCCCCACTCCATCATCGACTCGACCGGGTAGTCGACCTCGATCAGGTGTGTCGCATGCCGGTTTTCCGGGATGTGGTAACCCCAGTAGGGGATACGCGCGGTCAACATTGCCGCGGCCGCACTCTGCGCGCCCTCGACATTCGCGCGTGCGCCGATCATCGAATTGGCGTACACCACGGCAGAGGATTCCATCCATGCCAGGTGCTCGCCGAAAGTCGGGATATTGCCGACCTGGTAGGGCGTGCAGGTATTGCATCGCTGGATGCCGATCTTGTCGCAAAAAACCGCATTCTTTTGAATCAGCTGCTGCGTGCGCGCCGACACGCCCTGCATCTCGTAGTAATCCGGGTCGCCGGCCTCGATCAGTTTGTACGCCATGGTTTTGACGCGCGGGATTTCAAGCGGCTCGTCGCTGTCGAGGTTCAGAAGCGAGAATACCGCTTCCATGCTGTCGCTGTCGGATATCACGCTGCGCCGATTGGGCAGTGATCCGACACTGCCGCCGCAAACGTTGTTCGTCTCTACCAGGCGCTCGGCCCCAAGCGCCTTGCCGTAGCGATACAGCAGGGACATGGCCTGCTGCACGGCCCGGCCTTCGGCGCCGTCCAGCATCGCCTGTTCAGGATCACTCAAACGCAAGTTCCACTCCTGCCGTGGCCGCTTGACGCGTTATTGCTCCAAACGACAATACAAATTGGCCGACTCCAGCCAGCTGTTGCGAGTATACCGCGCCAAATGACAGAATAGGGCAACACAAATTCTCCGGCAGCGGCCCAGGCGCGGTCCTGTCGTCGGTCCGCAGCACATCCCAGGGCGACATTGAATGACCAGGACTTACGACGCGATCATCGTCGGCGGAGGCCATAACGGCCTGACATGCGGTGCCTATCTGGCGAAGGCCGGTTTGCGCACGCTGGTGCTCGAGCGCCGCCATATTGTCGGCGGCGCAGCGGTGACCGAGGAATTCTCGCCGGGGTTCCGCGCGTCCACGTTCTCTTTCATCATGGGTCATCTGCACCCGAAAGTGATTGCCGAACTCGAACTGGAGAAATTCGGCCTCGAGCGAATCGTCGTACCTGACGTCATTTACCCACTTTATGATGACGACTGCATCGTGTTCACGAAAGATCCGGAGAAGAACCGGCGGCAGATTGCACGCTTCTCCAAACGTGATGCGGATGCCTACCCCCAGTTTTTCGAGTACTTGTCGGGCGCCATCAATATGCTGCGGGCATTGCAGCTCGAGACGCCCTTCGACCCGACTCGCAAGGATCTCAGGTCGTGGTTGCAGATGGCGGCATTCGCCTGGCGTTACCGCAAGGTTGGCACGGACCTGTACCGAATAATCGATACCCTGTCGATGAGCGCCTACGAGTACGTATCGCAGTGGTTCGAGTCGGACGTCGTCAAAGCGACTTTCCTGTACTGGGCAACAATCGGCGGCAATGTCGGACCCTATTCCCCGGGCACTGCGTTCTACCTGGTGGCGCACCTGATCGGCCAGACAGGCATGAGTTTTTCCCGCGGCGGCATGGGCAGGATTTCTGATTCGATCGCGGCATCCGGCCGCAGCCATGGCATGGAAATCGAGGTCTCGGCGCCGGTCGACGACGTGCTGGTGCGCGATGGGCGTGCCTACGGTGTCAGGCTCACAGACGGCGAGGAGGTCCACGCCAAATTGATAGTGTCGAATGTCAATGCGGCCATTACTTTCGGCGGACTCGTTGCGGAGCAACACCTGCCGGACGAATTCATGCGCGATATCAAGAGCTTTCGGGCAAAGGGCTCGTCGTTCAAGATTCTTTGCGCCACGGATCGGCTGCCGCGTTACAAGGGCTTCGACCCTGACGTGGCCGAGGTCGAATATCCGGCCTATGCGCATATCGGCCCGACCTGCGAGTACCTCGAGCGTGCCTACGACGAGGCCAAATACGGAGGTTACTCCTCGCGTCCGTTCCTGTCCCCAATCGTGCCAACCTATTTCGACGACACCCTGGCCCCAGCGGGAAAACACGTGGTCACGCTGTACGGTGGCGTCACGCCCTACGAGTTGAAGGACAAGAACTGGGATGACGAACGTGAGCAGGTGGTCAAGAACACTATGGCGGTCATGGATGAATTCGCGCCCGGTTTTTCTTCGTCCGTGATCGACATGCAGTTATTGCTGCCGCCGGATATCGAACGCATCGTCGGTATGCCCGGCGGCAATACGCAACACGGCGATTTGACACTCGATCAACTGTTTTTCATGCGGCCGGCCCCAGGGTATGCGGATTACCGTTCGCCGGTTACGGCGCTCTATCAGTGTGGCGCGTCGACCCATCCCGGTGGGTCCGTGTCAGCCGTGTCCGGGCACAATGCCGCTCGCGAGATTCTGAAAGACTGGTCGCGATTGAAGAAGTTCTGATCCGCTCAACTCACGCGCGGCGACCGAATCAATATCGTGAACAGTCCGGCCAGCACGAGGGTGAGCGCAAACCAGCGAAAATTGCTGCCTATCGACAGTCCGGCAGCGACGAGGAGGCCGCCCAGCAGCGGGCCCACGATCGCGCCCGTGCGGCCGGCCCCGATCGACCAGCCTACTCCGGTTGTGCGAATTGCCGTCGGATAGAGCCGTGCGGCGATGGCGTAAAGCCCGACGAAGCCACCCTGAATGAAAAATCCGATCAATCCGAACAACGGCAGGATCAGGGCGGAGCCCTGCGCGAGGCCGAATCCCGCCATGATCAGTGCGGTCAGCAACAGGAATGCTGCAATCGTGCGTCGCAATCCGAGCTGCTGGGACAGGACGCCGAAGGTCGCGATTCCAAAGACCGCGCCGAGATTGAAGACCGCGCCCGCGTAAATGGCGAGCTCCAGCGCCAGTCCGGCGCTGGTGGCGAGCTTCGGTATCCAGCTGGTGAGAAAATACAGCGCCGCAAAATTCATGAAGAATGCACCCCAGAGCAATGTCGTAGGTATCGTCAATTCAGCTGTGAAAAGGGCCCGTACGCTGCGCCGTTCCTCCGCCTGCGTGTGCGCAGCGGGCAAGCTTTCAATCCGGGCGTGACCCATTCTCTCGAGGAGCCGGTTGACCGTGTCGAGCGCGCCCGCCGGCCGCATGCGCATCAGGAAGCTGGGCGATTCCGGCAAGAGCCACCACGTAAGGGGCAGCGTAATCAAGGTTGCCACGCCGGCAGTAACGAATATCGCGCGCCAGCCGAAATTCGGAATGATGTCGGCTGAGATGACACCGAATAGCGTTGCCCCAACCGGGTAGCCGGCAAGGACCGCGCCGAGGATCAGGTTGCGATGTCGATCCGGCGCGAACTCGGCCGCCATGGTCGCGACACTGGCGAGCATGGCGCCGATGCCGAGTCCGCTGAGAAACCGCAAGACCATCAGGCTGCCAAGCGTCTGCGCGAAGGCAGTTGCCAGCACTGCGGATCCCGTCAACACGATGGAGATCATGATCATGCGACGGCGGCCGATGGTGTCGGCATAGGGCGCGATGAACATGGCTCCGGATGTCATGCCCAGCAAGCCCGCGCTGAACACGACTCCCAGCGCCGCCGGTTCGATGGCCCATTCCTCGGCCAGCAGTGGCGCTGCGTAGGAAATGACCAGGACGTCCATACCGTCAAGCGCATTCATCAGGAAACACAGTGCGAAGACGAGCCACTGCAAGCTGCTGATTCGACCCGCGTCGATCAACAAACGTGCATCGTCTGGGATTGCAGAGCTCTCAGCCATGTGTATTGCCACGACGCATTCTTTCGCCTTGCCTGCCCAGGTGGGTCAGCGCCCACCCGCGAGTTCGTAGGGCCTGTATCGGCTGGCGAGCAGCTGCCGGCTGCCGGCATAGGTAATTCGCGTCAACGTCACGCAGCGACCCTGGTACCAGTTACGTCGCTGTATGAGGATGCAGGGCTCGGCCCGTCCGATTTCCAGCAACGCCGCGATGCGCTTGTCCGGCGTGACAGCCGCAACGACGTTCTCGATTTCCTCGAGTACGGAGCGGCTGGCAAGATAATCGAACACGCTGCGCTTCGAGAAATCCTGGTCAAGAAAATCGGGGTAGACCGACGGAACCGCGAAGCGCTCTTCGTACGCGACCGGTTCGCTGTCCATGCTCTGTACGAGCGCGACGTGAAAGACGTCGCTGCCGGCTTCCATTTCCAGCAGGCGACTCACTTCATGATCTGCTGCGCAGCGCCGATGCAACAGCACCTCGGTCGTCGCTTCGCCGCCGAGCCGGCGAATCTCCTCGACGACATCCCGGACCTCGATCAGTGAAAAGCGGTGGGTGAAGTTCGTGACGAAGGTACCTGACCCCTGGGTCCTGCGAAGCAGGCCCTCGGACACGAGTTCTCGAATGGCGCGTTGAACGGTCAGGCGCGACACGGTAAAGCGCTCGGCAAGGCGGTGTTCCGATGGAATCCGGTCCTCCGGCCGCAGCGCGCCGGTCTGGATTTCGTGCAAAATCTCGTTCTTTATCTGAAGATAACGCGGTTGCGGCATCGCAATAATTTGTACTTACAAATATTGTTGACCCTACTCGATTATGGCAACCTTGTGAATCGAAATAACACTCACGTGCCAGCCAGGCCGAGAGAATCCATTGCAGAAAGATCAGGCAGCCCGATGAGCGAACCTTTCCAGATGCCCCAGTACGTGCTCGACCGCGTTATGAACAAGCGCGGGAAGCTCCATGTATTCGAAGCGCTGCAGCCGGAACGCACGGCGCTGTTAGTCATCGACATGCAGAACGCGTTCGTGAAGGGCAAGGTCAAAGCTGAGACTGCGCTGGCGATCATGCCAACGATCAATCGCCTTGCCGAGCGTTTGCGAGCAATGGGCGGGCGAGTCGCCTGGGTGCAGCTGCAGGCCGGCAAGGCCGACGGCAGCAGCGTAGCCGAGCTGTATCATAAATATTTCTTCACGCCGACTGGCGCCGAGGGTCATCGCAGCAGTCTGACGCCGGGTGAATGGGGTTACGAGATTTGCGAAGAACTCGACGTGCGTGAGGAAGATCTTCGAGCCTGGAAGACGCGTCACAGTGCCTTCGTGCACGGACATGGGAATTTGCACGAGCAATTGCAGGATCTGGGCATCGAGAACCTGCTGATTGGCGGAACCGTGACAAATTTCTGCTGTGAAACAACTGGTCGCGACGCGATGATGCTCGACTATCGCGCGGTCATGGTGTCAGACTGCAACGCCGCGCGCTTCCCGGAAGATCACTCGGCGGGTCTCACCACCTTCTTTCAGAGCTTTGGTGACGTCTACACGACCGACGAAGTCTTTGAGGTGCTGGAGAAGGGTCGGGAGCTGCAGGCATCGACCTGAAGTGTGGCGCTGAGTGGTGCAGCCGGTAGGTTTTGACTCGGCTGGTATTCTCCGGAGATCGAGTATGGCGGCCAAGAGTGATTCACAGTCGAGTCAGCGGTGCTTGCCAGATTTTCCTAGCATCGTCCCAAATCTGATCGATGGCCAGATGGTCAGCACTGCTGCGCAATTACAACCGGTCTACGATCCGAGCACTGGACACACCGTTGCCGAGTTGGCTGAAGCCGATGCAAGCACAGTGTCTCAAGCGGTCGAGGCTGCGCGACGGAGTTTTTCGTCCGAAATTTGGTCCGGTGCACCGGTCGCGGAGCGCCAGCGCGTGCTGTACGACTGCGCACAGGTCATCCTGGAGCACGGCGAAGAACTCGCGCAACTCGAGACCTTGTGCGCCGGCATTCCGATCGCCGGTTCCAGTCGTCGCCACGTCGAGATCGGTGCCGGCTGGCTGCAATACTTTGCCGAACGAATCGGCTCCTGGTCCGGCGCTGTGCACAATCAGGCGCCAGGCGCGACGACCCTGGTCATTAACGAACCGCGTGGCGTTGCTGCCCAGTTCTCACCATGGAATGTGCCAATTGGACTCGCCTTGCTGAAAGTGTCGGCCGCGATCAGCGTTGGCAATTCGGTCGTGCTTAAGCCATCGGAACAGACTCCGCTGGGGATCCTGCGCGCGATCGAATTGCTGCACTCAGCCGGGTTGCCGCCAGGAGTCGTGAACCTGGTGAATGGGCGCGGCCCGGTAACCGGTGCGGCGCTGGCCCAGTCGCAGGATATCGATTGCGTATCCTTTACCGGTGGCGGCGTGGCGGGCCGTGCGGTGGCACAAGCCGCTGCGGCACGGTTTCTGCCCTGCGTACTGGAACTCGGCGGGAAGTCCGCGGTCGTGATCTTCGAAGATGCCGATCTGGACCTGGCCCTGGAGGCGGCGTTGCTATCGGCCTTCGGTAATAATGGCCAGGCCTGCCTGGCCGGCTCGCGCATCCTGGTGCAGGCAAGCATCGCGGACGAATTCATTGATCGTTTTGTCGCGCGCGTGCAGCGTATGCGCATTGGTGATCCATTCGATCCGTCCAATGATCTCGGCCCCATGGCCAGCGCGTCGCACCGCGACTACGTGGTCGGATTTGTCGATAAATTAAAAGCCGATGGCGACGAGCTGCTGACCGGTGGCAGGGCGCTGTCCGAACTGGAACCGGGTTATTACGTCGAGCCCATGGTGGCGCTCTGCCATGATCCGTCTCACAGCGTTGCACAGCAGGAGATATTCGGCCCATTCGCGACCTTTTTGAGATTCGCCGACGAAAAAACAGCCTTCCGGATCGCGAACTCAACGCGCTATGGTTTGCTCGCCTATTTGTGGACTCGCGACCAAGGCCGCGCGCTGCGCGGCTACCAGCAACTGCGCGCGGGCAGCGTGGTGATCAACGGTCCCATGCTTCGGGAACGAAATGCGCCCTTCGGCGGTATTGGAGACAGCGGAATGGGCAGCGAAGGCGGTGATTACTCTTTGCGTTTCTATTCGCAGGAAAAGACCGTAGTGATGGCGCAGGATTGGCAGCCGACCCGGCGTATTGGCGCGACTTGACACGATGAATATGCTGGAGGGAAAAGTCGTTTTGGTAACCGGGGCTGCGCAGGGTATAGGCGCAACGCTGGCGCGCGGACTGGTGGAGCGGGGCGCGGCAGTCATCGCGGCCGACATTGAGGATGCGACGCCGGTGGCGAGGGACATTGAAGCAAGTGGCGGCCGCGCCCTCGCCGTGCGCTGCGATGTGACCGATGCGCAGGAGATTGAACATACCGTGCAAGCAGCGCTGGACGGTTTCCAGCGTCTGGACGGGGTGGTCAATAACGCCGCGCTGTTCGGCAGAGTGCAGAACATCAGCATGTTCGACATCGACATGGCTGACTGGGATCAGATCATGGCGGTAAACGCGCGCGGTCCGTGGCTGGTAGCGCGTGCTGCTATTCCCGCGATGGAACAGATTGGCGGCGGCGCGATAGTCAATGTTTCGACCAATCGGGTGTTTGTCGGTACGCCCGAGTTATTGCACTACGATGCCTCCAAAGGCGCGGTCGTTGCGCTGACGCGATCCATGGCTCGGGAAGTCGGCGGTCGCGGTATCCGGGTGAATTGCGTGGCGCCCGGTCTGACCATGAGCGAGAACGTGCGCCAACGAGCGGGCATCGACAGCCGCGCGCCATTGGTGAACGCGCGCCGGGCGATTCAGCGTGACCAGCAGCCCGAAGATCTGGTCGGCGCAGTCGCGTTCCTGCTGAGCGATGACGCGCGATTTATCACGGGCCAGACACTGGTGGTCGACGGCGGCAGTGTCATGCACTGACGTTCATCGGTGCTGGTCAGATGTAGTGCTCCACTTCATCGACCGGCCCAACCGTGTACCGCGGCAATGGGCGTTCCGTCCAGCTGTCGAAGTCCGCGGGTACGAGGTGAAGTTCCTGCTTGAGCCGGCGATCGAGTCGGGTGTCTTCAACTAAAAACTCGCAGCTCGCCGGGGCCGAGGCGTCGACGGTTAGATCGGAGCAGGGGCAGGCGAGCATCAGCCCGCGCGGCAAATCCTCATCGTGGCCTCCGGCCCGTTGCAGTAGCTCCTTGGGTTCAGGCAGCGAGGCCGAATGCTGCTCGACTCGCTGCGGCCTGCCCGTTGACTGCTCGAGCTGGACCGCAAGGCGCAATTTGTCGAAGTGGTCGGCAAGGTGCCGCAGACGCCAGGCTTGGCGCGATACGGCACAGTCGGCGGTCACCCGCGCTTGGCCGACCCCACAGACAAGTACCCCGCTGCCGAAGAGCACGCCGCCGCCGACTGCGGTCAACAGGTAGACCGGCGTCAACTTGATTGGATCAAAGGCACTTTGCAGGCTCTCATGACTGTTGACACGCTGGATGGGTAAACGCTCTATCGCGGATTCGTCGACGATGATCAGCTGGTCAATGATGATGTCCGGCGTCGTCACCTCTTTGCGCGCATTCATCACGTGAGGCTTGTATAGAAATGTGGTCATGCATCGCTCCAGGATTAGTCAGGTCTGAATACTGCCGTTTGCATCGGGCGCCCACGCAATCATGCGAATCTCGCCGAGTTCGCGCTGCATCTTTTCCCAGGTGTCGCCGCCGTCCTGGCTGCGAAAGATCTGGCCGAATATCGTCGCGACGAAAATCAAACTCGGATCGGACGGGTGCGTGGCGATGGACCAGATGGTGCTGTTGATTGGCTCAGGGACCGGCAGCTGAGTCCAGGTCATGCCGTCGTCACGGCTTGCCAGCAGCATGCTGGTTTCGCCCGACGGCTTGTCACCAACCGATGCGAAGATGACCTCGCCGTCGGCTCGCTTCTTCAGGCTGCGAACATAGGGCCACGGTGCCGCCGGTGTGGGTACGTGGGACCAGGTCCTGCCGTTGTCTTCACTGCGATGCACGCCAGCTTCCGTGGAACACAACAGGCGGCGTTCGCCGTCGCGGTCAATGAACACCACGTCGTGCGTGTCGCAGTCGCGCAGGCCTTCAACCAGGCGTTCCCAGGTCTCACCCCTGTCGGTCGAACGAAACACACCGTCAATCTCGATGGTTATCCAGATCGTATCCCGGTCCCGCGGATCAAAATGGATCGACGTGACGCGTGACGTATTGATGAACCAGCATTCGGTACCCGCATTGAGTCTGCTGCGCGTCCACGAGCCACCGTTGTCGGCCGAGATAAAAATCTCTCCCGGTCGTGTCCCGCAGACAATGAAATTCGGGTCGTGGGGATCCTGCTCGACCTGCAAGATCTGCAGCGAGTCCATCGGCGAGGGCAGGTGTTCGAAACGTCCCGATGCCTGAGTCCAGCGATATAATCCCTGATCCGTGCCAGCCAGTAATTCGCCCGGTCGCTGCGGATGGGTGGCCACGGCCCAGCAGCGCGCTTCGTTGTAGATTCCTCCGGTCGGGGTCAGCAGCCGGTTCCAACTCAGCCCTTCGTCGTGGCTGAACCAGACCGCCTGCATGGTTGCGGCAAAAGCTGTGTATTTCATTGTTCCCCGCCTGCAGGGTTAGTGACGATTTTGCCGGCCACGCCGTAGCTGCCCTCAGGCACTTCGTGCAGCACGACGCGCACGTGTTCCGGGCGGGCGGGCAAATTCTGCACGACGGCATCGGTCAACGCCTGGATCAGGCGTGCCTTGGTATCGCGATCGCGACCTTCGAAAATTGTCAGGTTGACTATTGCCACTCGGTGTTACCTCTCGTTCAAGCAGCCGGCGTGATCCCGGATTCTGACATGCTGTTTGCAGCGCGTCGCTCTCGCAGTTCAGTGACCATCCTCGCATGCTCGCGAGTGTTGAACGGAAACGCTGCAATCACCAGGGCTGACGCGACGAAACCACAAATGGGTACCAACGTCATGATCTGGCGCAACCCGGTCAAGGTTGCTTCGCTTTGTTCGACGTTGGCCTCGAAGCCTACGGCCTCCAGCAAGACGCTGAGACTCCAGGTGCCGACAGCCAGGGACGTCTTGTTGGCCAGCGAAACCAGCCCGAACAGCGGTGCTTCGAGTCGCTTGCCGGTTTTCCATTCGCCGTAGTCTGCGGTGTCGGCCACCATCGCAAAAAAAGTCATCAGGAAGGCGTGAATGCCGGTACCGCCGATGAATATCAGGGTGACCAGGGGCACCAGCTCCTGTATTCCAGCAACGTAAATGGTCAACAGGGATACCGATGCGAGGAGACAGCCGATGATCCAGACGGTCTTCTTGCTGGTCCAATGCGTGATGGGTACCCAGATGGCCGGGGACAAAATACCCGCTACCGCAATAGCGGACAGGGCCCAGCGGGCGGCATCACGGTCACCGAGGTCGTACTTGAATACGTACACGATGCTCTTGTTGAGAATCGTGTAACAGCCCGTAAACAGAATGACACCGACAAAGATCAGCAGAAACGCATGGTTGCTTTTCAGGGCCTGGAGCATTTCGGCAGGTCGAATCGCAGGCGGGGCTGCGTCGGCGTCGGTACGCCGCTCGCGCGTAAAGGCGAAGCACAGCCACAGCGCCGCGACGCCCAGGCATGCGCATATCAGAGCCACCCGTAGAAAGCCGAGCGCCTCGTCAGGTCCACCGAAGTAAGAAACTGCCGGCAGGCCGAGAAAGGACACGGACAAAGACGCCAGCGAGATGAACACGCTCTTGACGCCAGCGATGCTGGCGCGCTCATCGGCATCGGTCGACAGGCGGGCGATCAACGAGGTGTAGGGTATGTAGACCACCGTGTAGCAGGTACGGAACACGATGTGCAGTATCAGGGCCCACCAAAACAGGCTGTCACCCTCGAGATCCGGCGTGATGAACAGCGCCGCGAAGCTGGCGGCAAACGGCACCGCGGCGAGCAACAGGTAGGGTCGGTATTTGCCCCAGCGGCTCCGGGTACGTTCGATCAGCCAACCCATCAACGGATCGGTGATTCCATCCCACAATGACGCCAGGAAAAACACCAGACCGGCACGCGCCGGGCTCAGGCCGAGCACATCGGTATAAAAGTAGAGCAGGTACAGCGCGACGGTCATCCATGCCAGAAACACCCCGTAGATGCCGGTCGCGTAGCCAATACGCCCGCCAAGGCTGAGCTGCCGCTCGCTCACTGGCGTAGTCTGTGCGTGAAATTCATCTGACTTGACTTTACGCTCTGCGATACGTTTCATGGTTTTCCCATAAACCGCCGCGTGCTTGCAAGCCCCGGTTAGAAGCAACAACGACATGGCAGGAGAATCCGGACAACCGGCTGACCCGATGGGAACGATTGAATCCCGATTGCAAGATCTTGGGCTGAAACTCCCGGCACCGCTGGTGTTGCCCAGCCCGAATCGCACGAGCGCTGTACAGGTCAAGGACATGTTGTATTTGAGCGGCCACGGGGCGGCGTTGCTCGAAGACGAGTCCGTGATGCGGCGGGGCAAACTCGGTCGCGAGGTTTCGCAGGAGGAGGGCTATCGGACGGCGCGAGCGCTTGCGCTGAAGATGCTGGCGACGATCAAACATCATGTCGGCGACCTCGATCGCGTGGCTCGGGTCGTAAAGATTCTCGGCATGATCAACGCCGTGCCGGACTTCGAAAGGCACAACAAGGTGCTGGATGGTGCATCCGATCTGCTGTTTGAGGTATTTGGTCCTGAGATCGGCTGCCACGGGCGTTCCTCAGTGGGAGTGGGGGG
>JAAUXY010024927.1_pt1 | contig 24662 bp, 25 predicted proteins | sample 7278121 | NCBI WGS metagenome assembly JAAUXY01 (sample SAMN14350117, study PRJNA611818) | marine sediment metagenome | isolation source: surface marine sediment (1.8m) | place: French Polynesia: Moorea | collected 2018-08 | reverse complement strand
TGGTTCCGGGTGAAAAGATCACTGCCCTGAAAAATGTCACGATGAATGAACCCTTCTTTCAGGGGCATTTTCCTACATTTCCGGTAATGCCAGGGGTCTTAATCGTTGAAGCGATGGCACAGACCGCCGGTGTGCTTGCGCTTGAATCAATGCCTGCTGAAAAGCGCGGCAACCCGGTTTTTTTCATGGGTATGGACAAGGTAAAATTCAGAAAACCGGTCGTTCCGGGTGATCAGCTTGTATTTGAAGTGCAGATCATCAAATTCCGATCAAAAGTAGTAAAAGCCGCCGGCCAAGCACTTGTTGAAGGCAATGTTGTTACCGAGGCCGAGCTTATGGCCACACTGGGATAATCAATGGCAGCCGTTATCGAAAGTGATCGGCCAGAATCGGACATGGCTGCTTTGCGGATTTCAGCGGGATCATTTTTGGATGAGGGACATCGTGCTGGAATTGATAGCGGGATTATCACAGTTAATGATGCGTTTTTGGTATCACGGTTTGCGTTAATATGCCCGTTCCGATCATTTCCATTGCAATTCGAAATACGCTAACATATCTTTGCCGACTTTTTTACAATCAGTTCAAGTCTATTCATCCCTCCAAGCGGCAGCGGCTAAGTTCATCGATGTGTAAATTCGATTAATAATTGGATTAAACTTCGACCGAACTCAGTCGCAGGCTTTAGGGCTTCGCACTGATTGAGCAAATATGGTACTATCAGAAGCGTAAAATAGGTCGCCGATTTGCGAATCCAAGCACCCAGTAAAAGAAGATGAAAATCGCTTCTATCATAAACAGATACATCTTTAGAGAATTTCTGGGGCCGTTTACGGTCAATGTGTTGTTTTTTACGTTCATTTTTCTAATGGCGGAATTAATTCAAATAACCAACTGGATTGTTAACTACAATATCAATCTGATGACCGTTTTGCAGATGATCTTCTATCAAATACCCTTTCTCTTAATTTTTGTCCTGCCGATTTCGGTGATGATTACGGTCTTATTGACGTTTTTACGCCTATCCAATGAAAACGAGATTCTGGCAATAAAAACCGGTGGTATTAGCATTTATGCCTTGTTGACACCGGTATTCGCCTTTTGCTCTTTGGGGTTTGTTCTGACATTGTTTATGTCTATTTATGGGCAACCGATTGGCCGATCTGCTCTGAGAGCACTGACGCGTGAAATTGTTTCATCAAACATGACGATTGGGCTGAAAGAAAGAACCTTTAATGAGAGTTTTGAAGATGTTGTGATCTATGTGAATACCATCGATTCAAAAGATAAAATGTTAATCGATGTATTTATTGAAGATAAACGACAACCTGATCGCACGATTACGGTGGTTGCTCCGCGAGGCAAATTATTTAATGACCCCCGGCGTGACGCTTCGCGCCTGAGATTGTTTGATGGTTCGATTCACCAGACGAATTTGAAGGATAAGGCCGCACATTCGATCCACTTTGATCGATATGATATCAGCCTCCCCATTCAAAAATCGCCTTCCCAAATACGCACCAAGCCCAAGCGACCCAAGGAGATGAGCACCGGCAATCTAACCCGGTTTGTAAATCGGTCTAATGCTGAAGATGAACGCTATCATAGAGCACGGATGGAGTTGCATCGTCGATTTGCGCTCCCGTTCGGCTGTTTTGCCCTGGGACTTCTGGCGGTGCCGCTGGGGGTGCAATCCAAAACGGCAAAACGGTCTTTTGGTCTTTTTTTGGGACTTTTCTTTTATTTGCTTTATTACCTGTTGATGTCTGTAGGAAAAATTTATGGCGAAACCGGCGCGTTTCCACCCGTGATCGGAATGTGGCTTCCCAATCTTGCTTTGGGAGGATTGGGAATATATTTTCTCATCCATACAGCCAATGAACGATCATTAAAAGTTGACATAATTTATAATCGACTGCGGCTGTTTCTACTCAAATGGTTCCGGTGATGACCATTGTTGACAAGTATTTAGCAAAAGAGATCCTCAAGAGCCTGGTTGTTGTAATGGCGGTTGTGCTAGGCCTTTATGTCATTGTTGAATTTTTTAATAAAGCCGATAGCTTTTTGAAAGCGGGTTTGCCGGTATCAAGGCTATTGGAGTATCTTCAATTAATGCTTCCCCAGATCATCGCTCAAATCACCCCGGTTGGCCTGCTGTTGGCTGTTCTGATTACCTTCGGTTTAATGAATAAAAACAACGAGATCATTGCTTTAAAAAGCGGAGGTGTCAGTGTCTACTATTTTCTGAGACCCGTTCTTACCATCTCCGTTTTTATGGGTATTTTGCTTTTTTCACTGTCTGAGATTGTTGTCCCGATCACCATCAGCAAGGCGAATAAAATTTGGCTGATGGAAGTAAAAAATAAACCCACCCTAACATCCAAGCAAAGGAATATATGGGTCAAGGGGCATCGGGCCATTTATTTTATACAGTATTTCAATCCTCAGAACCGGACGATTTCAGGGGTTATCCTGAATTTCTTTGATGATGAGTTTAAGTTAACCAGAAGAATCGATGCCAAAAAGGGCGCGTATGACCAAGGGAAATGGGTTTTCTACGACATTATGGAGCAGATACTGGATAAAGAATCTGAAATTTATAACGTGCGGTTTCACTCTCAGAAAGCTGAAAATGTTGATTTTTTGCCAGAAGATTTAATGCGTGTGTTCAAGAAATCAAATGAAATGAATATCGCAGAGCTTTTTGCTTATATCAGAGAAGTTGAGTCGGAAGGCTACGATGCGACGACGTTTCGGGTGGACTTTCATGCGCGATTTGCTTATCCTGTTATTACGATTATCGTGTGCATATTGGCCACCGGTATTGCGGTTAAACGTAAGGGCCGGGAAGGTCCATCCGTGAGTATTGGATTAGGAGCGGCTCTGGTGTTTTTGTATTGGGTGCTTCACAGTTTTTGCCTTTCATTGGGCTATGGCGGATTACTTCCGCCGATCATTTCCGCTTGGATTTCAAATATAATTTTTTCATGCTATGCTGTTTTGAATCTGATAAATGCTGAATAAAAGGAGAGAATTATGGCCATAAGTCAGGAATTACTGGAAATTCTGGCATGCCCGAAATGCAAGGGCAACATTTATCTAAATGATGCACAAAACGGGCTCGTCTGTGACAATTGCAAGTTGGTATATGAGATTAAAGATGATATCCCTATCATGCTCATCGATGAAGCCAAACCCATCGATGGGTGAGCCGTTATCCGTTATTGGTGGTTGTACTGTTTGCCCGGATTGTAAATGGCGACGTTTAGCCACTGACGAATAACCAATAACGTCAAGAAGATGAGTCTACCGCAAACCCCAAAGCCCGCTAAACTGATAATCGGGATTCTTGCCAAAGAAAAAAAAATAGTTGTTCCTGTAGCGTCAGCGCTTTCATCTCAATTTGGTGAAATTGATCTGGTCAGTGCATGGATGAAATTTAATTATTCGCGCTACTATGAACCGGAAATGGGATTCCCCTTGGTTAGACGTATGTTCGCATTTAAACAGCTGATCGAACAAAGCGAACTGGCGTCTATTAAAAATGCAACCAACCAGATTGAGAAAACCTATTCGCCCGATGGAAAGCGGGGGGCGAATATCGACCCCGGCTATTTGCTGCATGAGCGATTTGTGCTCGCATCTGGAAAAAATTTCAGCCATCGGATATATATCGGCCTTGGAATATATGCGGATTTGACATTGATTTATCAAAAAGGTAGCTTTCAAAGGCTGGCGTGGACCTATCCAGACTATTCCGATCAACCGGTGCTCACTTTTCTGGAGCAGGTGCGCAGCAAATACGTAATAGATGTTAGGCGAGATGCTTAAATTTTTTGGATTTAAACCTTCAGTGAAATATTTCTGCATTTTATGGAGATAAGCTAAGATTATGATAAAAAGCATGACTGCTTTTGCAGCTTCTGAAAATAGCGTTGGTGAACTGACAGTAAAAGTCGAGATCCGATCCTACAACAGTCGGCATTTGGACATTTTTTTACGAATCCCCCACGCCTGCCAGCCGTTAGAGGAAAAGATAAAAGGACTGATCTCCGATCGGGTTGCCAGAGGACGACTTGAGACCCGGGTGCAAGTTGACGACAGCTCTGATGAAGCATCTGCGCTGGAGATTGACTTTGCCAGAGCGCGGGCAATTGTTTCGGCTTTCGCGGAATTGAAAAGCGAGTTCGAATTTAAAGATGACATTACCATGGACATGTTGACAGGGGCTGGCGGCATTCTAAAAACGGTTGAAAATCCTCAGAAAGAAGATACCCTTTGGAAAGCAGTAAAGAATTGTATAATTGGGGCCCTTGATGATCTTGAAACCATGCGAAAAAAAGAAGGGGACTTTATTGCCAAGGATTTCAAGCAGCGACTTAATTTTATCCATAAACGCCTCAAAGAAATACACAAAAAATCTGACGGTCTTTTGATGCAGTATCAGGAACGGCTTAAGGAGAGGATATCTTCACTCACACAGGACGTCATTGAACTTGATCCCGCCCGAATTGCTCAGGAAGCGGCTTTCCTGGCCGATCGCAGTGATATTTCCGAAGAAATTGTTCGAGCCGAAAGCCACCTGAGTCAATTTAACGAGATAATAAATTCTGATGAACCCGCAGGTAGAAAATTAAATTTTTTACTACAAGAGTTGAATCGCGAATTTAACACCATGGGTTCTAAGATCGGCAATGCCGAAGTTGCCCATATCGTCATCGAAGTAAAGTCAGAGCTTGAAAAGATAAGGGAACAAATTCAAAATGTTGAATAAAAGTGTCTTAGCGGAATAACGCATGCGGAATAGATAAATCCAAACCCTCATTATCTATTCTTTCGGACCATGGGATGCGCTTTGCTGTGCGGGCCAGGCACTAATGTTGGAGGTAAGATGGACCAAACTCTGTTAAACATTGGATTTGGAAGTTCGGTTGTGGCGGACCGTGTGGTTGCTATCGTTTCTCCCAACTCCGCTCCTATGAAACGCCTCAAAGATGAAGCGAAAGAAGATAAGCGCCTGATCGATGCGACCCATGGCCGCAGGACCCGGTCAATGATCATCATGGACAGCAACCATATTGTACTGTCTGCGATCCAGGCAGAAACCGTTTCACAACGCTATGCGATGCTTAAAGAGTTGACTTAATCTGTATCGTAGTCAATTAATGCATAGTTTCGGAGTATTAAATTATTAGAATACAGTCCAAATCGGCGCACTTGTTCATTGTTGCCGCCCCCTCAGGTGCCGGCAAGACGACCCTTTGTCATGAAGTTCGTAAGCGGTTTTCGGATATGCTTTACTCAATATCCTATACGACACGACCGCTTCGTAAGGGGGAACAAGAAGGTGTCGATTATCATTTCATCACTGCTGGCGATTTCAAAAATGGAATCTCCGCCGGCAAATGGGCCGAGTGGGCTTTGGTTCATGGCAATTATTACGGAACATCGGTAGAATTTTTGGATAAAGGTTTAGCGGACGGCCGAGATATTCTACTTGATATCGATGTCCAGGGGACTCGACAAATTCTTGAACACTATCCAAATAGTGTGGCCATTTTTATCCTGCCCCCGTCATTGGAAGTGCTGCAGCAGCGTTTAATAGCCAGAGGTACCGACAGTGCGGAAAACATTGCTGTCCGACTGCAGAATGCAAAGAAGGAAATGGCCCTCAATGATCTATTTCATCATACCATCGTTAACGATCAGCTTTCGAAGGCTGTATCTCAATTGATATCCATTATTGAAGGCTATCGCTGACTACCGTGGGCTGTTATTCGCGCTGGGTCTGTTATAACAATTAACCATGGAGTTACCAAACAAGAAATGGATACATACCGACGTGAAAGCTGAAATACTGTATGGTTTTCATCCGGTTTACGAGGCCTTGAGAGCAGGCCGTAGAACCTTCCATGAGATCTATATTTCGAAACAAACATCTAACAAACGGATTTACCGGCTAAGATCAGCGGCTGCCCGCCAACATTTGCCGATAAAAGAAGTGAGTGCGGTAAAGCTTCAAACCCTTGCCGGAGATGTTTCTCACCAAGGCATTGCAGCCAAGGTGACCGCCTATCCACTGATGGATGTTAACGGTCTACTCGCGGCAGCTGAATCCGGAAACCGTCCGCCGTTTCTACTGTTGCTTGACCATATTGTGGATCCACATAACCTGGGTGCGATTATTCGGACCGCTGTATGCGCTGGCATCGATGCTGTGATCATTCCCAAAGATCGCTCAGCCTATCCCTCACCGGTTGTATCCAAGGTATCGGCAGGCGCGCTGGAACATATGCGTGTATCGCAAATTAATAACATTGTGCGCTTTGTAAAAACACTCAAAGGCCAGGATTTTTGGATCTTTGGACTGGATCAAAATGCGGGCCAGTCAATTTATAATGCAGATCTAACCGGCGCAGTTGGCCTTGTTATCGGCAGTGAGCAGAAAGGAATCCGGACCCTGGTTAAGCAAAACTGCGATTTTTTAATTTCCATTCCCCAGACCGCAAAGGTGGGTTCACTTAATGCATCGGTGGCCGGGGCTATTGTAATGTACGAGTCGTATCGGCAGCGATTGATGGCAAGATGATGATTCGCCATTTTGGCTACCTGAATTGGATCTTTTGGGAGACCATCAGTTTGTGCATTCACACCACGCCCTAAAATATAGTGCTTACGATTGGGCAAGACGGCTTTTTCAGGTTATCCTTGATACGGTTTTTCCTCCCAGGTGCCTGGTATGCCGCTGCCTTTTCAAACCCGGCTTAACGGAAACAGGAGCGGAGTATCCAACTAAGACGAAGGCGGACATTATTGATTTATTCCCTGAATATAGCCCACTGCAGGCTTCTTATTGTTGTCCGGAGTGCATAAGCACTTTTACGGCTATTTCCGCTCCACTTTGTAACTGTTGCGGGATGATGTTTAAAAGTCGTCATGGCGAGAACCATTTTTGCGGAGACTGCATTACGGAGCCAAAAAAATTTAGAATCGCACGGGCAGCTGTGGCCAACAATCCGCAATTGATGACCGCTATCCATCGGTTCAAATACGCGGGAAAACTCCAGTTGGCCGAACTTTTGGGTGGGCTGATGCTCAATGCTTATCGAAGATTTTGGGAATCGGAAATATTCGATCTGGTCCTGCCGGTACCGTTGCATGCGAAGAAATTACGCACGCGCGGTTTTAATCAATCTTATCTGTTGATACGCAGTTGGAAGACAATATCCATTCCGTCGGCTGTTGAGTTATCTGCCATTCCTGTAAGCACTGATATTCTTATAAAAAAGGAGACGACCATACCACAGACAGGGCTGGGCCGGCAGCAACGTCTAAAAAACATCAGGGGTGCTTTCAGGGTTCAATGCCCGCAAAAGGTTGATGCAAAGAAGGTGTTGCTGATCGACGATGTCTATACGACCGGTGCAACGGTGAATGAGTGTGCCCGGATGCTCCTAAAAGCCGGAGCAGCGTTCGTCGATGTTTTGACAGCGGCTCGGGCGATATAGAGTGGGCCTTGCGGGCAGGAACGAATTTACGATTGGGATCAGGTAAATGAATTTGATGTCTAAAAACGGCGCATCGTTTTTCCAGTTTGAAAACTTAAATAAATTTCCGGAAATTCGTCATGGGATTTTTACGCGTCATTTCGGTTATAGTACGGGCCCTTTTCGAAGCCTAAATGTCAGCCACGGATTAGGCGATGCGAAAGATAATGTTATCAAAAACCGACAGCACATCTCCCAGGCGATGGGGGGCCAGGCGCTGGTATTTATCGAACAGGTTCACAATGACCGGGTCATCATTTTCCATTCCCAAAATCCTGCTTCCTCTGTTGGCAATGATCGGGCTTTCGGAATCGGTGACGCCCTGGTTAGCAATGTTCGCCGAAAAAATTTAACAATCCAGCTGGCAGACTGTCAATCCATCCTGCTCTACTATCCGGTCCGACGCGTAATTGCCAATACGAACTCGGGCTGGCGGGGCAGCATCAAGAATATTATCGGACGGACCGTGGCGGTCATGAAAAATCATTTTCGATGCACGGCCGCCGACATAATTGCCGGGATCGGACCTTCTCTTGGACCCTGTTGCTCGGAATTCGTTAATTATCGAGAAGAGATACCGCAAAAATTCTGGCATTACAAGCTATCGACCGACCACTTTGACTTTTGGGCTGTAAGCCGTGATCAGCTCATAAGCGCCGGTGTTCTCAGTAAAAATATTGAAACTGCAAATATGTGCACCAAGTGCAACACAGAGGCCTTTTTCTCTTACCGTGGAGAAGGTCAGACGGGCAGGTTTGCATCGGTGATCGGATTAATTTAAATTGATTCTGCCTCGGATTGAATCCCATGCCCGTGCCCAATTTGACAGCATCATTTGTTATCGAAGGAGTGATTTGTATCAAGCAATAGCTGGGCAAAACATATGACTTTTTATCAATAATTAATTTTTAGAGGTTCAAACATGCGGCCAATTAAACATGAAAGGACTGAGGTCTTATCAAATGTCCGGCTAGGTGATGGGCTTTATCGAATCCGTTTAAGCTGTCATCGGCAATATGCCGGGGCGGTACCCGGTCAATTTGTCATGGTTCGTTTAAGCGATCGAATCGAGCCACTATTGCCGCGCCCCTTTTCGATTCACCGCTTAATTAAAGAATCAGGCAGCGCAACTGCGATCGAAGTCCTTTACAAGGTGGTGGGCAAAGGAACATATCAGCTCTCTCGTAAACAGCCGGGGGAAAATTTAGATTTGACAGGGCCACTTGGCAGCGGCTTCGTCATACCAGCCGGCGTGGTGAAGGTTTACATTGCAGCTGGCGGAATCGGGGTTGCCCCGATGATCTTTCTTTTAACGTTTATGCAGGAACATAAAATTGATCTCGCGGGTGTGCAGGTATTTCTCGGGGCCAAGTCTAAATCCGAGATCTTATGTCAAAAAGATATTTCAAGACTGGGAGTGCAGGTTCACACCACTACAGACGACGGTAGCGCCGGGGACCATTGTCTGGTAACCGATCCCTTAGGTGGCGCTGTGGCAAAAAATCCACCGGACATTATTTATGCCTGTGGCCCCCCGGAAATGTTGACATGTGTGGCCGGTATTGCAGACAAGCACAACGTTTCCTGTCAGATTTCAATTGAAACCATGATGGCCTGTGGTATGGGTGCCTGCCTTGGATGCGCAGTTGCGAGTCGGAAACATCCGGATGCGTATTTGCATGCCTGCCTGGATGGACCCGTATTCGATACCCTGGAGCTTAAAATTTAACTGGAAACTTTAAAATATGCGTTGACTTGCCTGCTATCCTATGTTAGGTCCAACCTCTTCAGACGGGCTTGGTGCTGACCTTCCCAAAATAATGGAAGGTACTGTGTTTTATGAAAAAAGAAACCAAACGCTCATTACGGGAACTGGCATATTACAGCAGCCTTGGCCTGTCTGTGTCGCTGGCGATTTTCATTGGTCTGGCTGTGGGGGTTTATCTCGACCGGCGATTTGAGACGTCACCATGGTGTACCCTCATTTTTCTGGTGCTGGGAATTATTGCCGGTTTCAGGAACATTGCCATGGTGATTCGCAAGACAAGAAAGTACGAGTAAATCCTAACTCGACGAACAGGGTAAATATCTTGGAAATTCAGCAACGCATTATTCAGTTTGTAACACGCGCCAATTGGGTTCTTTGCGGTCTTGCCAGTATCGTCGGATTTATCTTCGTGCCCTTGAACGTTGCTTGTGGCATTTTATTTGGCGGTCTGCTGGTCACCATTAATTTTCATTTGCTGGCCAAAACCCTTAAAAAGGCGCTAACACCACCGCACGTGGCCTCCCATAATGTAATTTTGGCCAAATACTATCTGCGATTTCTAGCCAGCGGTTTTATTATCTTTGTGCTGATTGCAGGCCACATCGTTCATCCCGTCGGCCTGGTTATCGGCCTCTCCTTGGTGGTTTTCAGTATCATTCTTGCAACCCTTTGTGAAGTGAAGAAACTTATTTTTAAGGAGGCAGTCTAAGGATGGAACATCCCTACCTATTCATTGTGAAATTATTTGAAATGATCGGATTGGGGCATTTTGCCCATGCCTATCCCTGGGTGATTTATTCCTGGTTTGTAATGATTTTGCTGATCGCCTTTGCCTTCCTGGCTGTTCGCAGGATAGACATGGTTCCCTCAAAAGCGCAAAATGTCTTTGAAATTATCATATCAGGGATGGAAGAATTTATGGTGGATATCACTGGGGAAGAGGGTCGTAAGTTTTTCCCGCTCATCGCCACAGTATTTCTCTATATTGCGACTTGCAATTTGCTGGGTCTGATTCCGGGTTTTTTTCCACCAACCGCCAGTATCAATACAACGCTTTCATGTGCATTGACGGTGGTTATTTTTACGCATGTGATCGGCATCAAATTTCACGGCGCCAAATATATAAAGCATTTTTTGGGACCGGTCTGGTGGCTGAGTCCTTTGATATTGATCATTGAGCTCATCGGGCATTTCGCACGGATTCTTTCCCTCTCCATCCGTCTGTTTGGCAATATTACCGGTCATGAACTGGTGCTGGGGATCCTGTTTTTGCTGGCGGGTGTTGCTCTTGCGCCGCTGCCCATCATGGCATTAGGTATTTTTGTGGCTCTTTTGCAAGCGTTCGTATTCTTTCTGCTGTCGATCATATATTTTGCAGGCGCGATGGAAGAAGCGCACTAGAAAAAGTGCTTATCAGGCACTATAGATCACTTATAATTAGCTGTTAATGGGAAGAAGGAAGAAGCCCAACAATATATCCAGAAAAGGAGGTAGGCTATAGTATGGAAACAAAAGCATTAGAGTTTTTTATCGCCTGTGCAACCGCCGCTGGTTTCGGAATTGCAATTGCGGCCTTTGGTTGCGGTATCGCCCAGGGTATTGGACTGCGCTCGGCTGTCGAGGGTATTGCCAGAAATCCGGAGTCATCGGGTAAAGTTACCGTTACCATGATTATTGGATTGGCGCTGATTGAATCACTGTGTATCTACGCATTGGTCGTCGCATTGATCCTTATTTTTGCCCACCCGCAGGCTGGGTCTATTGCCGCGCTGTTTGCTCAAGGTGGCTAATTAGATTCTTTTTCAACTTGCTAGACCGAATTAACGGGGCGAATCGGATTTCCGGTTCCGCCCCGTTTTTTTTCTGTTAGGCGACTTGCGCTTCTGCCAGTGGTTCCAGACGGCCATGACGGTTAAGGCACCTGAATAGTTAACTAAATTTGCGCTCCCAATAAAAGTATTATATACTTAATTATATATGGATAATAGAGAAACGGTCTAAACACATACGGATTATCCTGAAGGCATCCTGGAATCGGCGACACCGACTCAATAGATAGATGATAGGAGACCTACTATGGATGAACAGCAAATATTAAAGAAGCTTGATCGCATTAAAGAAATTCCGACTCTTCCCACTATTGTCTTCGAATTAAATAAATACCTACAGGACCCGGATACATCAATTAAGACCGTCTGTGACACGATCGAAAAGGATCAAGCCATCACCTTAAAGATATTAAAGTTGGTCAATTCGGCTTTTTATGGATTTAAATCCAAAATCAGTGATTTGCGCAACGCCATCGTCCTGCTGGGCTACAATGCGGTTCGAAACGCCATTGTTTCACTTTCGGTGATCAGTTCCTTTTCAAAACGGGTGACGCTGATCGATTTTGATATTTCTCAGTTCTGGAAACACTCCCTGGCGGTGGCCGTAACCAGTAAAAATATTGCCCAGCTATCTAAAAAAGAATCCCCTGACAATTGCTTCGTTGGCGGCCTGCTGCACGATATCGGCAAGGTGATCCTGGCCCAGTATTTTCATGACTTATTTGAAAAGGTCTGGACGACCATACAGAATGAACATGTTTCCTTTTACGATGCCGAACAAAAAATGTTGCCCATTGATCATACCCGCATCGGTGCCCATCTGGCCGCTAAGTGGCAGCTTCCGGGCGGACTGGTTGAAGCGATTCGCTGGCATCATGAGTTTCAACCGCAAAGCAAGAATGCCAATTTTGTACAAAATATTTACCTGGCCAATTTCATTGTCAACAGCTATGACGAGGATGAGGAGTTGCGGCTGGATCTTTCTAAAATACACCCGGAAGTTGTGAAATTCATGATGGCCATGATGGAAGATGTGGGAGATTGGTATTCTGGTTTGACCGATGAAATCGAAGCGGCCTATGGCTTTTTTCTAGATTCAGAGCTTTGATTTTTGCAGTTATTTTCTCTTTAACCCTTTTTATTTGCCCACCAAGGCCGGTGAAATAGCGCCGGGTGGAACCGCGGATGACGAAAGCCATCACGGATAATCCAGATATTAATTTCGCAGCACTTTCTTCAAATATTGCCCAGTATAGGATTTTTTATTGTCAGCAATTTGTTCTGGTGTGCCACACCCAACAATATAACCACCCTCGTCACCACCTTCCGGGCCTAAATCGATGATGTAATCTGCTGTTTTAATGACATCCAAATTATGCTCGATGACAACGACGGTATTGCCGTGGTCAACAAGCTGGTTGAGAACATTGAGCAGCTTCTGAATATCGTCCGCATGTAAGCCGGTGGTCGGTTCGTCCAGAATGTAAATCGTTTTCCCGGTGCTCTTTTTGCTGAGCTCTCTTGAGAGTTTGACCCGTTGTGCCTCTCCTCCGGACAGCGTTGTTGCTGGCTGGCCGATTTCGATATACCCCAGGCCAACGTCAATCAGGGTATGCAGAATGGATCTTATTTTGCTGATCTTTCCAAAAAAATCAGATGCCTGATTAACCGTCATATCGAGTACTTCGGCGATCGTTTTTCCTTTATACCGAGCTTCCAGGGTTTCACGATTGTAGCGTTTGCCGTGACAGACATCACAGGTAACATATACGTCCGGTAGAAAATGCATCTCTATTTTAATAATGCCATCACCCTGGCATGCCTCACATCGCCCGCCTTTAACATTGAAGCTAAAACGGCCCGGTTTGTATCCACGCATCCGGGCTTCGGGAGTCCGTGCAAAGAGCTCCCGGATATGGGTAAAGACACCCGTATACGTACCCGGATTTGAACGGGGAGTTCTTCCAATCGGACTTTGATCGATGTGGATTACCTTATCAATGTGCTCAGTTCCCAAAATCTGCCGATGCGCTCCTGCAGGGATCCTTGCATAGTGTAATTTTTGCATCAGGGCCTTGTAGAGTGTTTCCAGCACAAGGGTTGATTTACCTGAACCGGAAACGCCGGTAACGCAGATGAAGCGCCCCAGAGGCATTTTAACATCGATATTCTTTAGATTATTGGCTGCGGCGGCTTCAATTAAAATATGCGGTCTCTCATTTGATCGTCGTGTGGGAGGGATTTCTATTTTTTTTCGCCCGCACAAATACTGGCCAGTTAACGAAGCCTCATGGTCGATCAGCTCAGACGGTGGGCCGGCAAAAATAACCTCGCCCCCATTGATTCCGGCTGCGGGCCCCATATCTACCACATAATCTGCAGCTTGAATCGTTTCCTCGTCGTGTTCTACGACCAGCACCGTATTGCCAAGATCTCTCATTTGTAAAAGGGTTTCCAGCAGTCGCCGATTATCGCGTCGGTGCAGACCAATACTCGGTTCATCCAACACATAAAGTACGCCGGTTAGTTTTGATCCGATTTGGGTTGCCAAACGGATACGTTGACTTTCACCACCTGATAGAGATTGGGCCGAACGGTCCAATGTCAGGTAGGAAAGCCCTACATTTTCAAGAAAACCCAGGCGTTCTACGATTTCCTTTAAAATACGTCGAGCGATGACTTCTTTTTTGCCTTCCAGTCTCAGATCCAGAAAAAAGTCACGAATTTTTGATACCGACCCAGCGGTTATCTCCGAAATTGTCAGGCCGCCCACTTTAACGGATCGGCTGGCGTGGTTTAATTTTTCGCCGTTGCACTCTGGACAGGGTTGAAAATTCAAATAGCGTCCAATTTCTTCCCGCGACCAGCTTGAATCGGTTTCTCGATATCGACGTTCCAAATTCGGGATGATGCCTTCAAACGGTTTCTGGTAACGGATACGCCGATTCTCACGTTCAAAGTAAAATGTAATCAATGTCTCACCTGAACCGAAAAGAAGCACCTGTTTGAACGCTTCGGGAAGATCCTTATAGGCGGTGAAGATATCAACGCCATATTGTGCGGTAAGGGCGTCTAAAAACTCAATGAAATGAACACTGTTGCGATTGGCCCAGGGCGCAATGGCGCCCTCTCTTAATGAAAGTTCGGGATTCGGAACGATGAGCGCCGGATCAAATTCAGTTGCCGATCCCAGACCGTCACAATGCGGACAGGCCCCCTGGGGGGAATTAAATGAAAAACTGGCCGGGGTAAATTCTGGATAACTGATTGCACATTTGGTGCAGGCGGCCTTTTCATTAAACAGGATAGGCTCAAATCCCTGAACATCTACGGTCACCTGGCCATTGGATCGCGCCATGGCCAATTCCAATGAATCGGCCAGACGATTTCTAACTTTTTCTTTGATGATTAACCGATCCACGACAACATCGATGGAATGTTTTTTGTTTTTCTCCAGATGGCCCACATCTTCGATATCGACCATCTTGCCATCGACGCGAACCCTTGCGAAACCGTCCTTTTTTAATTGCGCGAGAAGCGTTTCATGGGTGCCTTTCTGCTCAGAAATTAAGGGAGACAAAATTATCACGCGGGCATTTTCATCCAGCGCCATTACATGGTCGACAATCTGGTCCAGCGTCTGAGAAGTTATTTCCTGACCACAGCGGTGACAGAATGGGCTGCCAACCCGCGCAAACAGCAATCGTAAATAATCATATACCTCTGTAACGGTTCCAACCGTTGAGCGCGGGTTGTGCCCGGCGGTGTTTTGCTCAATTGCAATGGCCGGTGACAGGCCTTCGATCAGATCGACATCGGGCTTTTCCAGGCGTTCTAAAAACTGTCGCGCATAGGTAGAGAGCGATTCAACATACCGGCGCTGACCCTCGGCATATAGTGTGTCAAAGGCAAGCGTTGATTTCCCTGACCCGGATAGACCGGTAATAACGACCAGCTTGTCGCGTGGTAAATCAACATCAATGTTTTTTAAGTTGTGCTGTCGGGCGCCCCGGATGATTATTTTTTCAGATATAGTCGCCATTTTTTCCTTCGAGTTTACAGCTCATAAAAAAAATTTTCAAACAAATTTTCTTGAGTAGCTGTTAAGCCTTGATAATTCTACGTTTAGGTTTTTTTGACAAAAATCCGGTTTAATTTTTTTAAAAATCAAAGATAATCTGAGATAATGCGAGATTTTCGAAGAAGACTTTCTTGTCTATAACTAGGCGCGTGATATGGATATACTTAAAATACTTAAAAATACACTACATTTAAAAAAGACCGTATTTAAAGATACTTGTCGATGGTTGTTAATTTAGCTAAATGAAAACAGTTAGATATAGATTGTTCAAAACAACTCCGCAACGCTATCTAAAACAGCTTTTATCAGGTTTGACTGAATGTGTCTCATGTCTTAAACAAGCTGCTGTTTTTCGAGTTTTTAGTTAATCAATATTAAACCTTCCAAACCGTTTAGCTTCACTATTTTTTACATTAAATTTCTTATAAAACTATACTATTATTGAATTTGTATCAAGACGGATCATGCCAAAGTCGATGGAAGCTGTCTGGAAAAAAATTAAATCTGCGATTGAGGGTCGGATTCCCAAACACAGTTTTGACATGTGGATCGAACCCTTGGAATTAAAAAAAGTCGCCAATGACGACTGGATAGTCGCATGCCCGAATTTCTTTTCTAAAAAGCGCGTATCTGATCTGTATGGCCAAATAATAAACGCAGAACTTAAAAAAGAAATCGGTGGTTCATGCCACCTGTCTTTTGCTGTGGGGGGTAGAAACACTCCGATTCGGCCATCGAAAAATCCCCAGAACCATCAATTGCCGCTGCCCAACGATTTCATCCGTCCGCACAGTGGACGATTTTTAAGAAGGGATTTCACCTTCGATTATTTCGTGGTGGGCGCCAGCAATGATTTTGCATATTCAGCCTCCCTTTCGCTGGCTTCACGCAAAGAGCACCAGCAAAATGCGTTGTTCCTGCTTTCCAAAACCGGTATGGGCAAAAGTCACCTTTCACAGGCGATCGGGCATCATATCTTATCGGAGTATCCCGATGAGCGGGTCTATTATATTACCGCCGAAGACTTCAGCAATGAAATGGTGCAGGCCTTCCGCCAGGATTCGATCAATAAATTTAAGGGAAAATACCGCAACAAATGTGATGTTTTGCTCCTTGAGGATGTTCATTACCTCAGCGGCAAGGAAAGAACCCAGCTGGAGCTGGCATTAACACTGGATTCGCTTTTTGAGGCCGGTAAACGTATCATTTTTTCCAGCTGTTGTCTGCCTGGTGATATTCCCAAGTTAAATGATACATTACGATCGCGTTTGTCGGGCAGTTTGATTTCAAACATCGAAGCACCGAATTTCAGGACCCGCGTGCGGATATTACAAAAAAAAGCGAATATCAACAGATACCAGATTCCAGATGATGTCATTAACTATCTGGCGGGTGAATTAACCGATGATGTCAGGCAGCTTGAAAGCGGGTTAAATGGTGTTGCGGCCAAATCATCCCTTATGGGCGTGCCGATTGACCTGAATCTGACCGAGAGTGTTGTGAAAAACATGGTTCGCCGGCGCAAAAAGATCACGATTGATCTCATCAAGAAATTGGTTTGTAAATATTATAACTGTTCAATTAAAGATATGGTTTCACGCTCGCGAAAGCAACGCCTCGTAAGACCCAGACAAATGGCGATTTATCTGTCGCGCCGTTACACAGATGCCCCTCTGCAGAGTATCGGTAAAGCTTTCAACCGCTACCATGCCACTGCGCTTCATTCGATCCATTGTATTGAACGGGGATTAAAAGAAAACAGTTCAATTCAAAAACAGGTCGATTTTTTTCATCAGAAGCTGGACTCCGGCAAATTCTAAAAACCGATTCCCAAAATGCATCTAACGCCCAAGGGCTTTCTTCCCCCGCCGGGCGGCGGGATCACACATCTCTTTTTATGAATATCAGGGAGTTCGTCAAACCGATTTAGGTTTGTATCACTTGATCTCGCGCTTTGCTGAGCACCTAAAATTGATAAGATCAGATGCGAAGTCCCGCTTTCAAGCGGGAGACGTGATTTTCTATTTTGGGGATCGGTTTTAGTTCTCTAAAGATAATAACGACAGCATCTCTTGATGAATGGTGCCGTTGGTGACCAGGATTTCATTCTGGTTGATCGCAAATGGCTGGTTCGAAAAATCGGTAATCTCGGCCCCGGCCTCTGTGGCAATGATTGCCCCTGCCGCTTTGTCCCAGGGTTTCAGGTTCTGTTCCCAGAATCCGTCGAATCTTCCGCAGGCCACATAACAAATATCAAGCGCAGCCGAACCGAGACGCCGAACGCCTTGAGAGCCCTGTTGGAGAACAGAAAAGCGATTCATTACCGGTTCAACGATCTCATTAACATCATAAGGAAATCCGGTGACCAGGAGGCTTTCATAGACAGTTGGTGTTGATGAAACCTTGATGGATTTGCCATTCAATTCTGCGCCGTTACCGGCTATGGCTGAGAAAAGCTCACCATCCATGGGGTTGAGCACCAATCCGAGTACAATTTCATCGCGCACGGCCAACGCGATCGCAATTGAAAAAAAAGGTAGCTGATGGGCATAATTGGTCGTGCCGTCAAGCGGATCGATCAGCCACTGATATTCTGCACTTTCGTTGCCGGCACCGCTTTCTTCAGCCAAAATGGCATGATCCGGAAACGCTTTGCGAATGGCCCGCAGAATTTCTTTCTCGGATGCGGTATCGGCTTCAGTGAGCAGATCGAAGGGACCTTTTTTATGGATCTGCGATATATTGCCGAAGCGATCGCGTAGTACTTGAGCGCCGGCATATGCTGCTTCAATTCCCACCGTTTTGGCATGTTCTAGATCCATAAAAATTCACTTTCGTGAGCGTTTCAAATTGTTTTCGATGGCAGATTCCATCTGGCCGATGAGGGGCAACAGGGTTGACTTGTTTTTTGCTGAGACAACCGTTCCCTCGATTGAGCGGCGAATGGCCTTGATCGCTATTGGTTTGACAAGATCCATTTTGTTCAGCACCCGGATAGTAGCGGTTTGCTGTAAATTAAGATCAGAAAGTATTCGTTCAACCGATTCGATCTGAGCGTGATATTGTGGGTTGCTGATATCGACCACATGGAGTAACAGAGCCGCATTTTCAAGTTCTTCAAGCGTTGCTCGAAAGGCCACCAAGAGGTCCTTCGGAAGATCCTTGATAAATCCGACGGTATCCGTGATGATGACCTCAGTGTCCCTGGGAAATTTTAGCCGGCGACTGGCAGGGTCCAAGGTCGCAAATAGCCGGCTTTCTGCCAGAACATCACTCTTGGTCAGCGTGTTCAACAATGTGGATTTACCGGCATTGGTGTAGCCGATTATTGAAATAACGGATAGCCCCTTTTTCTGTCGCCTGGCCCTTTGTTGTTGGCGATGTTTGCGTACGCCCAATAGCTCTTTTTCAAGCCTTGCAATTCGATCCCGAGCGCGACGTCGATTGATCTCCAGTTTCGTTTCACCCGGGCCGCGTCCGCCAATTCCGCCGGTCAGACGCGACATGGCGGTATTTTTTAAAACCAAACGTGGCAGTAAGTATTTCAATTGCGCAAGCTCGACCTGCAATTTACCTTCACGTGTATGAGCGCGCTGAGCGAAAATATCCAAAATAAGCTGGGTACGATCGATGACCTTCAGCTCGATCTGATCGGTAATAGATCGTATTTGAGAAGGATTTAATTCCTGGTTAAATATGATAACAGTTGCGGCTTCCTGCAAAGCCAGGATGGCCAATTCCTGCAGTTTTCCGGGGCCGATTAAATTCCGGGCCCTGTTGCGGTTGCGTTGTTGCACAACCGTACCCACGACATCGATACCGCTGGTCTTTGCCAGTGATTTCAATTCTGATAGGGAATCAATGGTATTTTGCTTTGAATCAGTGGTCACACCGACGAGGAGTGCTCTTTCTTTGCCGGAATCTGCTGAGTATGCCGGGGTCGCACGTGCAAGTTCGGTTTCCAGCGCTTGAATCAAGGCCAGACAGTCAATATCCAGTTCAGATGGGAGAAGGGGCGGTAGGATTCGATAAGGATTACCTTCAGATGTTTTAGGCAATATGTGCCCCATATAAACCTTATTGGGCAGGCCCCGTTCACCATTTGCGACTGCGGCCATCAGGTCAAGTCTTAACAGGGCCAGGTCGGTAAGATCATCAGTGGTCAGGGGTTCGTTGTTTAAATGCGTGTGAATACAGCGCAACCCTGCCAAACGACCGGGTGCGGCACGATATTCTTTAATTTGAGGTATAATAATTTTTCGGTTGTCACCAACAATGACAAACGCCACTTTGCCCTTACGATTGACCAGCAGACCAATTTGCCGGCGGATTTCATGGGACAGCTCACTCAGATCGCGCGCCAGTTCAAAGCCGATTAAGAATTTGGGTTGAATGCGGCGGCGATAAAGATTCTCAAGCCGTCGAATTTGGTTTGCCTTGAGACCGTCGGTATTTCCAAAAAGCCTTTTCATGCGGATTGAATTAATTCGTAATTAGGGCGGCTGGCAATATTGTCACCTACCGTATTATCCAGGTCAGATATTAAGTCAGTTCTGCTTCGGTTGCAAGTCTGTAGTATTTGGAGGATACAGCGAACAGAGCACAGTTAACGGATGACAGATAACAGAAGTCAGACAGCGTCCTTCACTCTCCAGTTTTTTACCAACTGTCTTCTGTCGTCTGACGACTGTTCCCTGACGACTGAAACCTACATATTTTCCACCATTTCTTCAGGTGCAAGATTTTCAAAGCGGGTGTATGCGTCCAGAAATGTAAGCATGACCTTTCCGGTGGGACCATTGCGCTGTTTGGCAAGTATAATTTCGGCCATTCCTTTTTGGGGATTATTCTCATCCGGGTTATATACATCATCTCGATATATAAAAGCCACGACATCAGCATCCTGCTCAAGCGCGCCAGATTCTCTTAAATCAGATAATTTCGGCCGCTTATCGTTGCGCTGTTCGAGCATTCGATTGAGCTGAGAAATGGCCAAAACCGGTATCTGAAGCTCCTTGGCCAGTGCTTTCAGGGAACGTGACATCTCCGATATCTCAAGATCTCTACGTTCGGCGCCGCCCCGCGCCTTCATTAATTGTAAATAGTCGATAATCACCAGCCCTATATTTTTGTCCATTTTCAGGCGTCTTGCTTTGGCCCGTATTTCCATTGCTGAAGGACTGGGCGAATCATCAATATATATTGGCGATTCAGATAAAACACCGGCGGCATCTGTGAGGCGATGCCAGTCATCCATGCTGAAAAACCCGCCTCTCAAACGTGCTGAATCCAGCCGGGCCTCGGCACAGAGCATTCTTAAAGACAACTGCTCTTTTGACATTTCCAGAGAAAAGACGGCCACGGGAGTATTGGTTTCAACGGCAGCGTTTCTGGCGATATTCAATGCCAGGGCGGTTTTGCCCATGCTTGGGCGGGCTGCCAGAATAATCAGGTCAGATTTTTGTAATCCGGAGGTCAGGTTGTCCAGTTGCCCAAAACCCATCTGGACACCGGTTACCAGACTCTTATTTCCTTGATTTTCCTCAAGGGTTTCAATGTTGCCAATAATGAGCCGACTGATCGGATAAAAGGCCTGGCTCGCTTTTCTCTCTGAAATCTCAAAGACAGAGGACTCCGCAAAATCGATGATATCGTCGACTTTGCCCCGTTCATCATAGCATCGTTTGGTTATCGCATTGGTTTTTTCGATTAAGCGTCTTAAAGACGACTTATCGGCAATAATCTTCGCATAATGCTGAGCATTGACGGCCAAAGGTACTGCGTCCACTAGTCGAGCCAAATAGGTTGCGCCACCGACTGCATCGAGCTGGTCTCGTTCTTTTAAATTATTGGACAGCGTCACCAAATCAACGGGTTCACCTTTATCAAATAAATCAATGATGGCGGCAAAGATTTTCTGATGTGCGGTACGGTAGAAATCGTCAGCTGAGAGAATCTCAACAACATCGAGCAGGGTGTTGTTGTCGACCAGTATAGCGCTAAGAAGGGATTCCTCCGCCTCGATGCTTTGCGGTGGCAGACGATAAAGGGAAGGATCTTTTTGGTTTTGTAACTGTTGATCTGCCATTGGTTTCAATCGATAAACAGGGTTGGAATAGGGCCGAACAAACATTAATCCATCTTTACGATGGTATCATTGATTCATTGGCTGCTCCTTAAATACACCTTTGTGGATCAATTGTAAATTATAATTTACTCCGGAACAATTTCCACAGCTATTTCGGGTTCCACATCCTTATACACCCGAATGGGGATGTTATATGACCCGATGGCCTTAATGGGTTCTTTAAGCAGCACCATTCGTTTTTCGACCACGATATCCTGACCGGCGAGGGCATCAACAATGTCACGGACCGATACGGATCCATAAAGACGATCTTCTTCGCTCACCTTGGCGGCGATCGTACAGGATACACCTTCAAGTTTCTGAGCCATTTCCTCCGCCAATTTTCGTTCCTTGGCAATCTGAAGTTCGAATTTAGCGCTTTCCTGCGCCAGTAATTTTCGATTTTGGGGCGTTGCCTGAACCGCCTTATTTTGCGGCAAAAGATAGTTGCGGGCATAACCATCCGATACCGTTACTTCACTGCCGATGATACCAAGGGAGTCAATGGTTTCTTTTAGTATGATCTTCATATGATAGCCTCCGCTTCTGGGACGAATTTAAAACCGATCTCAAAAATGCGTCTTGGTGTCCAGGTCTGCTTTACCCCGCGAATCGAAATACGCACATACGCCGTGCACGCTCTGTTTTCAAATCGCGGGAAGCCTTGCCCTGATGAACACAATAATGAATTAATTAAATCAAGATGTGAAATCCCGCTTTTAAGCGGGGAATCCTGATCCACTATTTTTGAAACAGGCTTTAAACAATTATAAATTTTTGTATTTGTTAAATTAAGCTTTTATTTTTTCTAATTTTCGAAAATTAACCCACATATCAAAAAGTCCAATTCCAATGACAGCGATTAACGCTAATTGTTGCAATGCGATGAGGATGTATAATAAAATCCTAAACAACCGCGGCACCTGTTTTTTTTCAAAGAAAAAAGATACGATGGCCATTCCCTGAAAAAAGTAGATAGTCAATAAGATCAACAATACATTTAAACCGACCAATCGAGTCGCGCCGGTCGGCAACAGCATCAATAATCCACAACCAATTAAGGCCCAGACAAGCGTGTCCGGTGCCTGCCACGAATTCAATTTTTCATAACCCGGATGAAAAGAAAACCTGCCTTTGAGTATCACTTTTGATAGCAGGATATTAATCCAGACCACCAGCAACGTCGAAGTAATGGTTAAACCTGGAATGATACTCACCAGGATATACTGGATCTTATCCAGCGAGTCTTGAATCAGACGAAGGTTTTCTTCAGATACCCCCAGGCTTTGATACAGCAGCAGGCTAAGCTCGATATTTTGCGCCACGTACTGAGATAGCATGCTGATCAGATCGGTGTTGGATGCAATGCTGTAAACCAACAGGCTGATCATCCCGCTAACCAGAACCGCACCGCACGCATACAGCATGGTTTTATCAATCGAAAGCCGGGACGCAAGCAGTTCCCCTAAGATAAAGCCGATCAGTAACAGCTCTGCTAAAAATACCACATCGATACCGAAGCTGCCCATTGCAACAACCATGATGATGAGTCCCAATAGCGGGATAATGACACTGGTTGTCCGGCCAAGTTTGATGCGATAGTAAAGCGTCGGCAAAGGGATAAACAGGCTGCAGAAGAAACCAATTACAGGAATCAAAATAGAAACAGCAAATATCAGGCTGGTGATTAGAACACCATTTGCAATATCTTTAAGCATTTCCTCAACTTTTCCCAAGTGGTTGAGGAATATTTTTCCCCTGGCAAAGTTGACATTAATGTAGTTCAACGGATCCGACATAAGGCAGTAATGCAATCGTGCGAGCGCGTTTGATTGCATGCGTTAATGCGCGCTGATGCTTTGCACAACTGCCCGATATTCTTCTGGGTATAATTTTACCGCGTTCGGTAAGAAAGTATTTTAGTGCTTTCGGATCTTTGTAATTGATTACCAAACTGGTATCCGCACAAAACCGGCAGACTTTACGTCGATGGTATATGCGCTTTTTGCGTTTTGGTTTTCTATCTGAATGATGGGTGTTGGCAGCCATTTTATTTTGGTTCCTCCTCGATTTCTGTTGGGATTTTATCGGATTTGTCCCCCTCTGGCTCGAGGGTTTGAGTTTCTGCAGACGCCGCTTCCTGTTCGGGTGTCTCTACATCAGAAGGTGTCGTCTGCGCTTCAGGGATCTCTTCTTCGGAGGGTGTTGCCTGTTCAACAGGTGCGTCAGCTTCGGATGGGGCGACCTGTTTTTCAGGCACTTCAGCTTTTTTTTCAGCTGCGGCAACTTCTTCTTTGACTTTTCCGATATCAACCGTTTTGTCGATCAATACGGTCATAAATTTTAGAACACGATCATCAATACGAAAAAATCGTTCTATTTCATCAACCACCGCCGCGGTTCCGCAGTAGTCGAATCGAACGTAATAGCCGCGTTCTTTCTTCTTAATTTCATAGGCGAGCTTTCGGGCGCCCCAATCATCTAACAACGCCAAAAATCCGCCCTGTTGCTCAATTACATCTTGAACTCTTTTTAAGACCGGTTCGCGCTTCTCTGCAGACAGGTCCGGATCCATAATGATAATTGTTTCGTAACGTCGCATCTTTCCTCCTTTTGGCTATAAAGCCCTGGTTTCGTCCAGAGCAAGGATATGTAAACCCAATAGTTGGTTTCGAACTAAAATCGCTTTTATTAACATTGTTAAAAATGATCTGTCAAGAATAAATACAAATAAATTAAGCGCTTAAATTTTAACCTTGCATTCTTTTTGATTTTAGTATTATTTTCTGCAGGCGGGCATTAAAGGGGGGCACTGCTGCCATGATAGACGAGGCAACTTTACAGCATTTCTTACTGGGTATGATGATGGCACTCACATACCCCACGTTTAAGCGTTTTAAATATCCGTATCTGGGTCTGATACTGATTCATCCATTTATCGTTGAAGGGATCCAGTTTTTCATGCCGGGTCGAACGCCGGATACAGCAGATGTGCTGGTGGGGCTGGTGGGAACCCTTTTAGGACTCTGTCTGGTCTGATGATGGCGAATCTTATCTGCCTGGTGAACACCTCGCGATCATTGTACGACCTGAAAATGATAATAACAAAGGGGAATTAGATGCATGCGTCTGATTCCCCTTTGTTTTCTTGGTGGGCCGTGAAGGAATCGAACCTTCAACCTACTGATTAAGAGTCAGGTGCTCTGCCTAGTTGAGCTAACGGCCCGTTTTTATCGGTGATCGGAAAAGCTTGGTAACAAGTTTGCGGGCGGTTGTCAATTTTTTTTTAGAACAACCAATGACAAGCGAC